>Ga0307509_10002039_pt1 | contig 33276 bp, 31 predicted proteins | sample 10_EM_MG_FD_202245 | JGI IMG/M metagenome (GOLD analysis project Ga0307509, IMG submission 202245) | Populus trichocarpa ectomycorrhiza microbial communities from riparian zone in the Pacific Northwest, United States - 10_EM | ecosystem: Host-associated > Plants > Roots > Unclassified | place...
CCTGAGTAGTCTCCCAGATGCCTCCGGGAAGTCCCTACTCAGGAAGCTTGGGTTCGGATATATGCTCTCCCTTATGGTGGCATATACCTCGCGCATAATTATGCAAGCTATTCCCGCTAGGGTAATAGTCTGTATATAGAATTGACTGAATGTCGCGCTTCAGAGTCCTCCGGGATATAGTAATCGCACCACCATTACAGTATGCCATCAGGGTTCGGAAGGCATTACTCTCAACGAGTGAGAAACTGGAATTGGTTTCGATTACCATTATGGCCATCAACTTTCTATACTCCTTGGCATTGAACAGCTGTCCAGGAGCCCGTGCACCTCCAAGTCCGATGCCTCGAGCAAGCGTAAACGGACTAATTCTGCTCCGTCTTCCCAGACTACCCGTAGCGCTAGACAGGATATGGCCAACGGCTTCCTTATAGTCACTTTCACGGCAGGGAAGACGAGAGTGACGAATTCGAAGATGAGCGATAAAGGTAGATGTCGTCGTATATTTCGCAGCATATGGTCCCCAGCTATGTTGACAGTGACAACAATAAACCATATGACGCCCGGAGCCATCATCCATAGTTTCCCGGATAATCAGTCGCTTGTCATATAGGTAGCTATTGAACGGGAGCTCCTTCCGGCCGCTAATCGTTCGCATATTCAATAATTCGCCTATATTGATTCCTAGGTTAACTTGTGCTAGCAGGTTACTTTGTGGGCCGGAGAAGAGATTAATACCCCATCGCCCACTTAAGGTTTCACGGTAGTCAGACACATTAGGGGAGTCTGGATGGCTGCTTGGTTCGCTTGGTGAATCGGAGATTGTTTCTGAGACCTGCCAGGGTGCGGGTGATAATGGATCTGCCTGAGAAGACATTGTAATACCGTGGTCCATTGTTGATTCAACAAAGATAATAAGAGGATAGTCAAAAAAAATATCGCTTGGTGATTATCGTGGGGATGTGCGGGGTAAACTATATTTTATTCTAATCACCTGTCACATGATTTCCAACAGATCTATATATAGTGGAGTGATCGATCATGATCGAGTTTTCATCGAGCATACTCAATCATGGTCGATCATGATCGAGCACTACCTATGATCGATCATGATCCAGTTTTCATCGAGCATACTCAATCATACTCAATCATGATCGAGCACTACCTATGATCGATCAAATCGATTAGATCACGGCTTGAATGATCGATCATTCTGTGATCGAGGGCTAGGCATGATCGAGGTGATCGATCACTGAGTAGTCGAGCAAAACTCGATCATGATCTGATCGTGCCCATCACTACTCGTGCAGGTCTTGATCCGCACGAACCATACCAATACGGGGTGCCTATGTTAAATGTGATGGAGTGACCCCATCGTGAGATGCCATGTTAGGGCGTAGTAGTTAGCAGGCGAGTGGGACTGTCACCATGTCGAGGGTGACTGGTGTTTCTGGTGTTTGTGCGATAGAGAGCCCACTGTGCGAGCGGCTCTACCACAGACTGCGTTTATTTCTCAGCTGCGTTCTCTTTCTCTCTGTATGACGACCACCACCACTCTACACATCGAATAGCGAACATACTTCAGCTTTCCTACCACCTTCGTTCCAGGTCTCTGCTCACAGCAGCCTCCTAGGGGCGCTTGTACGGCGGAAGTGATCCCTGCGCACGACTAGACCTCCATCAAAATGGGCTAACGCGTGATGGATAAATAAGTGGTGTGCCACCATGAGAAGTGTGTTTTACTCGCAAATATAAAGGAGGGGTGGAGGCGGGGCATGAGAAACTGAAGGTAATTATCAGTGCTGGGCGATATCCTGGCGAAAAGAGCGGTGACTCAAGAGAGTGGACGTTTTGTGTTGGAAAAGAGAAAAAGGTTAAGGAGAGAAATAAAGAAGGCATCAGAAGAACGAAGCGAGGCCTAGAAATAAGCTTGCACATAGGTAGATGCCGCAAGCAGTAGCAGGATATCACTTGTGGGACCGTGGCGATTACACGAGCCCAAGTACTCACTCGCCTTTGCCAAGAATACCTCCGCCAGCCCATATTTTGCTAGAGTTCTCACCAGATGATCGGCTCACGGAGGTATTCTTGACCAAGACGGGTGAATACAACCCCTAGTAGTCGGAGCTTACCATCTAAGGGACACCAGGGAACACATTCCATTCGTGCCTTCAGCTACCGTGCTAGGGAGTCTGCCCGCCCAAATACTGGTGGACCATGGCCCATATTCCTTCCCTCCCTAACTCCGAGGCGGGTGGATTTGACCGCTGGGAACACTCCTGCAAACAGCAACCGAATATCTTGATCCTGTGAAGAGAATGATCATTGTTTCCGTTCCTTGGATTTTTTTGTACCGGCGAGTATGCCAAGGACACTAATAACTATAGCGCAAGGGATTTCGATACACGAGAGCGTAAGCGCCCCCCAAAAATGGCTTACGAGCAGAGAAATCGAGGGCCTAAACAAGGAGGTGCTTCGAAGGTTAGCACATCTCAACTACTGTAATGCTCGGATCGTGGGCCAAGACTCCCGCCCTATCTCTCCTGGTAAGCCCTAGTATTCCTCCCATTCTTTCCCGCTAGTCTTTGAAACTAGGTTTTTTTTAATGTCCCCCTCGCCGCCTTTCCAGCGGAGGATATTCCTGACTAATCGGACCTAGCCTATTAATTGGAGTTCCTAATACAGCACCGCAGCTAATCGAAAAACCCAACCCGTCGCAAGGGTGTTCACCCGCTCACCCTCTCCAGATTCTTTCACCGAGATCGGTGTGCCTTTGGCCTGAGTAGCCTGACTGGGCGATTTATGCTTGTTTCCAGAAGATTCGGTATATATGATGCATTGTGGAAGCATTTCGTGAACCAAGTGCCCGTTCGCAAGGTGGCTAAACCCAGGGTTTGAGGGTAGCAGCCGGCGGTTTTGACAGATCCCGTGGCCGTGGAACTCGGGCTGGCATTCGGCATGGCAACAAACCAGAGTATCATAGCCAGGGTTTGAAATTTACAACCACCGCCGCCAAGAGGGTAGAGCACAGTGCGAACTCGACCGTTTCCATAACTCGCCCTTTCATTTGGTGTGTCCCGAAGAAATGCATAATTGTCGGACTCATAGCTTTGTTGCTTTGGTGCGCCCAAACGGAAGCCCTTATTGTGAGGAAAGGTATCCGGGTAAGGGCGACAAGAATTTTCAGAACCCCCGCATAATATGGGTTGCAATTGTCCCAGGCAAGACCCAAAAAACATAATTCGCACAACCGGATACTATTCTCTCCCTGGGCCATCTAGCACCCCCAACGCCGCAAAGATTCCAGGAACTTCAACATCACGAGTGATAAATTATGATTTCTCTCGTTCCGACAATACAGGCAACACACATATCACGCACATTATCACCTTAACAAAGGGAAACACCACGCAAATCCAGTTTCCAATAGTCACTCTAGAGTAAAGTTCACCCCTCCAGGAACTTCGCAACCTCATCAATCGCTGCTGCAGTAATTCCCACATACTTCGTCGCCTCCTCCACATCACCCACCCTGACCGCCTCTGTAATCCCCGGGAGTGTAGTCGGCGCATACCCTGTTTCCACCCCAGGTGCATAAATCACTAGGTTACACCATCAGTTTCCCGCTCAGTCAACCCACTCACAAAAAAGAAAGAAACAGGAGAAAACCTACGATGTTTATAAAACACCCTCCCCGGCAACCCGTCTCCAATAAACCCCCTCTCAAACTTTCCCAATCTCTCATTGACAATCGCCTCCTGCTCACCGCCCCACTCACCCGGCTCTAATGCCTCCTTAATCGCCATGAGGTCCTCAGCAGCAGTCGTAAACCTACTAATTGCTGCTTCCAGTGGTGACACACTGAGCGCCATTCCCGCCGTCGTGATTTCGCCTTTTAGGCTAGAGAGCATGGACTGCAAGGCCATGGAGAAGGTAGCAACGTCATGAGGGAGGAGGGCGTTCTCGGAAATCCGCAGGACGGTCTTACCGGCGATTTGCGCCATTGTGGAGTGGTGGGTGAAGTATGGATCGCTCCACGTGGCCATCCAGGCGTAGCTGTCGTAGTTGGAGTGGTAGTGGTACACCGGGTCCTTGGGACCTCTTTTAATACCGAAGTCAATCTAGGTCACTTTAGCGAGGTGTTTTCTCACAGGAAAGAATGGTGGAAAGGAAGAGGCTCACGACGGCGATTCCGGACGTATGGATGAAAGCTACGTAGTCGCTGCCTGTTCCAGGGACTTGAAATAGTGTTAGACACTGCCCATATATTTTGTATCAGAAGTTCATATACCTCGAGCTTTACCCCCGTCTGCAGTCCATTCGTCATATACAGATTTCCCTGGCGCTTTCGGAGATGGGACGTCTTTGATGGTGTCTTCAACGAGATCCCACAGCTCGGGCGAAGCCATAAGAAGGAAGTGCGACCCGGAAACGGCCACATCCACATTGATATACGCGACCATATTTGGTACGGCCCATGTCGCGAATTCTTCAACCCATTCTGTTGACCCGATCAATCCGTATTCTTCAGCATCCCAGGATGCTAACACACTATTCCAGTTAGCTAGTGCTCTATAAAATAGGGCGAGGGGAAATGTACATGGTACGCTTGGGCTTCCACCCTTGTTTCAGGAGTTCGCCAAATGCCTTAGATAGCTCTACTAACACTGCAGTTCCAGAATTGGGATCTGAGGCTCCACCTAGACAGATGAGTACCGTAGCCAGGCGTTGAAGGAAAGCCCTGCAACATACCAACTATCCAAGCATCTCGATGATTCCCAATAACAATAACCTCATCCTCGATAGTCCCATTAATAATGCCGATAGTGTTCCATATGGGATTGTATGTATAATCCACTTCATTCTCAAGGTTAATAACAGCTCCAGGTCTTGGACCCACAGAATAAGAAACATTGAGGCCTCCAGTCCAGCCTGGTCTATCTACCTCCGCGGCAGTCAACCCGTATCCGTCAAGAGCCTGGAGGAACGGGAGAGCATCTTTGAACGATAATGGCAACGACGGGATGGAGGGGATGAACTCGGATGGGTCTTCCCTTCTGGCGCCAGGCTTCGAAGGGTATCCTGGAGTAGTCTATTCATTTTTAACATTGCACATATGAGGGGGCAGAAAGTTACACCACTAACCGGATCTCCCGCCATGGTGGCCAGAAACCCGACTGTTCCACGTTGCACTGAAGATGGATTCCTTGCAGGACCAGCGGGATATGCGGCATATCCGTTTGCCTCTGTGATGTCTCCATCATCTCCGGGGTCGGAGTAGATGAGTACACCAATCATTCCCTGTTCTTGGGCATACTTGACCTTGAGGGCCCTGAAGGCTCCACCGTACTTGACGAGTGCGATTTTCCCTCCCAGATCAACCCCGAGGTCAACCAATCTCTGGTAATCTCTCTTCCCACCCTTTCTGTCACTCGATTATTTAGGCGTCTTCGAGAGCATGATATGGAATAAGAGAAGCACCCACCCAACATAAATATACTCCGCCCTTACTCTCCCACTCTTCGAATACCCATGGAAGGTCGGAACTCTATCCTCCGCACCTGTCGTCGGGTCACCAGGAAGAACATCCTCTTCCAGCCCCGCCACAAACTCCTCCTCACCATTGATAGTCAAGCTCAGCGAGTGAGAAACCGGGTAATTCAGATAAACCTCATACTCCACCAAATGCGACGGAATCCCATACTCGATCCACTTGTCCCGCGTCCACTCCGCCATGGACTTATTCGTTCCTGCGAGGTGCTTGCCATGCGTATAGTAGTATGACCATTGGGCAATGGTGGTATTACTGATAGACTCGGTTATGATCGTCTCCTGCTCAGCTAGCGTCAGGTCTGAGCGCCCGGGGACGGGCCGGCGATCAGGGGAAGAGCCTATCTTCTCCGAGCAGGGACCGAATGGATAGTCGTCATTTCGGTGTTTTCCTGGGAGCTGGACCCCGACCTGTGATTGGGGATAGCGACCGTGAAAACAGTCCACAGTGAGCCAGACGAAGTAACCTAGCGATACGAGTAAGATGGGGAGCCATTTGGTCTCGGATAGCTTACGCCCGAGCGGTTGCTTTGGCTTTGCGATATCCTCAACTAGCACCTCGGTTAGCAAGAAGAAGTAATACTTCCGGAATAAGTCAGCAAATAGGGGCTCACGTCTCTCCTCATCACTCGCGCCCCCAAACTTGCTCTTCATTGGAGCCACCACTGCTTTAGTCATTATCTACCTTTTTAAGATCAATGAAAAATAATTAAACACCGCCTTCCCAGCATGAGATCGTAAATGAAGGGAAAGACGAGGTTTATCACTAAAGTGCGGGAGGGTTTTTGGACTGCGGGTTTGATTTTTTTGATTTTTTGGTGGAGAAGTGAGGCGAGGCGAGGGGCGTGGACTGTTAGGTCAAGTTGTTGAATTGGCTGTAGTTGGATCGAAGTGATAATTTGCTAATGATATTATGGTTGGAGGTTCATGGTGTAGATGTCGCTATGCCGAGCAAATCACGTGATCTTCCATTCCCGATGCCAGCCGGTTGAGGATCACGTGATTGTTTCTCCGGCGCTCAGTCCGCTCAGTCTTGTGAGCAGCCACAGATTCCCCAGCAGTGAAGAGATTGGCGAATGCGTCATAGAAGCTCACTTGGCTGAGTATGGCTGATGGTTGGGTGTTGAGAAACCATACACGATATGAAAGAACGAGTTTAATGGGGGTTTCCTACTCACTATTGCTGATATGAGGGCATGCGGAGAGGTTGGTATTCTGCGTAATACCTCACGTCGTAAGAATGGGATAACTTATATACCGTTCCTGTCTCTCTTAGGTAGCGAACTTCATTAACCTTCTGCTGCAGGGCAAAACCTCCAATTCCGAACTAGGTTCCGTTCCCCTGAATAAATTTAGCCAAACGGCAGCCAAACTTGTATCAGACATGAGGGGCACAGGCTTTACATGGCGACTGCGAGAGTACCCTTCATTAGCTCCTAGCTATATAGTAACTTCTAATGGTTTAGTCTAAATCCACCTAAATCTTTTTAAAAATATCCTCGATAGGATTCTAGTGAGATTGTTCCCAAAATTACGTTTCTCGTGATGGTGTGGTGAAAATTTGGGGCCCGGCCTTCAGCAGTGCAGAAGAGCCGATCCAAGGGGGGTTTAATCGTCTTTCCTTTCTACAGACACCAAACCTATATGCTTTTACTTCCCTACAGGGAATCACCCCCCCCCCCCTAGACCCGGGTTTGATCGTCATTTCGCTTGGGGTGTAAGAAAGCATCCTGGTAAGTGTGACGAGAATTTTGCAAAATATTGTATGGTCTGCGATCGCTTCCCGTTGGCCAGGCCCTCGGAACCTGATCACAAGTAGCTCACCCCAATACTCTCCTCACCCCAAGCCGCCAAGTACACCTAGTTCCACAGAATTCCCACATCAAACATCCCGAGTGACAAATTGTGACTACTCTCACTCCCATAATATAGGCAAGAGCACACATCACGTACATTATCACCTTAACAAAAGGAAACCCCACGAAAACCCAGTTTCCAATCGTCACTCTAGAATATAGCTCATCCCTCCAAGAACTTCGCAACCTCATCAATCGCTGCTGCAGTAATTCTCACATACTTCATCGCCTCCTCCACATCACCCACCCTGACCGCCTCTGTAATCCCCGGGAGTGTAGTCGGCGCATACCCCGTTTCCACCCCAGGTGCATAAATCACTAATTTACTCCATCAGTTTCCAGCTCTGCCAACTAACCACTCTCAAAAAAGGAGAGAAAGCCCACAATGTTTATAAAACACCCTCCCCGGAAATCCATCCCCAATAAACCCCCTCTCAAACTTTCCCAATCTCTCATTGACAATCGCCTCCTGCTCACCACCCCACTCACCCGGCTCTAAAGCCTCCTTAATGGCCATAAGGTCCCCAGCAGCAATCGTAAACCTACCAATTGCTGCTTCCAATGGTGACACGTTCAGCGTCATTCCCGCCGTCGTGATTTCGCCTTTTAGGTCTGAGAGCATGGATTGTAGGGCCGTGGAGAAGGTAGCGACGTCGTAGGGGAGGAGGACGTTCTCAGAAATTCGCAGGATGGTCTTGCCAGCGATTTGCGCCATTGTGGAGTGGTACATGAAGTATGGATCGCCCCACGTGGTCATCCAGGCATAGCTGTCGTAATTGGAGTGGTAGTGGTGTACAGGGTCTTTAGGACCTCTCTCAAGGCTGAAGTCAATCTAGGTCACTTTAGCGAGGTGTATTCTTACAGGAAAGAATGGTGGAAAGGAGGCTCACGACGGCGATTCCGGACGTATGGATGAAAGCTGTGTAGTCGCTGCCTGTTCCAGGGACTTGAAATAGTGTTAGACACTGCCCATATATTTTGTATCAGAGGATCACGTGCCTCCAGCCTTTCTCCCGTCTGCATTCCACTCATCATATACAGATTTTTCCGGTGCTCTTGGAGATGGGACGTCTTTGATAGTGTCTTCAACAAGACCCCACAGCTCAGGTACAGCTGCAAGTAGGAAATGCGGCCCCGTAACGGCCATGTCAACATTGACATATGCGACCATGTTTGGTACGGCCCATGTCGCGAATTCTTCAACCCATTCTGTTGACCCGATCAATCCATATTCTTCAGCATCCCAGGATGCTAACACGCTGCTCCAGTTAGTCAGTGCTATGTAAAATAGGGCGAGGGGAAATGTACATGGTACGCTTGGGCTTCCACCCTTGTTTCAGCAGTCGGCCAAATGCCTTAGATATCTCTACTAACACTGCCGTTCCAGAATCGGGATCCGAGGCTCCACCTGGACAGATGAGTACCGTAGCTGGGTTTTGGAGGAAAGCCCTGCAACATACCAACTATCCAAGCATCTCGATGATTCCCAATAACAATAACCTCATCCTCGATAGTCCCATTAATAATGCCGATAGTGTTCCATATGGGAGGGTACGTATAATCCACCTCATTCTCAAGGTTAATAACAGCTCCAGGTCTTGGACCGACAGAATAAGAAACATTGAGGCCTCCAGTCCAGCCTGGTCTATCTACCTCCGCGGCAGTCAACCCGTATCCGTCAAGAGCCTGGAGGAACGGGAGAGCATCTTTGAATGATAATGGCAAAGAGGGGATTGAGGGAATGAACTGGGATGGGTCTTCCCTTTTGACACCAGGCTTCGAAGGGTATCCTGGAGTTGTCTGTTCGTTTTCAGCATCGGACACAGATAAGGGGGCAGAAAGTTACACCACTAACCGGATCTCCCGCCATGGTGGCTAGAAACGCTGCTGATCCACGTTGCACTGAAGATGGATTCCTTGCAGGGCCAGCGGGATATGCGGCATATCCGTTTGCCTCTGTGATGTCTCCATCATCTCCAGGGTCGGAGTATATGAGTACACCAATCATTCCCTGTTCCTGAGCATACTTGACTTTAAGGCCTCTGAAGGTTCCACCATATTTTGCGAGTGCAATTTTCCCTTTCAGATCAACCCCGAGGTCGACCAATCTCTGGTAATCCCTCTTCCCACCCATTCTGCCACTCGGTTGCTTAGCCGCTTTCGAGGCATAATATGAAATAAAAGCACCCACCCAACATAGATATACTCCGCCTCTGCCCTCCCACTCTTCGAATGCCCATGGAAGGTCGGAACTCTATCTTCCGCACCTGTCGTCGGGTCCTCAGGAAGAACATCCTCTTCCAGCCCCGCCACAAACTCTTCCTCACCATTGATAGTCAAGCTCAGCGAGTGAGAAACCGGGTAATTCAGATAAACCTCATACTCCACCAGGTGCGACGGAATCCCGTACTCGATCCACTTATCCCGCATCCACTCTGCCGTGGACTTATTCGTCCCCGCGAGGTGCTTGCCATGAGTATAGTAGTATGACCATTGGGCAATGGTGGTATTACTTATAGACTCGGTTATGATCGCCTCCTGCTCGGTTAGCGTCAAGCCTGAGCGTCCGGGGGCGGGCCGGCGATCAGGAGAAGGGCCTATCTTCTCCGAGCAGGGACCGAATGGATAGTCGTCATTTCGGTGTTTTCCTGGGAGTTGGATTCCGCTTTGCGATTGGGGGTAGTGATCGTGAAAGCAGTCTACAGTGAGCCAGACGAAGTAACCTAGCGATACGAGTAGGATGGGGAGCCATTTGGTCTCGGATAGCTTACGCCCGAGCGGTTGCTTTGGCTTTGCAATATCTTCGACTGACACCTTGGTTAGTAAGAAGTAATACCACTTCCGGAATGAGTCAGCAAATAGGGGGCTCACGTCTCTCCTCGTCGCTCGCGCCCCCAAACTTGCTCTTCATTGGAGCCACCACTACTTTAGTCATTTCCTACCTTTTTGAGAAATCGGTGGAAAATAATTAAAAGGATGAAATACCCCTTCCCTGCATGAGACCGCTAATGAAGGAGGGCAAGGTTTATCACTACAGTGCGGAGGTTTTGGATTGTGGGTTTAGTTGTTTTAATTGTTTGGTGGAGGAGAGGAGAAGTGAAGCGAGGCGAGGGGCGTAGATTGAGTTAGGTTAAGTTGTTGAATTGGTTAGCTGGACCATAACATTAGTTTGCTATGTATGACACATGGTTGGTTGGAGGTTTATGGTGGAGCCCCGCAGACCCAAGTCGCTGGGTGTTGAGAAAATCACGTGATATCCCATTTCAGGTGGAGATTACATGGTTTGAGCACTTCCTGTCACATGGGAAGTCACGGTTACCCGGCGGTGGAGAGGCTTGCTTATGCGTCATGGAAGCTCACTCGGCTGAGCCTTTGGAAACAGCAGACAGTTGGGTCTGTTGAGAAACGATAGTTTCCGTTAAGGAACGAGAGCTTACTGTGAGCTTCCTACTCGCTATTACCGATATGGGGGTATTCGTGGAGGTTGGAATTCCGCGTAATGGCTCATGTCATCAAAGTGGGATATATATATATACTATTCCGATCTCTCTCTGAGGTAGTTAATCAATAATCTTCTGCCGCAGGACAAACCCCCCAATTCCGAAGAGACGCTTTTTTCCGGAATGGACTTAGAAAAGCGGTGGCGGAACTTGCATTAGAGATCAAAAGCACAGGGTTTTTGTAGCGGTTGAGAGAGTACTCTTCATTGGCTCCAACACAATAATTTCTACTCTGGCGCGAATCAAAGATCCGGAAGAAGTGACAAACAAAATGTTATGGTTGAAAAACATAGATATCGAGGTCACTCTTTCCGGATCTTTAATTTGCTTCCGAGTAAAGTTCCAGTCTAAATCCACAAAAATCATCTTTTAGAAAATATCCTCAGCAGGGTTCTGGTGAGATTGTCCCCGAAATCATGTTTCCCGCCATTCTATGAAACCCTTGAGGCCCAGACTTCAGCAGTAATGAAGGGTAGATCCAAGGGGTTTATTCCTCTTTCCTGTCCACAAAGATTAAGCTTATAAGCTCCCACCTCCCTACAGGGAATCATCTCCCGCAGACTCGGGTTCCATCGTCAGTTCGCTTGGAGTGTAAGGAAGTATCCTAGTATGATAAGAATAGGGAGAATTTTGTAAATCTTTTGCATGGACCGTGATCCCCCCTCGCTGGCAAGACCCTCTGAACCTGATCGCACCTAGCTCGCCCGGATGCTCTCCTCACCCCAAGTCACCGAGTACTCCCAGTTCCTCAAAATTCCCGCTGTTGAAAAGAAAAAAGGGATGGCCGAGCTGTATACCGGAGACTTGAGAGCGCGAGAGATGTTGAAGGACTTTATTTTATCTGAGAGGTCCGGAGTGAGCCACTATTTATGTAGCAAACCGGCAACATATATCGGTGGTGGAAAAGAAATCGGAGGGAGCAATATGGAAGTCGGAGAACGGAGGACGTATATGAGAATACAAATTGCATATCTGGTCAATTGATCTAACGATGGCATTGGGGAAGGGGCAAATAAGATGAGTTGAAGTCGGGCAACTCTGAACCGAAATTAAAAAACGCTGACCGGCAAACGTAGAAAGTGCATATCAGAAAGTACTGTTTCGACTCCCACAACTTCAAACATCCCGGGCGACGAATTGTGAGTACTCTGATTCCTACACTACAAGAAAGAGCACTTATATCACATACTATCACTTTAGCAAAGGAAACCCCATGCAAGTCCATAATTCAATCGTCACTCTAGCGTATAGCTCATCCCTCCAAGAACTTCGCAACCTCATCAATCGCTGCTGCAGTAATTCCCACATACTCCGTCGCCTCCTCTACATTGCCCACTCTGACCGCTTCTGTAATCCCCGGGAGTGCAGTCGGTGCATACCCTGTTTCCACCCCAGGTGCATAAATCACTAATTTACTCCATCAGTTTCCCGCTCTAGCCAACCCACTCTCAAAAAAGAAAGAAAAGAAAAGAGAAAACCTACGATGTTTATAAAACACCCTCCCCGGCAACCCGTCTCCAATAAACCCCCTCTCAAACTTTCCCAATCTCTCATTGACAATCGCCTCCTGCTCACCACCCCACTCACCCGGCTCTAAAGCCTCCTTAATGGCCATAAGGTCCCCAGCAGCAGTCGTAAACCTACCAATTGCTGCTTCCAATGGTGACACATTCAGCGTCATTCCCGCCGTCGTGATTTCGCCTTTTAGGTCTGAGAGCATGGATTGTAGGGTCGTGGAGAAGGTAGCGACGTCGTAGGGGAGGAGGACGTTCTCAGAAATTCGCAGGATGGTCTTACCAGCGATTTGCGCCATAGTGGAGTGGTACATGAAGTATGGATCGCCCCACGTGGCCATCCAGGCATAGCTGTCGTAGTTGGAGTGGTAGTGGTATACCGGGTCCTTGGGACCATCCCCGAAACCGAAGTCAATCTAGGTCATTTAGAGAGGCGCTTCGTTAGGGAAAAAATAGTACAGAGGAGGGAGCTTACGACGGCGATCCCAGATGTGTGGATGAAGGCTCCGTGGTCGCTGCCTCCGCCGGGGACTTGAAACGGTGTTAGACCCTGTCCCTATATTTTGTAGTAGAGAATCATGTACCTCCAGCTTCACCCCCATCTGCAGTCCATTCGTCATAGATAGACTTTCCCGATGCTTTCGGAGATGGGACGTCTTTGATTGTATCTTCAACAAGACCCCACAGCTCGGGTACAGCGTCAAGGCGGAAGTGCGGCCCTGAAACGGCCACGTCAACATTGACATATGCGACCATGTTTGGTACGGCCCATGTCGCGAATTCTTCAACCCATTCTGTTGACCCGATAGCTGCGTATTCTTCGGCATCCCAGGATGCCAACACACTATTCCAGTTAGCCAGTGCTACAAATTAGGGCGAGGGGAAGTGCACATGGTACGCTTGGGCTTCCACCCTTGTTTCAGGAGTTCGCCAAATGCCTTAGATAGCTCTACTATCACTGCCGTTCCAGAATTGGGATCCGAGGCTCCACCTAGATAGATGAGCATCACAGCTAGGCGCTAAAGGAAAGCCTTGAACATACCAACTATCCAAGCGTCTCGATGATTCCCAATAACAATAACCTCATCCTCGATAGTCCCATTAATAATGCCGATAGTGTTCCATATGGGAGTGTATGTATAATCCACTTCATTCTCAAGGTTAATAACAGCTCCAGGTCTTGGGCCCACAGAATAAGAAACATTGAGGCCTCCAGTCCAGCCTGGTCTATCTACCTCCGCGGCAGTCAACCCGTATCCGTCGAGAGCCTGGAGGAACGGGAGAGCATCTTTGAATGATAATGGCAACGACGGGATTGAGGGAATGAACTCGGATGGGTCTTCCCTTTCGACACCGGGCTTCGAAGGGTATCCCGGAGTTGTCTATCCACTATTAACATTACGCATAGGTGAGGGGCAGAAAGTTATATGGCTAACCGGATCTCCCGTCATTGTGGCTAAGAACATTACAGATCCACGTTGCACTGAAGATGGATTCCTTGCAGGGCCAGCGGGATATGCGGCATATCCGTTTGCCTCTGTGATATCTCCATCATCTCCAGGGTCGGAGTATATGAGTACACCAATCATTCCCTGTTCTTGGGCATACTTGACTTTAAGGCCTCTGAAGGTTCCACCATATTTTGCGAGTGCAATTTTCCCTTTCAGATCAACCCCGAGGTCAACCAATCTCTGGTAATCCCCCTTTCCACCCATTCTGCCACTCTATTGTTTAGCAGCTTTCGAGAGCATATTATGAAATAAGAGGAGCACCCACCCAACATAAATATACTCCGCCTCTATCCTTCCACTCTTCGAATACCCATTGAAGGTCGGAACTCTATCCTCCGCACCTGTCGTCGGGTCCTCGGGAAGAACATCCTCTTCCAGCCCCGCCACAAACTCTTCCTCACCATTGATAGTCAAGCTCAGCGAGTGAGAAACCGGGTAATTCAGATAAACCTCATACTCCACCAAGTGCGACGGAATCCCGTACTCGATCCACTTATCCCGCGTCCACTCTGCCATGGATTTATTCGTCCCCGCGAGGTGCCTTCCATGAGTATAGTAGTATGACCATTGGGCAATGGTGGTATTGCTAATGGACTCGGTTATGATTGCTTCCTGCTCGGCCAACGTGAGGTCCGATCGCCCGAAGATGGGCCGGCCATCAGGAGGAGGGTTTATCTCCTTTGAGCAAGACTTGAACGGGTAGTCGTCATTTTGGTGACGGTGACGGCGAGGGCCGTGGATGCCATTGCCGCCGTTGTTGTCGTGTATTCTTGAGAGTTGAGTCGGGCTTTGTGGTTGGGAGTAGCTGTGGTGGGGGTGATGGGGGTGGTAGAGGTGGTTCACAGCGAGCCAGACGAAGTACCCTAGTAAGAGGAGCAGGATAGGGAGCTTTAGGGACCATTTCTCCATAGATAGCCTGCGCTTGAGAGGTTGCTTTGTCCCCGCGATATCTTCGACTGATACCCCTGTCAGCAAGAAGTGGTATTGCCTTGGCGGATATGGAAACAAATAGGGGCTCACGGCTCTCTTCATCACTCACGGCCACCAACTTGTGCTTCATTCCGGCTGTCATTATTTTAGCTACTCTCCACTTTTCAGGAAATCGATGGAAAAACAATTAAAAAAATACAAGAAAATCCACCACAGCTCCCTTAATAACCCAACAGTACCCCCTTCCTCCGCTAACCGTAAGCCCCCTCCTTTCTGTTTCTTCTCTCAAATGTATCTCATACGTCACCAGAATCGGCTCTGAGACTCCCTGCGCGCACCTCCGTCTCCGCCATCATAACGACCACCGGCTAGGTACCTAGCACCCTGGCCCCCTGCTTCCCAGGACGGCTTTACCCCCCCAAAAAGTAAAGTAAAAACCAGATGCAGTTCCGAGAGGAGATGCAGACTTGCTTTTTTTTTACTTTACCAAGCAGCTGTAGTCAAGCTGAGAAAAAGGCGAAGGCTTTTTTGTTTGCGGGAGAAATTAAAAAAGGCTAAATGGCCAATAAAGAAAATAAAAAAGGGGCTGTGGGCGTTTTAGCGTTTGGGTTCGATCATTCTAGTTCTAACGGCGAGATAGAGCTCAAACTTGAGGGGTCGAAAGGGAGGAAATTTTAGAGATGATTCAATTTTTTGCCGACTGCTCCCCCCCTACCCTTTGAGCCCCGAGGATGACCACGAGGTCTTCCTGTGGGTATTATCCGGCTTGATTTGTGGATACTATTGATCTTATGCCTTTCTGCCAAAAAGCACCCAAAAAATATCGGGGAGGGGAAGAAAAATGTACTCGAGTACTCGTGCAGCACATGCACTGGCATTCCTACTTGTATCGTACCCATGGGCGCCTTCAGCGAATCACGGGTAAACAAACTCTTCGGTGCAAGCAAACCCGCTAGATTTACTCAGCTGGGACGATAAAGCTAGGATTACAATCTTAGAACCCGGAAAGATCGACAATCGGATCGGCGAAACCGTTCGCATCCCGCATCCCGCATCCCCCTCCTGCCCCTCTTCATTGCCGGAGGGGGGAAGGACGGAAGACGGGGAGGTGTACGAGAACGGTCATAATCACTTGCGCATGCAGGGGCCCGCACAAGCGAAAGGTTTGCTGGCTGAGTTCGGGAGGTGGTAACCGGATTGATACTCTGTTGCTTGGTTAGCGGATATCTAGGAACTCCGAACTCCCCTTTTCTCCGTCCGTGCTTGGCAACCTCGGATCGAGCTGAGCCCGAGAACTTGCAGTACAGGAGTCTTGATGTGTAGGTTCGATGATGTTCCTCCGTTGCTTGTGCCTTCCTATCTATAGTACACTGCCGAGCCAGATGGCATGCCCTAACTTACCCAAGCCAACCCTACAAGTCTCGTGAATACAGCAACTGGGCAGGCCGTCTAATGATGGTATGTGATGGTGGGATTGTCTACAGATCAGGTCGTGGGAGGACTGCCTGCGGTAGCTTAGGTCCCGCATGGTACAGGACATGGATATACTGTACGAGTACAATTAGCCTACCACCCTAGTATATTCTGTTCCTTCTGTGGTGCTGTATATCATAACTTGACTCGGCTGCTTTCTCTTTTATGCGCGGCCCATTCATAAGAGTGATTTAGCAAGCAGCGACTCATCTCCCCAGCAGGCGGATCAGCCGATGGCACGGCCCACATATAGTGCGGTACGGACACACAAGAGAAGGCTTGGGATACGAGGCGTGTTTCCGTTCTGATCGCAGGATGTGGTAGTGTCGATTCTGGTCTCTCTTTGAACCTCAAACAGCCAACGATAAATAATGGACAAGAAAATAAGAGAGGAATTAGAGTGCAGAGTACGCGATTCTAAACAGAGCTTTAGCACCCTGCTAGGGTGAGCTGGGTGCGCTCGCCAGCGCAAGAGACATACGCACCCTGTAAGGCCTCTAATGATCTACCTTCTGTCAGAATTGACGGAAGCGGATAGCTGCCAGAGCCGATGGATAAAGACAGACATGTGAGTTTCCGGAAAGGTAGAGTGTTGCGGTTGGCCATGGAAGCTTAGAGAATGTCTTTAGCGATTGCATTTGTTCCAGAGTTAGAATGGTTGACGGAGACGGTTCTATGATCATGTCTTTCCATTATCATTATTATTACGGAAGTGCGCAGGCGAATAGAGGCACACATGGAGAGAAATTGGCGGGCGTGGGGAAGCGATGGAACCATCATGATTTCCTCATATCTCATATTTACTCATATTTTGACTAGTTAGTTTTGATGAAGGGGGGGGAACGAAGTTTCCGATCATACCGTATCATACCTTTCCTATAGTCCAGCCCAATTCTATTATAGCTCGAGCTTTCGACCGTTGCGCCGTTCACTAGTTATTGTCAGAGTTGGCGGTAGCGGATAGTTTCTAGAGATAAGGAAAACGGATAGGTAAGAGACAAGGAGTACTAATGGCGTCAGTGATTTCACTTGTTCCGGAGCTGAAAGTATTACTAGAAGGGTTTATGGTAATGTCTTTGCTTTATTATTACTACCGAAGTACTCAGGAAAATGGGGTCATACACGGAGAGAGATCGACAGGTGTGGGATGCGATGGAATGACTGAGCTGGTTTTATTGTTCTTATATTATAGACTTATGTTTGGTTAGTTTCAACCGAATGAAGTTTCCGATTATATTGTACAGTACCTACCCAATAGTTTAGCTCTAGTCTGGTTCGAGCCTTGGACCGTTGCGCCATTAATCTCCTTAACCTCCAACAATTATCCCGACACTTTCGACCAGAGAAGGTACGAAGCCTATCGGTATGATACCTCTAGACCGAGCCAGTCGATCAAGCAGATAAAGTGGGGTAATATGTAACACAAAAGTGGACCGGGGCCACCAAGGGGGGTTGCCTGAGCTTGAAATTGTGCTCGGGGACTTACCTTGACCTAATATTCTCGTGCTACCCCAAGTTCCGTTGCAAACTCAACTGCCCTGAACCCCTTGATTAGTGGTCAAATGACTTGCACAAGGAAGCTACAGGTATGCAGACACCGTTGTAGAACTTGCAGATACGATATAGGCTCAGATTCTGTGAGGATTAGACTAGGAAAGATCGAAGCTCTTCGAATTGAATCATCTATCCTACCGAGCCCTGTTCCAATAGCCCCATTAAACAGCGGCGATAATTTGCCGAAAATAATCCGAACATCCTTGCAGAAATTATGAGCATAATCTTGGGGAGCCAGTAATCATGCATCACTGGCCAAATTTCCCCTTGCTTTCCTAACCTGCCTGCCTGTCTATCAGTGGCTTCATCACCAAAATCTCCTTACTCCAGCCTAACATATTACTCCCACCTCGTCTCTCACAATTTTCCCCTCTAAGCCCCTCTCTTGTATCCCGCTTTATAATTACTATCATCGAATACTGATGCTTGTCTATTTTTCCAACGACAAAGTATCAAGAGCCCGAAATGCCTATTTTCCAAAGAAGAAGCAGTCAAAAGAACAAGAAGAAAGACTATCATTGGCCAGTTCCTATGGTCTAATGGCATAGGAGCTGGTGGCCTAATTTGAAACAGGGACCATCATGAGCCCGAATCCGGGGGCAGTGGGAGGTAGTCGAGCATTAAACAATGCTCGGCGAACCACTTTTCTGCCGGGGGGTAGGTTTAGGGTTTGTAATGCCCTGGGGTCAATTCTGGCCAAACGCTGCGGTGGGGGCTGCTGGCTAGTGTGGACCTACTCAGCGCCCTGGCAGCTCTTAACACAGTTTTCATGACTTGTGAGATATCCTGTTTAGAGAATTGAATCCGAATTTCAAGTCGGGTGTCACCTCTACAGGAAGGGGGTGGAGTCTCCGTTTTTGAATCGTCTGGCCTACAAAATCAGATCGCCAGTGCAATATAGAACAGAATACATTTTCTATCAGAAAATATTCATAATATAATGCTACTGTGGGAACAAATGCTTATCCTACAGTACTGCCATGCGGATTTAGATCTCCCGCCAGAGGTCAATGCCACTTAATAACAACGATTTATCTTATCGTTCATCGATTATGATAATATGGCTGGTGGACAAAATTGACCGCGCACCAACGATCAATCGCAACGCAGCCCTCCACATTGTTGTCCAGAATGTATCGCGCTTGCTGGTATGTGGAATGATTCGTATTGCAGGAATGGTTACTGGCATTGTGGAATGGTGGAATGGTGGAATGTACAGCATGGTTGGGAGAAGGAATGACACTATGCGCTTGAGAATGAGAACTGGTATGAACAGTGGAATGGATGAAATCCTGGTGGCTTCGCTGGACTTGGATGTTTGTATATATAATTTGTATGTTGATGCGGAGGAGAATAGGCAAGCGAGGCAGAACGAACAAACACAATTCTATTTAAGGATTGACAGCTGATTTCACACATTACCGTGCACTCCCAACACCACCTGAAGACATTTCTCTAGATCAATTCCTACTACGTATTCCACTATAGATTTACATTTTTAATTTGGATTCATATATTTTTGGTTTCCATGATAGTGGGGTTGGTGGGGGAGTGCCGTCGCCGTGGCGGAAGTCTCCCTCGTTGCTTGGGACGCGGTTAGTATTATGAGGCAATCGGGGTCGTTTAGTATGATACAGGTATAGTATTAGTTGGTCCTGCTCAAATTTGAGAATTTTGATATGGAAAATCTGAAGTTAAAACATTTGATTGGTTAAATTGGAATTATGTCAGAGCCTTAACAACTATACAAAGACCAAAACATACCAAAATTTCAGGTTTTCGAGCTATTATATTTCCACAGACATCTTGAAACTCAGCTTCGGATATTCTTCGAAAAGGTTTAGCATGTCTGAAGTATAATATATATTTATTTCAGTTTTTCGTCTGGAGTTTTGGGAGAGCTGTGGGCACATGAACTAGGTATGATGCTTGTACGATGTGTTGCAATGTACCTCGTATTTCTCCCATACAAAAACCCTTGTCATGGCAGGTACCCTGATGGAAAGGACATTCCACCCCTCACTACTCCAGGAGAATTGAAGGGGGAAATCCCACCCCTTTTTGTGTGGGTGCCACTATAGCAAATTACCTTTCGAATTGTTTCGATGATGTTTCCAACTATGGTGGTTGAGTTATGATGGCTCGGAAACCTGCAATTTTGGTATGTTTCGGCCCCTACCCAGTTACTAAACGACCCCAATTGAGGGGTAGAAACAAGGGCATCCACAGGAGAAAAATTATGAAGATTGATGGTTGGCTGGCGGTAAAAGGTCCCTTTGGGTTTAAAAGAATAATTACAGCCGGAATACCGGCACCAAGGGTTAGCAAGATAGATTTGGTTGAGAGCAAGACTGGATTTGGGTAGGCACCCGCACCTTGATAAGTGTATAACATAGAAGTGCTATGAGTACAATGTTCCTAGTTTATGGTAACCCCGTTCAGGGCATTGCGGGTGACTACCGTATAGTCGGGCACCACGGGCAACACATATGGCCTAGTCTACTACATTCTGGTAAAAATGTGCCTGGCCCTATACTGTATGTTCATGTTTAAAGGCTAACGATCCCATATCCGGATAGAATCAGGCGGGGAGAGTTAATGTGGACCATATTAAGGAACAGGCTGCAGAAATAAGCGAAAAATACTCTCCGAAGGTCTGCCTGTCATTCCATGTCACCTCCTTTCCCTTGCCGACCAGATAGGGCCGCGCCGTTCCGGATCTTGGTCTAGGGCATGGGAGAATCCCCCTGCGGGCAGGCATGATATGCACTGGGGCCAGCGAGCGAGTAAAAAATAATGGCTATGGGGCACCGGTATACGACGAGCAGTTCCGGCCACTGTGTACCGTCCACAGCATATCTCCAATTAAAACAAAACAAGTACTTTGTGTCCGCTTTGCCATCCCCGACCAGAGAGCCACATATAGATAGCATCGCCCAGGAGAGGATGGAACCTGCAACTCCGCTTGACAGCTCTTCCGAGTCAGAAGCTCACCTAATCCCCCAATAGTATCATAAATGTTCCTCGAGAGAGGCAATTATATTGGAACCAGATGCCTCCTAACACGTAAGCATTGACGAATATTTTATTTACCCCCATCTATCACTAGTGTCTATCAAGACGAAGTCCCCGCACCCCCTGATGATGATGACTGACCGCCGCCGCGAGTCTTCTTCCTTGCGGCCTCCTCTTGCTTCTCCTTTTCGATATCCCTGACATAACCCTCAATATCCTCGACAGTCATCATCTGTGCACGGGTTATTAGCATCACTCTAAAATGAGTGGGCAGGAAATAACAAACCTCCATCTCCTTCCCTGGCTCCATGATAGCAATTTCAATATTCTTGGCACCAGTTTGAACCACTTCCAGAAGTGACTTGACGGTGAGCTTTATGGTCTCCTCGCGATCCATATCCTCTTTATAATTCCTCTCCAAAAACTCTCTAACTGTCTTGCTGGACCGACCAATGGCATTTGCTTTCCTATTCCATAATACCATATTAACCCCGTATTCCACAGGAAACCCGCGAGTTATAAAAAAACTTACCACGCGGAATAAATGCCCGACGGCTCGGTCTGATAGAGTCTCGGAACTTTATCATTAGGATCAAACCCAATGATAAGCGTACTGATGCCAAACGGCCTAACACCACCACTCTGTGTGTATCTTTGCTGGACACCGGCAACGTATTTTGTGATATACTCGATAGTGACAGGGTCCTCCACGGTCAGACGGTGAGATTGCGCCTCTAGTCTTGCTTTGTCGACGAGGATACGGGCATCAGCGTTTAATCCGGCGAAAGCAAGACAAACATGGTTGTCCACGAGGCCGATTTTGCTTGGGGTGATGCGTGTATCTTGAAGTTTCATAGCAGAGCGTTTCTCGCAGCCAAGAACAACGATGGAGGTTCCTTTAACACCAACGGCGCAGGTTCCTTAATAAGTTTAGTATATTTTAGAATAGATATTTTTGCATAGATAGATGTAGGGGGAGGGGTATAAGTACCTCTCTTGACGGCTTCTAAAGCATATTCTACTTGGAATACATGGCCGTCGGGACTATTGTGAATTAGTCGTTGACGAGATAATCAGTAGATGGGAATCGGTGGAGGAGTATGATGGATACCTGAAAACTGTAGGGCAGGTCAGTATCAGCTTTCCATCGGCTCAGTGTTTCACTTAAGACAAACTCACCACTCAAGGCTCTATCATAAGAGCCGGCCATCTTTGATAAATTAGCGGGGTATAGAAACTCGAGGTGATGATGTAGTGGAGCTGGTGAAGATAGAAACGTAATGTTGGAAGCTTCCACAGATGCTAGAGTCCTAGTGGTGCTCGTTGGTGGGGGTCTAGGTTTCCACGCAGACGGGAGTGACAAAAATACAATAACCATTGTTTCCCCCACCTCTTGGCGTTTGAGGCTTAGAAATTCTAACAAAACCTGATGAACGGGTAACCCCTAACCCTGAAGATCGTTTAATCGTTAAGTGATTTGGTTTTTAAACTGCTTGCAATTTCCCATCTGTGAAGGTTGTCCCACGCTTGCATAGCACTAAGACCCCGAAGGAATTGAAATAGGGCTTAAAAACAGCCAAACTCATAACTTTTTGCAGCCAGGATAACTCAATTCTCGATAAGTTAAAGGGGGCACAAAGTCTCTAAACAAAGCTTCAGAGCCCTCAACTAGTAAAAGGGCTAAGCTAAGTATGCGGCCACTGTATGATATTCTCGGAAAATGTGGTATTGGTAATGGGAGGTCTAGGCAAACCCGCTCGATGCCCTGTTCGAGTGTCTTGCCCTTCCCTCCTCCTCAGCCTCGTTGAAAAAACCCTGCCCCTCTGCAGATCCTTCCACTATATCATAACCACCACCCCTCCTTCCATGATTCTAGGAGAAACATCCAGGATTCCACAATGACCCCCGCACGGCTAATCACTCGCGCAATTCGTCGTCCTTGCACGATGATACCTCCCCCCCAGCGGTCAGCACTACTTCGGTTGGGCAGGCAGAGGTTCAACACTACAGAATCTCATGAGCGGCCTGCGACGGCCGCTGCAGCTTCTAGCAGTCAAAAGAAAGAAGTCCGATTAACTGCGGAGTCGTAAATCCCCATGCCCCCCTTCCCGGTTCTGGCTAACACAATTTCAGACATCCAAACATCAAGCGTGACAGCCGGTTCGCAAAACTCACCCCCGAAGATGTCGCCCACTTCTGTTCAATCTGCCCAGTTCTTTCTGCCGAATCGGACGACATTGCGGCCTTTAATACCGACTGGATGCGCAAGTATCGTGGCCAAACGAGATTAGTCCTAAAACCAAAGTCTACCGCCGATGTTTCCAAAATCCTCAAGCACTGCAATTCCCGCTCTCTGGCTGTGGTCCCTCAAGGCGGTAACACGGGATTGGTGGGGGGATCGGTACCGGTTTACGACGAGATCGTTATTTCCATGAACTCTATGAATAACATCCGCTCTTTCGACCCGGTTTCGGGGATCCTATCTTGCGATGCTGGTGTTGTTTTGGAAACGGCGGATAATTACCTTGCTGATCAGGGCCATATATTTCCGTTAGACCTTGGCGCTAAGGGGTCTTGCCATGTTGGGGGAAATGTTGCCACCAACGCTGGTGGCCTGAGGTTATTGAGATACGGAAGTTTACACGGAACAGTTCTTGGTGTCGAAGCAGTCCTCCCTGATGGAACAATTCTGAACGATCTATCTACCCTCCGGAAGAACAACACTGGATACGACCTCAAGCAGTTGTTCATCGGTTCCGAAGGCACCATTGGGATTATTACCGCAGTATCGATAATATGCCCTCCGAGACCTAGTGCGCAGAATGTGGCCTTCTTCGGTGTAAATACCTTCGAAAAAGTGCAGGAAACATTCATCCGTGCCAAAAGAGAGTTGGGCGAAATTCTCTCAGCTTTCGAACTCATGGACGACGCAAGCCAACGATGCGTTGCGCAGGTCACTGGAAAAAAGAGACCTCTAGAAGGCGAGGAGACCAAATTCTATGTCCTCGTAGAAACCAGTGGAAGCAATAAAGAGCACGACGACGAGAAACTAGAAAAATATCTTATGGCCCTAATTGAAGACGAGACCATCGTTGATGGGGTCCTAGCACAAGACGAGACACAAGCACGCAACCTGTGGTCATGGAGAGAAGGTATCCCGGAGGCCTGCGGTCACTGGGGTGGAACATACAAGTACGACGTTTCAATCCCGCTAAAGGAGCTCTACTCACTTGTGGAGGATGTCAAGGCGAGGTTCATTGAGCACGGGTTGCTAGGAGAGGATAAGATCGTAGTCGATGTTGTCGGATTCGGCCACATGGGAGACGGTAATCTTCACTTGAACGTACTCGTGAGATCATACGATCGGTGCGTCGTGGAAGTGCTTGAGCCATTTGTCTACGAGTGGATCCAGAAGAGGAGGGGCAGTATCAGTGCTGAGCATGGGCTTGGTGTTGCGAAGAGGGAATATGTGCAGTACACCAGAGGCGAGACCGAGCTGAGTATCATGAGGAGCCTAAAGAGCCATTTCGACCCGGTGACTAGTCCCCCACCCCTACAAAGACACCATATCGCTAACGTCTGAGCAGAAAGGAATCATGAACCCGTACAAATACATCAAAACTTAAAGCTAGAATCCTAATTTTTATTTTTGTTTATTTTTCCCCTTTTTGATCAAGCACACGCCTCTTACGGCGCTTGGGCTAGTATGATACGTCAGGAGTCTCCAAAAGCCATATCCGAGTGACATCCTGTGACCGCGGCGGAGAAATGTCCAAAAGCGCAAATGCATCTCCCATATCCCGAAAAAATAATTTCGGGGCCCCCACCCATAAGGAGGGATACGGTACAGTATCATAAAGGGGTTACTTGGACTCAGGCACAGGCACACACTTTACCAAATCGCCGAATGATACCCAACTCTAATAATAGAACAGGGCTCGCCAAGTGAGTTGCATTGTATCATAGAATTTTAAGCATCGACGCGCCTGTCTTCGCCTTCGCCGCCAGGCGGGCAACCTTCCAATCTCGTCAAGGGCTGTGGCCTGTCTATGATGAGGTTAAGTTGACCCCCGTTTACCGTGCCTGTATGCGCCGGTACGATAACCTGGAAACCAGATCATCATAGGGCACAGTATCAGAGTGTAAGCTGCGGCACGGGCGCCGTACTCGGTAAGTATTCTAGGGATTGCAAGAGGATCTGCAGCGGGAGTAAACCTTCCAGATGGGGGGAGCTCTCTCTTGTATAATCCTGTATTATACTTTATTTCTATCTCAACCCTAAGTTACTTTGGGTTTTGCCTTGCGATAGGATATACGGTCGGTGGGGCAAGAGGGTTTGATGGAATAATGATGATACAGCGGGGATTTGCCGGCGTTTACAGTGTTCTACGGTGGGCGAGTGAATAAAGGAGAACGGTTTACTGAGCGGCCTTTGGCTACAGTAGGTGCGCTATACGTACCGGCGTTTCATGTTATCACAATATCACAACTTGATAATTCTACTGGTCTGTGGTGGAGATGGCTGCAAGGCTACGGTATTGGACCCGTACCTGCCTCCCATCTTTACCTCAACCGGCATACAGCACAGTAGCCAAATCTTTGAGGGCACACTAAACGATCTGTGTTTTGTTATATGATACCGGTATTTTTTTACTTCCTTCTCCCTAATTTAAAATGGTTGCTCTAACGGCGGAAACAACAGAGCCTCTAGCCCCATGATAAAAAAAGTAAAGTATCATAGCTCTAGGAAAAAACAAAAAAAACCCTTGGTCATTGCATTGCACATCATTCCCGCTCTAGCCACTCTGCCAACACGAGTCCATTGCCCGATTGCTTCTTCTCCTCAACAACCCATCTGCACAACAACAACAACAACGGCTTCTTCCTCTTCTCGAACTCATCTCAAATTACTCCTTTTCCATATACCTACGGAGAAGCTCATCAACATTCGATTTTACCTTGTTCAACCGCTCAACTTCGGATTGTCAGTTTTTGTTTGCTCCTGGCTAATCTGGTGCTCTCTCCTCGGCTGAGCCCTTGGATTCTTGGGTCTCTGATCTGTAGCTCGAATTCGTACCTTCGCGATGGCTGAAAATATGACAGAAGATACTCCTCCTGTGAGCTATCCTCCAAGCTCTTTCTACCAATAGTGTTTGTCTTATTATTTACCGGCCAACTGATTCTTACTGCGTAGGCCTCTGTTTCTTCGTTGCGTTCGAGGTTTGAGAGGATGACGGCTTCAAAGCCAAAACCACCTGTACCTTCGCCGCCTGGATCCGAGACGGTGCAAATACCTCTTCGACCTGCCCACACTGGATCCGATCCCTTTCTGGAACGTAATTCCAACGGAGGCGGCAGCTACCATGTTCGCGCCTCGCTGGATATCCCGCGGGAGTCATTTGGGGCTGCGGCGACAGTGGGTAGAGGTGGGATGTCGAAGCCAACAAACAGCAATGGTTACTTGAACGCACACACACTTCCTCGAGGATACACCCAGTCTTCACGGCAGAGACCACTTTCAGTTCATAGCACATTTCAGTCTACGCCCACACATTCGCCTCCAGGATTTCGATTTGATTCCCCAAAGACCTCTCCCAGCCCGCTAAATTTAGATGCAAGAGGACCCTCACCCGAGCGGCCATCCGATTCCACAAAGACTACACCAACGGCATCACCTCATTCCAGGTCATTTAGGGTTTCTAGTCGCTCTAATTCTCGGTCAAGTTCTCCGTCACCGAAAACTGAGTATCGTGCACCGCCCCCACTTCCGGTATCCTCACGCCCTGCACGGCATGGACAACCTCCTCCGCCGCCGATCGCCCCGCCATCTGGAGGCATTAGTGGAGACCGGAGAGCGAGTATACCGAACAATGTAGTTTTCCGCCGGCCTCCGCCCAGCCCAGCACAACAGGGATCTCAGAGTTACAATGAACCGGAAAAGCGGATTCAACCCGAACACGCCGCTCCCCCGGTCCCGACAAGGCCAACAAAACCGAGGATACCCAGCAAACCGTCGATACCGACAAAGGCAGATCGCACAGGCCCAAATTCGGGCCTAGCCCCTGCGGCTTCTTCGGAGGAGCATGTTTCACCGTTTAGTACGCCGCCCTCAAGTGCCAATAACTCCCCTAGCCGGTCTGATAATGAATCGGGAAAACAACCAAGGGTTCTGCCTAACCAAGCGGCAGGAATGCTCAACTACCTCCCCCCCCCGCCATTACACTATTCCACCGCGGAAAGGGCGAGGGAGCGGAATGGGGCTGGAGTGGATACTAGGATCCTCCCGGGAAAAGCGCCCATACCACCTCCACCAAGGATTTCCAGGGAGGAAATTAGACCAAGGATGAAGTTTGAGGATTCGGTCCGGGGCCAGCGGACCTCACTAGATGACGCTGGCCTGAGGCCTGACCTTCCTCCAAGGCCCCCAGGTGGAATCATTGGCGGAATTAGAGCTAGGGTCCCAAGCTTAAGAGGGCGAAGTTATTCCCCCCCCCGGGTATCATCGGAGCTTGGGCCCGCGCCTGAGCCGCCTACTCCTCCATTTCTCCCACCCCCTAGGCGAGGGTTCTCTTCGATCCAAGCCGGGGCTTCGGGCGCCCCGGACACGGCCCCCTCCTCCAGCCGGATATTCTCTAACACCTCAATCACAACTAACTCTACAGTACATAGTAATGGCGCTGAGGATTCTTATGGTGGCTATGGCCCCGATGATTCTGATGAGGCATTGTCGGACGAGAACCAGTCAGCGTTGAGCGAATATCCGGATTCGTCCCAGGCCAACCGGCGTCACCCTGTTTTCAAGAGCGGAATTCGGGATATAAACTGTAGAACGTATGTCAAGTACTTTGCCGTTTGTGGAAAGTACGTTTGCACAACAAATAATGCTACCAACGTCTGGAATATAGACACAGGCCAGTGCATAATGTCAATTAATCACGGGGAAAGCACAAAGGTAACGGCGATTGCATTCAAGCCCTCGGTAAACGTTGAAAATGAGGGGAAGCAACTCTGGGTTGGCACTTCACATGGTGAATTGATGGAGGTCGATATCCCTTCGCAAAAGATCACAAACACCAGGGCTAGCGCGCATATGAAGAAGGAGGTTGTTCAGATTCACCGCTGTGGCTATGAGCTATGGACGTTGGATGATGGCGGAAAGCTCCAGGTTTGGGCGCCGGATGTCAATGGAGTGCCAAACCTTAAAAACTCCCCAACTACATTTAGGATTCCGAATAAACACACATATTCACTCGTCGTTGATGGAATGTTATGGATAGGCGCTGGAAAGAATGTCCACGTCTACCAGCCCAGTTCAGACTCCCGCATACAATTCAATATCATATCGAGACCCTTAACGCCTAACAAGCCAACCACCGAGATTACATGCGGTGCCGTGGTAAATAGTGAACCTGACAAGGTTTATTTTGGGCACTCCGACGGAAAGGTATCAGTGTACTCTAGATCAAAGTTTACGTGTCTCGATGTGGTCAATGTGTCGTTATACAACATCAATTCCATGAGCGGCGTGGGGGACTATCTATGGGCCGGTTTCAAAACTGGTATGATATACGTTTACGATGTTCGAACCAAGCCATGGACGGTACTCAAGGATTGGCAGTCCTCGAACGGTCCAGTAGTCCAAGTGGTCGCCGATCGAACAAGCATATGGAAGGTTGGGCGGTTGCAGGTTTTATCTTTGGGAGTTGATAACGTCGTTCGGATCTGGGACGGGATGTTGGAGGACGATTGGCTTGAGAAGGAGATGCAACAACATGATGTTGAGTTTTGTAGTTTCCGCGAGATCAAGGCTCTCATTTGCACATGGAACGCCGGAGCGAGCAAGCCACAAGACTTGCTGACTCGAGTGGATGACAAGGTGTTTTTGGAGAGTGTCTTGAGGAGCGTCGATAGTCCGGATATCATTGTATTTGGGTTCCAGGAATTAGTTGATTTGGAGGACAAGAAGATTACTGCGAGTAAGCTGCCTGTGGTTGCCCCTCTTCTTTGGTTTTGATACTAACATTTGACCCAGAGTCTCTATTGAAAGGTGGTAAAAGTAAGAAAAAGAAGGCGGCAGACCAGCAGGAGCACATGTCTCATCAGTATCGACTTTGGCAACAACAGCTTACCAAGTCGATTGAGACCCATATGCCTCGGGATCAACCATATGTTCTTTTGCATGTGGCGAATTTGGTTGGCCTTTTTACTTGTATCTTTGTGAAGACGTCCGAACGACATAGTATTCGCAATGTATGTGCATCGACCGTCAAGCGTGGTCTTGGTGGCCTACATGGTAACAAGGGTGCGCTTGTGGTACGATTCCTGTTGGATGATAGTTCTCTCTGCTTCATCAACTGTCATCTTGCAGCGGGCCAGTCCCATACCATCTCCCGCAACAACGACATCGCAGCAATCCTCGAATCCACCGCTCTTCCAGCGGAACCCTCCGCCGAAGCCCGTACAGATATGTTCGTTGGTGGTGGCGACGGTAGCATGATCCTCGACCACGAAATCTGCATCCTTAACGGCGATCTCAACTACCGCATAGACATGCACCGAGATTCGGTAATCTCCCGAGAAAGGCAAGGCGATCTACCCGCGCTCCTGGAGCGCGATCAACTCCTTATGGAACGACGTCGAAATCCTGGCTTCCGTCTCCGTGCGTTCCAAGAATACCAAATTACCTTCTCACCTACTTACAAATACGACGTGGGCACCAACACTTATGATACCTCGGACAAGAAGCGATCACCAGCTTGGTGCGATCGAGTCCTGTACCGTGGCCTAGGAAGAATCAAGCAGACAGCGTATCGGCGCTGGGAAGTCCGTGCTAGTGATCATAGACCTGTAAGCGCTAGCTTCCTCATCCGTTTGAAGACAGTGGACCACGAGCTCCGCGGACACGTGTGGGAGCAGTGCAAACGTCGATACGCGGATGTCCGGGAGCGGGAAGTGTGGGAGGCTAAGATGGATTTTCTGGTCAACGTTTGTGGGTACGGGATGGAAGAGGCGCGTCGGTCATTGGGGAAGAAGGAGGAGGTAGTGGAGGCTGTGAGAAGCCTTCAAAAGAGCGGGAGGTAGTCGCTAGAATAATTGGCCCTCCTTGCTCTTCATTCATCCATTGATTCTCTCGCTTAGCTTTTTCTTTTCTTTTTTCTTTTCTTTCATGGGAATGTAGATGGGTATACACGTTTTATTCTTGCTGTGTCGTGTCGAGTTGCGTACGGTAACCTTTTGTGAAATCAGACCGGGATGATGTAGCGGAGAGATGACAGAGGAAAAAGAGGGGGGGGGAGTAAAGGGCCAATGCAATGGAAGGGAATGGAACGAGAAGTGGGGGAGTTAGGGTTTTCTTTCGTTCATACTTTTTCTTCTTCTATGTACAGTAACCGGAATTCGCGGGTGTATGGATTACACTGATCTGATAACTTTTTAATGTAGGGATAGATGAAGCGGTGGAGTACCGTGGTTTAATGATATTGTTTTGATATGGTTGTACTGATGGTACAGTAGTTGGCGGCGCGCTGCGAGGAGGGGGGTCTACACCCGTATGCTGGTACGGGTTTGGAGGCTTCTCAGGATCTCTTTACCCATTTCACAGCGCTTGGATGAGTGCTCTGGCGTGTTTGGCGGGGGCCTGGGCTGAGAATGGTATTTAGTTTCGAGGTGTGGATGGAGCGTCCGCCAGGCAAGATGTGCTTGGTTTGGGGATACTCTTGTGTCTAGAATGAGTTTGGGTATTTCCAGTGTGCTATTTTTTGATCTTTGGAGTTTCTCTTGGAAATAGGTGCTTGGGGGTTTTTATTATTCATAGCAGGCGCAAAACCGCCACACCTCCCATCAACCAATCCAATTCCTGAGCGACCACACAAGCCAAGCTCCCACCACCCGCGCCACGAGCCGATGCTTATTTCAACAACACCTCCAAAAGGATTGCACTGGTGACACACTCCTTTGCTCACTCATTATATCCAAATTACGGTATCAACCACGAACCACCACCACCGCCTTGACTACACAATGTGGTACGCCACCTTCCCCTCCCTCCCTCCCTCCCTCCCTTCCTCTGGGCCAAGCTAACCCTGCCCCACTCTACCTACTACCCCCCCCAAACAGCAAGCACATCCTAAACGCACAAGTCTCCCTCCGCTCTCCCTGCTGCAAGAAATGGTACGACTGCATAACCTGCCACGCCGAGTCGGAAACGCACGCCCTCCTGCAGCGCTTCGAGGTGGTGTTCGCGTGCAAGAAGTGCAAGAAGTGCTTCCGCAAGGACACGCAGGAGTGGGACGAGAGCGACGAGTACTGCCCGCACTGCGACAACCATTTCGTCATCGAGGCGAAGGTGCCGAGGGCGCTTGTGGAGTTTGAGGGGGAGGATGTTCGGAGGGATGCTAGGATGGTTAAGGATGAGAGGGTTGGGAGGAAGGAGGGCGGCGTGGAAGGGTGGGATGTGGCGGAGGGGGCGGATCGGTTGGGGTGATTGTGGGAGGGGTGGTGGTGCTAGTGAGGTTATAGATGTGGATAGTGCGGGGCGGTAATGATAGAGGGGGTTGTGTGGAGTTGTGTAGGGGTTTGTGGCTGGATCGTTGTGGGGTCTGTGCTTTGGCATGATGTGTGTTGGTGAAACGATATGGAATAATAAGATACCATACTTGGACTGCCATCCGAACCTTCTATCCTCCCACGTAGTAAAACCATGTTCCCCTCCTTCCTCCATTTCCCACTCCTTTTTATCTTCCCACGCCTCCCCACCACTCGTGCGAGCTCCTCACGCCACTACCGCTACAAGCACCCATCTCCTACACGGGAAACCCTGCACAGCATGGCGGTTTTCACCAGCAGGGTTTTGTCTAGGTATGATGCGTGGTTGGGAAGCTAAGGGAGATTTGCCACATTTGTTAGTTGGTATCATTCTTACTAGATCTGTGGGGGGAGTTGTTCTGCTAGAGTTTAGGGGTTTGCGGTTCAATGGACAATGTAAAGATAATGTCTGTTGAAATTTTCGGTATATTTGCTATGTATATTTCACGACACTACCGTGTATTCTTTTACTTAGTTTGTGTTTCGGCTCTACCTGTACACTGCTTATATTACTAGAGCTAAGATAGTAGTATATATAATGGAATTTATTACTTATTTCCGGATAATATCAGGGGGTTTATTATGTGCTTTTGTTAGGTATTTAGGATTGCATAGTTGTTTATATATCTCTTGTGTGCCATTCTTGGTTATGATATTTCTACGAAGGTACAGCGCCTAAGTTTTGAATATTTTACTAGCAGGGGATGTTCGACTAACAGGGATGAGGAGGTGAATTGGGTAACCACTATACCCAATTCGCTGCCCTTATACCCGATTTGCTGCCTTGGCCCCTGCTAGCGTAACACCCCTGCTAGTAAAATATTCAAAACTTAGGTGCTGTACCTTCGTAATAATCACCACATATTCTTATAGATTTACACAGATTATTTGGGATTTAGTTGGCAGGATTTCAGGGTCAAATGGGTTTACACTTATGTTTCTTACCTTGGTTTTCCAATATTTCTCTTGCATATATGGATACACACTTTTCTATAAATAAGAAACTACTGCCCGTCTCACTTAGAGGGATTAAGAATGAGAACTTCCATCAATCTGCTCGCCTACAATATCTCATCACTAAACATGTCTTCACAATACCTCTTGCACCTAGACAGTAATATTTAGATAGAATAGAGAGTGCCTTTAGTATTTATATTATTAAACAATATCTGGTTTGGTAGCTTATCTAAAGTGCTAGTGTTAATAGTTTATATAGTGAGAGGGAAGTCTATTAGAACAAAAACAGTAAGAGGGTATTTGGCAACTTGAAACGGGTGTGTTCAAATAATCATTATTTGAAAATATGTTTTACAGATTTGATTTAAATGAGATTTTGAATAGATCAATCACAATATAACCATTTGTAACAATCCTACCGTTAGGTAGTTAGGCAACAGGCAACGACAGTTATTTCCTATAGTGAGCAAGTTTTCTTTCTATAAAGGGGGTAGGGAAATACTATCTCTTCAGATAGTATGGAAATAGCTTGCTAGTCTGATCGATCCGTCGAAGGATACTATCTCGTCAGATAGTAAGATGGGTTGTCGTGCTTGATAGAACTATCCCAATAGTTCTATGTTCGAGCAACCCGTCGAGACTATCACAATAGTCTCCGGGTTCTTAGAGCGTAGGTTCTCGTAGAGGAAGAGTGTAGGTAAAGATAGTAAAGCGTAATTGTATTGCAATTTCTTGAGTATAGAAAAGTACTTAGATGGTTGCGTGAAGATCCTCTTTCTTGGTCGTTTTTCTTTTTTTTTTTTTTTTTTTTTTTTAATCAAATCGTTATTATTTT
>Ga0307509_10002040_pt1 | contig 33269 bp, 47 predicted proteins | sample 10_EM_MG_FD_202245 | JGI IMG/M metagenome (GOLD analysis project Ga0307509, IMG submission 202245) | Populus trichocarpa ectomycorrhiza microbial communities from riparian zone in the Pacific Northwest, United States - 10_EM | ecosystem: Host-associated > Plants > Roots > Unclassified | place...
CCAGCCCCCAAGCCAAGTTTTGGGTAGACATAGAAGACACTCGATGCCTACTTGTCACAGCATCCCCCCCCTCGCTCTCGCAGAGCTTCGCAAAGCGAAATCCATCGAATTCGTCAGGATTCTCAAAATTTCTTTTATCGTTATGAGTGGCTTTCGTCGGGAAGGAAATGAGGGTGCCTGTAGGAATAGTCACGCCATTGGAAAATGTGAACGGGCGTAACACGAAGCGGGTCGTGATAACTGGTGAAAAGTAAGATGCATGCATCAGCTGTTAATGATGGCGACGCTGGGAAAGGGATCCAACGAACTGATGCTTTGGCCATCAATGCGCAGAGTCTCTCGGATAAAACTGTCTATCTTGTGCATCCTATCCACTCCGGCTTTCGTCCAGCCTTCCTCTGCTACGATAGTTTCGACCTCTTGACGGAGGGGTTCCATATGTTCTGGATGGGAGAGGAGACGATACAAAACGTGCATGAACGTCTATGGGTAAGCAATAATCAGGTCTGTGTTATGGAGGATAATGTGTCATCGCTTGCATGAGTAGTCGAGTGGATAGCTGAGAAGTTGACAATGAGCATACGCCGCGCCAAACTTCTAAGGGACCTCTCTTCTCCCTTGGCCTCACTCATCAGCCACATGAGCATGTCATTCTGATTTCACCGTATAATGAGAGAAATACCAGTCAGGATAGGTCCACATACTGGTTTATCCCAGTCGTCTCCGAATTCCTCCATCTTTGCGGACCGCTCCTCGACCATAGGTCTGATAAACTCCATCTCTTGTCGAATTTGGGCTGGGATGTCCGACAACATGCGTGCCAAAATGCTAATGCGTGTGTGTGTGTGATAGAATTAGGGGGATGCAGATACAGATGACAACGCACGGCTTGAGAGGCTTGGGAAAAAAGCTGATGATTGTGCCATATTTCAAAACGTTGACGGCAAATGTCAAGTTAAGGTCTTGATAATCACGATTACGGCCTAGAAAGAGGATTCGTTCAGGTTGGACAACCCAAAAAGCCACGGAAAGATCGCGGACAAAGAGGAGCCCCGACAAAAACACGATTCGTGGCTCTGCAGATCACTTGCTGAAGGGTCTCCATGATAGGCACTTTGACCCACTCTGCGTTCTTTGTGAGCCATACATTTTTCACCTACGAGTCTAGCACTTACCATCCTCGTCCGTCGGGATTGTGTCTTCCAGAGCGTTGATGAGCTCATCGTAAACATCCTTGAAAGTAGTCGCAATATTGCGTGTCAATTTTGAACGGATGACATCCGAATGATAGAAGCTATCGTCGTTCGGCAAATCCAGTGTGTACTCTGATTGAAGGATCTGAGGTAATTCTCCTGAGCATAGGCTCACCCGTTTGCACACCATACATACGTCGCATCTTGGTTCTGTCCTAGATAAGACGTCATCTGGGGCCCTCCTGACGTCGTCGAGTAACTCAGGCCCAGAAACCAGTACCATCCACCTTCGAAAAGTGGCAACTTTGAATAAACCTGGTCTCGTCTAGGAATAGGAACATTGTCAACTTGGCGCGATGAACATGAATACGATTTGGGGGAGGGTAGATTACCTTCTCATAGCCCTCTTTGAGCAGGCGACCACCATCAAAAAGGTTCAACTTGAGAGCGGAAAAGTATGAGAGAATTGGGTCGGAGAACCCCACGGTCGGGATAGCATTTAGCTAGAGACACGGGTGTTCATCAAAGAGAGCGGGCTGGAGTGGGGGTAATTGCCTAACCAGTGGGTCGCCCTTGAAATACCAACTGACAAAGAGGGGGACCACGACAAACAATCCCACGAGGAACGACGCCCTCATGGTGGCCTCGTATTGCATGATAGAATGAAACGAAAGGAGGGGAGTTGGAGGATTTACGTGGCGTCAGGTAAGGGGTGAAACGGTGCAGTCCTGAAGTAAAGGCACATCCACCGCGGTTGTATCTGCGATCTGCGGTCTTCTTATGTGGAATACAGTCCAGGGAGTTAAATGGAGTCAGTAATGAAGCTCTGTATTATGTGTTCAATTCAGACAAACTCAATTCGTCGGACCTGATGCGAACAGGCTCGTAACCAGCTGCTCCACTTCACCCTTTGATTAGGCCTGCTCTCGGTCTACAAAACCAAAACCGATGCATGACGGCAAAGCTAACCCAACGTTCTGATGTAGCCTTGAAACGAGCGAGCTCGAAAATAATCCGTAAGCATCGCCACACGTCAAATCGGAATATCTAGGGCACGATCGTGGTGTCGATTGTGTAATATGGAAGCAAGCGCGAACACTCACATGCTTCATTCAATACGTGGCGTACCAAACAAGGTCGAGACAAATACAGTACAAGATTGATCGCAACACCTCATTTGACAACGGTGACAATTAATGCGTCGGGATTTTGCGGAGAAGTCAGAGTGGACCTCCCAGAAAGGGGCGGTTCGAGGCTAAGGAAGGCAGTGGGTGGGAAACAGAATTAACATAATCCATGGAACAGAACTAGAAGTCTAGAACCGTGCGAGATACGGCAATGGCCGACCATTACAATCAAGAGAGGTGAGAGGAAATACTGTACCGTTACAGTATCTGCTATGGACGCAATTTATAGTGTTGCCGCAGAGTTGAGTTGGGTTGAGTTGAGTTGAACTCTGGCAAACTCCGTGCAACAGAGTTGCAACTGGGTCAACTCCGTTGTCAGGAAGAGTTGGCGGGCCGTGGCCCGGGAGTATCCACCAATCAGATTTCAGCGTTTGATAAGGTGTCATAATTGTCAGCTACACCGATGTGTACTCTGTTCTGGGCATTTTGTTTAATTAAGTAACCGCTATTCTATTTACTAGTCTGAATCTATGGCCCAATTGGCATATAGCTCATGCAACTCTGACACTTTCCCGGCCTTCAACAGACAGAGGAGTAGGGAAATCTAGTGTTTATTCGGTGATGATGGTGTATCCACGAGTGGAAGTACACACTTCCCTTAAGGGATTATCTCGGACATCACCGACACGCTGTTGTTTGGTTTAGTGTGTCTCCCAACCAAATACAGTAATCGCAACCCAAATGCGGTAACATCGAGGAAGTTAAGTTGAAGGTTTTAAATGCTCACTAGCTGCATGCTCCGTACGCATGTGACGGAGATATGCGAGGTTCATTGGTAGACCATTCGTGCGGTCCTCGCCAGCACCTTCACGGCGCAAGTCCTCCTCTACAAGCGCAAGTGCATCTGTGAGTGTCCCCCAAGCACCACGTATTGAGAAAGCGAGCCAAAAGTCGTTCTGTAGTGTGGCCACGCGATGGGTGATGTGTTGCTACCATTCCCCAGGCCCACGTCGTGGTTCCCAGGTATATAGTACACCGGAAGCGACGGAGAGGCGGAGAATATCAAGTGGAAGCGCGCGACATACTCCTGGTATCTATGAACCCAAAGTAAGAGAGCAGTAAGGGACTGTCAACCGTAGTTGACTTCGTTGCAACTCTTTCCACCAGAGTTGAGTTGAGTTCGAACTCTGGCAACTCAACCCAGGCAACTCTCCGTCGACTCCAACTCTGCGGCAACACTAGCGTCCAACGATTCGGTCCAAGCGGAGATTAAACCATTTTAATCACCGACTGGCCCTGTTCTTCGCTTTGCCACGCAAAGCGGACTTGATCGGAGTGCGGTATGTAAAGTAGAACGGCTTGTTCCGAGCACCTCTGAGAAACTACTGTAGGAATCAAGCTCACCGTGCTGATATCGAAATGCCGTTGAATGACTATTGAACGACATTGGAAGCAGAACCTCTTCATTAATACCCCCCTTTAATCCCCCTTGGAATGTGAGGCATACAAGAAGACCGCAGATACAACTGGGCAACATGCGCATTTACCCCAGAACTGCACCTCCAAGTCCGAGTCTCCGCCCACTTCCTGACTCGTGTGAACCCTGAAAATCCCCCCTTAGTTTCATTATTATATCATGTCCGATAGCTCCACTCCGAGAGTCTCGTTCCTCTCAGGATTTTTTGCTGTAGTTTCTCTCTTAGTCGGCTTCTATCTGAAGGGCAACCCACTGGTCAGTCAATTACCTTCACAGTCTCCGTCTGGCTCCCCTTGATGAACACTTGTGACCTTAGCTAAACGCAATCCCGACCGTGGGGTTTTCTGACCCAATTCTGTCTTACTTTTCCGCGCTCAAGTTTAATTTTGATGGTGGCCGCATGATCAAAGATGGCTACGAGAAAGTAATTTCTTTTCCCCTCAATCATACACCGTGACACCCTTCACTGTACTGACTGACAACGTTCCTAATCTCAGACAAGACCAGGTTTATTCAAAATTGCCACTTTTCGAAGGTGGAGGGTACTGGTTTCCAGCCCTGGGTTAATTGAAGATGTCAAGAAGGCCCCCAATGATGTGCTGTCTAGGATTAAACCAAGATGTGACGTACGAATAATGTCCAAAATAGTCGGCTAGTGCTTATGAAGATTGTCGCAGATCCTTCAACAAGAGTACACACTGGATTTGCCGAACGAGGACGACTTTTATCACTCAGACGTCATACGTTCGAAATTGATACGGAATATCTCGGTCACTTTCAAGGGGGTACATGAAGAACTCATCCACACTCTGGAGGATTTGATCCCGACGGCAGAGGATAGTAAGTGGTAAACTCTCAGGTGAAATGTTCATGGCTCACAGAGAACGCAGATTGGGTCAAGGCCCCAATCATGGAGACCCTTCAACGAGTTATCTGCAGCGCCACGAATCGTGTTTTCGTTGGTGTTCCTCTGTGTCCGTAATCATTCTCCAACATTTTGATCCGTCTGAGCTGAGGTGGCCCTCTTTCTAGGCCGGAATCGTGATTATCAGGAGCTTAATTTAACATTTGCAGTGAATGTTGTAAAATATGGCACGATCATAAGCTTCTTTCCCAAGCCCCTCAAGCTGTGCGTTGTTGTCTGTATCTATTCCCCCTTTTCCCTAACGCCGGGCCACACGTCAGGATCGTGGCACGCATACGATCAAACACCCCATCCCAGATTCGACAAGAGATGGAATTTATCAGACCCATGGTCGAGGAGCGGTCCGCGAAGATAGAGGAATTCGGAGACGACTGGGATAAACCAGTATGTGGACCTATCCTGACTGGTATTTCTCTCATAATACGGCGAAATCAGACCGACATGCTAATGTGGCTGATGAGCGAGGCCAAGGGGGAAGAGAGGTCTCTTGAAGGCCTGGCACGCTGATTGCTCATTGTCAACTTTTCGGCCATTCACTCGACTGCTCAGGCGAGTGATAATACTTTTTCTCCGACTACATGGTCCTAATCATTCCGTTCCCATAGACGGTCACGCAAGTGTTGTGTCGTCTCCTCTCCCACCCAGAACACATTGGGCCCCTTCGTAAAGAGGTCGAGACTGTCGTGGCAGAAGAAGGCTGGACGAAAACCGGAATGGAAAAGATGCACAAGATAGACAGCTTTATCCGAGAGACTCTGCGAATTGACGGACAAAGTATCAGTTTGTTGGATTCTTTTCCTAGCATCCAATTACGAACTGCTGATGTGTGATGCACTTACGTTTTGCCAGTTACCACGACTCGTCTCGCGTTGCGCCCGTTTACATTTTCCAATGGTGAAGCGAGGTAGTAAATCCCGCGAGAGAGTTTCGAGGGGCAGATCCGGGTCTAGAGGAGCGATAGAGAAAGGTGTCAGTAGCTAATCCGAGAAAGGAAGAGCCACGCGATATATGTAGAGTGATTTGATGGCGATAAGCGGTCCGAGGCGAATTGAGGCGAGGAGGCAAGAAGTTGAGTTCTTCGAAAGCTTGAGTTGATCGGCACGGCGGCTTCGGAGTCAACGTCGAAGGGTCGAAGAGGAGAGAGCTTAAAGGGCGATGGCACGCCGCACGCAAAGAAAGGAGGAGGAGAAACGCGAGGGACAAGATGATATTCCAGTCAGATCAAGACAGGGTATTTATACAATCGAGAAATCAGTAGTCTACGAGTGGCCGTCCGAGATTATCGAATCAGAGTGTAAGTAAAACGCGCGAGCCGGAGCACAGAGAAAGGAGGGAGAACAGGTGAGGGGAAGTGGATGAAAGGAAACATAAAACGCGAAGGGGGACAGGACAGGGGGAAGCCGAGAGGTGAGGAATTGTGGATGCCAAAAAGAAGAAGAGTAATATTGCCAGAAAGAGGGAACAATAGTAAAGCGGGGAGACCGGAAGCGTACAAAATCCATCTATGTTCGCGGAAGGGAGACCGCGTCGGGTATGGGCTGCGTCAACCAAGGTTGGGAGCGAGCACGAAGGGTTTTGAGGCGGTGCGTCGGAGCGAAGGGATCGCTGGACAGTGGCGAAGGAGACTTGAAATGGAGGAGTGGGAAGGCAGTACGGTGCAAGCGTGACGATGGTGATCGAACGGGTGATGTCCTTGAGGCGAATGTGTAGCGATGTCAATCGGAAGTGGAATGAGCACGCGATGGTGGCACCGCTGACAAGTACGGAATGACGAATACGAATAGATAGACGAGGCAGATGTGGTTCTCGCGGGGATCGAGTCAGCGTCAGCCAATACCCCTGTATGCGAGCGCCTTCCGCACGCAGCGGCGTGGCACACCTTACAATGGCATAACTATTCCCGCAGGCACTCTTATTTCCCTCCCAACCAGAGCCACTCATAAGGACGAATTAATCTACGAGAATCCGAACGAATTTGACAGATTTCGCTTTGCGAAGCTCCGCGAGAGTGAGGAGGATGTCGTCGTAAGTAGACACCAATTGATCTCTGCTTCTGCCAAAAACTTGTCGTGGGGACTGGGACGACACTCATGGTGAGTATCCCTGCTTGTTGTATACTATTGCATTGGCCTCTCATACCTCGCTTTCAGTCCAGGACGACTCTTTGCTGCTAGTGAAGTCAAGCTCTTGCTAGCCCACCTGATCGTTACGTATGATATAAAGTTTGAGGACGGGAAAGGGGCCCCGCCCGAGTTTTGCATCGCTAGGCTGTGTATCCCAAGGACCTCCGATGTGATGTTCAAGAAACGGCAGAAGTGAAAGCTCCGTCAGCCTTTCGAAACGGATATCCTTCACTCGGGCGGCACCAGATACAGTATATCTTGACCCATCTTTTTTCTTTGATTTTGCTTTGTATGTCATGTACTGCATGAATTTCTGTATGATTGTAAAGTATGTTGGTGGTTTTATTTTTCTTGGTGCATGTGTCAATTGTGCAAGGTCCCGCGGCGTGCTATCCGAGTCTCGTGTCAATATAAGATCAATTCGACGCCCACTAAGGTCCCCTTGGTATTAAACCCTGAAAGTCCTAGCATCCCGGTCGTCTCGAATGTGTGTACACCCAGTGGGTGTGAAACCTACATTTAGGGATTGCTGTATTCATTTCAGAAAGGGCTCCTCCTGCAGGGACTAAAATCACAAATATTGAAGAATTAATGGCCCTGCCAGTGCGAAACCAACCCATGCAATTGACTGCAATGGCGGGGATGTAATCTGTTACGGGTCACTAAAAGCTTGACTAAAAGGAATACCAGCCTAGGCAAACAGTTGTGATTGGGGCATGGTAATTCAGAGCTTCAAACCTAACCTTGTACACCTGAGACTGCAACTGGGGATGGCAGAATTTGTCCGAAGCATGAAGAACCGAAAGAGGCTTCTTTATACATCGCCACCTTCTGACCAGTAGCATGTTGATGTGTATACTTGTCCTCGGGACATTAGTCCCCGAGATGGTTGGAGAACGGGGTGCCTAATTTCGGCTCGGAACCTTGTCGGAAGCGGGGGTTGGAATTGCGGCGGGCGGTTGTGGGTTGTATGCTTGACTGTTAACCGGTAACCACGCATGCCGCCGAATAGGCCGTCAGCTACTTCTTGTTCCAGCGAAGTGGTCTGCCTCAGTGATCCTATATCAAGGAGCCTTGGATACCACCCTTCAAGTTGAGTGCTTGTGTATGCATCCCTCGGGGTCTCTTGCTGTAGAAAATACCGATCCTGAGAGGCTGGGTGCCCCGGCGGTACACGGGACCGCGGTGAGTGCGCCGAATACCGGAATTCACCATCTCTTCGAGTTGGGGTCACAGGGCTGTAGTATACTTATCGTACACCACTCAACAACCGTGACTATCGATAAGCTGCCTGGGCCAACTCAGCATTGTCCTTCGGCATGCAGCGGGACCAGTGGGTTGGAGGGCACAGCCACCGTGGCACGCGAAGAGGACCGGGCCCAAACACTCTGGTGTAGGCCGCATACACGTAGAATTAGCTAGCTACTTAAGCACGATAGCACTCAGTACCCCAATTTTCTAATTCCCGAGACTGGACCAGCGCGAGTCGCTGCAATGCATGCCCGATAACAGGATTAATCTTTGTATCTGAGCAACAACGCTCATTTCTAATTCTCGAAGCGCTCGCGTTCCTCGGCGAGGATAGACACTACCTCCGGAAAACGGGGTCTGAATACGCAATCGTACGGAACAGGGCGGCTGGATGCCAGGTTATCAGACTAGGTGAAACACCCAACGAAATGAGTACTCACATAATTAAGCCCGTATCCACGAACGCCTCCATATCTAGCTGTACCTCCTTCCCGTTTTCGTCCTGTGTGCCTTCAATTTTCGCCGCCCACAGTATACATGCTGTGCTGATGAAGAGCGTGTTACTGGCTAGATTATTGCCAACACAGACACGTCGACCAAACCCAAATGTCATATGCCCTGCCTGAACACCTTTCACGGAACCAGATGACAACTCCCCGTGTTCGTCAATATACCGATCTGGCCGGAATTCGTCTGCATCTTCACCAAATACGGTGCGGTCACGATTGCAGTGCCAGATATTGGGTATGCATACAGTTCCCTTCGGAATAAACATGCCTTCATACCAGTCATCTTCAATCGCAGCATGGGGTACCGCAAGCGGTACGGCAGGACGCAAACGAAGAACCTCTTCGATGATTGCTCGAACATATGGAAGACGAGGAGCATCGGCAAAGGTTGGGAGACGATCGCGACCGACAACAGCATCCAGTTCGGCTTGTGCTCGGCGCTGTATTTCTGGGAAGGCAATCATGGCATGTGTCCACCAACTGAGGGCGGTAGAAGTCGTTTCCGCAGCCGCGGCACTGTAACGTATTATGTCTTCAATTGTCATTAATGAAATTGATTCACACCTACTACAAGGTTCCAGAAAGGTATGACATTTCAGGGTCGCTGAGACGATTGCGCTCGTTGTTCTCTATCAAGGACGCACTGAAACTTGGTCGGGTTCCCCCGTTGGTCTGTGCTACCTATTAATTGTGCTTCAGAAGGCGACCCTAAGACAAGGACGTACAAGGTCAACCCGAACACGATCAAGAAGGCCCTTGAACATGGCATAGTCCTTCGTATATTGTTTCAAGCCTTCTCGCTTCCATTTTGCGAATCTTGTGTGAACATGTGTCAATACCACATACAATGGGGTAACGGAAATAAACTAAGACCTTTCAGGGATGTGTATCATCCAAGGGAAGATATCAACAAGATAAGACCCCGGAAGAGCTGCTCCGCTAATACGGTCGTTGAATTCTTCGATTTGCTTGACAGTGTGATCGTGCTCTGACACGATTGTCGGGTGGTCATAGACAATGGACATGATTGTGGAGGCTGATAAACGCTGGAATTGTTTATCTGGGTTGAGACTGACAGAGGGTGCCAGGAGTGATGAAATCAAGATAGTTGCTTCCTTCGTCTGAATAGGATAATAGCGTTGCAAGACTGTCTTGGCAAGGGCTTCGTGTGCAGCACGACGCATGCGACGCCAGCTGTACGAGGACATGAGCATGGGTATCGCATGTTCCTACCATAGGAATCATAGTGACGCTCACAGTTCACCATAGTTCATCAGTACAAATATTAAACCATTGCTCAGGATCTCATGCGCCATGATGAAACGAGGACGACCAGAATAGTTATTTGTACGATGCTCGAGTAGATCGAGAGCTGATTTGAGACTGTTAAACACGATTGTAGGTTGTCCACCCGCATCAAGATACATGATTTCCCCTATAATTTCCGTGAGCCCAACCTTAGCATCTCAATCGGAGACTCACCGAAACGTTCCTTGCAATCCCTCGAAAAAAGCCACTTTTTATCCATTAACTGAAGGGCGTTCCCAAGGATGGGTAAACCTCGAGGGCCAGGAGGTAGTTTTCTCCAAGGACTTCTGGTGTAGCGAACGGTGAAGATCGTGACCAGCGCAAGTACGGTGCCTACGGTGAAAGTCCGGATATCCCAGGTCGTCTCGGTAGTGGGTGCTCCCGATGATCGTGAAAGCATAAATTGGGGGGTCACTGCATGCATCGCGGAAAGGGTTCCTCCTGCAGGGACTAAAAATGCATATGGTGGGGCATCAACAACCTCGCGAAACCACCTCATGCACTTCTCTATAATGGCAAGGACGGCATCTGCCATGTATCACTAAGATAATGTCAGACGTAAAGTCGTGATTCAAGGATGAGGCCTCAAGGCTTCATACCTAACCCTGTGCGTCTGAGACTGTCGCTGTAGATGACAGAATTGCCTGAAGCGCGATGAACCGAGGGAAAGCCCTTTATACGGTCTTCACCACCTTCTGTCCACTGGCATGTTTATTTGTTCTGCGGAAGTTTGTCTCCAAGAACGGGGCGCACAGTTAAATCGGCTCGCAACCTTGTCGGAAGTTGGAATGGCCCCAATGTAGATCGCATGCTGATTACTAGTATCCTGCTTCGGTGGCTGTAAATCGTGACACCTTTTCGCGCTGCAGTGTTTGGGTAACTGTATGGGTCCCTTGTTGAAAATGGCGACCCGAGAAGCTGCTGCTGTGGTCGGAGGGAAAATTGTGTGTTCTTGTTTGGCACTCTGCCCGTATTTGTCGTACCGAACCACTACCGAACCTTCCAACGAACTTCCATCAACCCTGGCAACTGTCACAGTCTCTATAATAACCAACGTGGGAGGCTACTGGCGCCCATCCCGGGCAGTTCTGATAGCCTCAGTTTATCTCTCCAACACAACAAAGCTTCGTTGGGCGTGATGTAAGACTCGGGCTACATTGATTCTACATCCATAAGGCGTTGCGTTTCTTTTGCTGATTGCATATCCATGAGTCATAGATCAACACGATAATAGCATAATTTCTGAACTGCTTCAATTCCCGATTGGTCTACCAGCCGGGTCTACCATACAATTCCCTCTACATTAGAAGACACGCCCCTCAACTATGGGGAATAATGACTACCTTCACATCCTGTCATCAGAAAAGAAAAATACAGGAGAAACTAAGTCATGTGGTGGTGCTTGACAACGAGTTCTTTCTAGGCGCTTATTCGCAGCGTTTGCATCACCTCACCCCAGCGCAATCTTTCTTTCACACTTGCAACCATGCCTGACGATTTCGCTCTGAGAATGTCGTTCCTCGCAGGATTGTTTGTTGTGGTGTCTCTCTTTATCAGCTGGTATCTGAAGGGGGATCCGTTGGTAGGCCCTCAGCCTCTCGTCCTCGCTGGCCCTGATTATCAAATTATCCTCAGCTCAATGCTATCCCAACCGTAGGGTTCTCCGACCCGATCCTCTCGTACTTTTCTGCTCTCCGATATAATTTTGATGGCGTCCGCATGCTTAAAGAGGGCTACGAGAAAGTAATTCGCATTCCCTTTGAGTATACTTCCCCATGTCGAACTGACGACAACCCTGCTTTTAGACAAGACCAGGCTTATTCAAAGTTGCCAATCTTCGTAGATGGATGGTATTGCCTGCCGGGCCTGAGCTAATCGAAGATGTCAGGAAAGCCCCAGAGAACGTCTTGTCTATGCGGGCACAAACGTTTGAAGTAAGTATGGCGCGTAAAACGATGAACTCATACTCACAAGGATTATCTCAGTTCTTTCACCCAGAGTATACGCTGAGCGTATTGAACATGGATGACGATTATCAAACGGAGGTGATACGTTCAAAATTGACACGGAATATCGCAGTTACTTTCAAGGAGGTCCGTGAAGAGCTCATCAACACCATGGATGATTTGATTCCGGCGGGAAAGGATGGTATGTGGCAGGGTTATAGGTGAACGAGCTATTTTTCAAAATGGCACAGAGTGGGTCAAGATCCCAATAGTAGAGACCCTTCAACGGGTGATCTGCAGCGCCACGAACCGTATTTTTGTTGGGGTCCCTTTATGTCCGTAGTCATTCTCCCGTTCTTCGCTTCACTCGTTGACGCTGTGCTGGTGTTTCTTTGATTAGGCCGAAATCGTGATTATCAACATCTTAATTTGACATTTGCTGTCAATGTCATGAAATATGCCACAATTCTCAGCTTCGTCCCGAGGCCCCTCAAAGGGTGCGCTGTCGTCCTTATCTACAACCCCTTGTCACCACCACTGAAGCACATATCAGTATTGTGGCACGCATGCTATCGAACCTCCCTTCCCAGGTTCGACAACAGGTTGAATTTCTCAGACCCATGGTCGAGGAGCGGTTCGCGAAGATGGAGGAATTTGGAGATGACTGGGATAAGCCGGTTTGTGAACACATCATACTGGTATTTCTCTCATTACACGGTGACATTACAGAACGATATGCTCATGTGGCTGATGGACGAGGCCAAGGGAGTGGAGAGGTCCCTTGGAGGCGTGGCACGGCGATTGCTCGTTGTCAACTTTGCGGCTATCCACTCGACATCTCAGGCGAGCGATAATCCTATACCTTATCCCCTACTATGCGGGCCCTGATCATCACATACTCACAGACCACCACCCAAGTGTTATATCGTCTCCTTGCCAACCCTGAATATATCGAACCCCTCCGCCGAGAAGTCGAGGCTGTGGTGGCAGAAGAAGGCTGGACGAAAGCTGCGATGGATAAGCTGCACAAGATAGACAGCTTCTTGAAGGAGACCCAACGGATCGATGGTCTAACTACCCGTTCGTTAGGTTCCTTGCTCAGCAGCCCAAATACGAACAGCTGATGTCCGCGCCCTCCTTTTACGCAGTGGTCATGTCCCGTATCGCGTTGCGTCCGTTCACATTTTCCAATGGCGTGACTATTCCCACGGGCACACTCGTCGCCATACCATCCAGTGCCGTCCACACAGATGAGAAGATCTATCCGAACCCAGACGAATTCGACGGCTTTCGCTTTGCGAAACTCCGCGAGAGTGAAGGAGATAGTGCGACTAGTAGATACCAAGCGGTCTCCCCATCTACCGAACACTTGGCTTTTGCATTGGGAAAACGCACATGGTGAGAATTCGTGCCTACTAGTAGTGTTTACCAGGCCTGACATAACCCCACACTTTTGGTTTTCAGTCCCGGACGGTTCTTCGCTGTCAATGAAGTCAAGGCTTTGCTTGCCTACATAGTTGTGACGTATGATATCAAGTTCGAGGAAGGGAAGGAGGCCCCGCGCGAGCTTTGCATCGCCGGTATCCGTATCGCAGGAAATGCGAATGTGATGTTTAGGACACGGCAGAAGTGATGTCCTTCTGGCCTTGCTAGCGACGGTTATTCCCCATTTCAAAGCTCCAGATATCTATGAAGGTTTGGGATAGGTATATAGGTTGCGACCTGTCCCTCCATTTGTTTGGTCTTGCCGTGTTCGTCACGTCTTTGTTTGGAGTTTGTGTGATCCATACCACGTATTTCGTGTACAACTGCCTACGAAGCGTCCCATATGCTCTTCGACTTTCGATAGTCTAATAAGATCTCACTTGATTCGGACCTAACTCACACGGCCCTTATCCTTCAGTATGTTTGTTTGCTGACCAGGAGCTACGAGATCACCCCCGTCAGTAGCCGACTGGTCTATCATATAATTTTCGGGTGCCCATTGGGCCATTGACCAGCCACCTCACCCTATGCGTTTATTCTCACACATCATGCCTGAGAGTGTCGCCTTTTATAACCCTATCGGCCCTGAGCCACCCACATATCCAATCCCTCCGGAAGAAGTCGCTCCCGGTGTTTTCTTCGCCGATCTCTTCTCGCTCGTCAACGCCGCGGAGCTCCGCGCGCGGGGCATATACAACATCGCTGCGACGCGGAACTGCGTGGGTTCTTACCCGCGCGACGCAGAGTGCGCGTACATCGACGAACCAGCGACGCTGTTCGCGCTTGCGAACGTGCGTCGCTCTGGCCACCCCGTGCTCGTGCACTGTGATGGCACAGGGGAAGGCGTCGATTTCGTTACGGCCTTACTGGTCATGGCTGACCGCATATCGGTGGAAGAAGCGATAGAGAGGGTGACACGAAAGTTCCCATATATTTCATTGCGCCCGACATCAAGGAGACAGCTGCGCGGGTTTGAGGAGATGCTGATGGAAGAGGAGAGGAGAAAGGCACGGTTGCATGACCACATGGCATCTACGAGCCAAGAACTACGTCAGAATATGCGTGGTTTGTTATCCAAGTATCTTAGAACACCATGATAGTACCGTTACAGTAGTTGCAAGTGCCTCGAACTTGGCATGTATTTTTTTTCCGGTTTACCTCGTACATCACGGGGAGTGATTAGGATTCAGTCGAAGTTGCAGCCATACACTTCCTGCGCAACCTCCTTCCACGAAGCCGCGTCTAAAGCGAATGTCGCGGCGTATTCAGCCTCGAGGTGGTGTAGCCGCCGGCCAACAATAACCAGACTGTGAAGCGGATCTCCAAAAGCATCTGGCGGCTGCTCCCGGAGCTGTGCAAGTGTGCCGCACACGATGCGCTCGTTATCCGGGCCACCTCCGACACGCGAGAGTCCGATCGCAAGAGTCCGATCCGGTACGAGCACGCCCCCTTGCCGCGTCTCTTCGACCTCAATGAGCTGTGTCACTGCCTGAGGGATGGACATGTACCGCGGCGGCTCATAAATCTTGCGCCCCCTGCGCATCAGTTGGTACGATGCTTCTACACGGACGCCCGCCCAAGAGGATGGAGAAGAAAAACGTACCGGGCAAGATTCTCCTCAGTCTGTTCTTTGACTTTGATGTCCAGCAGGATGAGGGTGTGCGTCCCGAGCTCTGCATTCTCGCGCACGCGATCGTAGAAGCTGTCTGGGCGCCACGTGTCGGTGAAGAAGACGAGCGAGACGGTCTGGCCGAAGTTGTACAGCTGCAGACCGCACGCGCCGATCGCGTTCATGATGGACGCGTTGTGTATGACGCGCGTTGGGATGCCGAGCGACCGGGCGCGGAGGAGGATGTCGGTGTGCGTCGTCGCGCCAAACGGGTCCCCGACGACAAGGAGAGCAACATCTTGATCATGGGCGTCTCTCAGGATCTCGTCACTTTTCGTCTCGACCATATCACGATCCGCGGGGATGACGGGCTTGCCGTAAAGCTCTTCCTTAACGGGCGCGATATAAGCTCAGAATCGGGCATGTCGGGGATAGGTTAACATGCCAGGCGGCTCTTTTGTACTGTAAGGATGCTTGTGTAGGCCTCGAGGTACACGCGCGTCGATGACTTTACGGCCTATGGTAAAGGATAAACGCTTCATCAGAACGGAGCCGAGCTAGATCCAACAGATTTGGGGTATCGGATCACCTCTAGACCCTTGATAGTGATGTCTTTTTCATCAGCGAGCCCGAGACCTACTATGTAGAACATTGTGATGGATGTGTGAGTGAGGACTTGAAACTGATAAGGACCTGAATAATAAGCCGCACATCCAACATGACTATTGTCAGCTCCTCGGCGTTCTCGGTCGATGGATTCATTCTTTACCTTGGGGACTCGGACCCGAGGCGAAATCACAGTACAATGAACCCCTCATACAACACTGGCTTCATGCCAACTGACATTTTCTACGCCGTTCTTGAACACCTCACAGATCGGCGCGACCTATATGCTGCCGCTCTCGCCAATTGGGACTTTAACCGCGCCGCCACTCCACTCTTATATCGCACCCTCGACACCGACACACGTGCCGGACGATGGGGTCATAAAACAGTACGTTCATTTTAACTAACCAGCGCTCAGGCGCATCATCGTACTCAATCCCCGTGCCAGACGACCAATGTAATCCACCCGGCGTATACCGTCCTTCAAAGGCCCGAACTCGCTCGTCACGTACGGCATGTTCGTGAAACAGGTCGAGTCTCTTCTTCTTTCTCGACCAGAGTGAGCGGTGGGCTTGGACGCGCTGTTAGTGCATGATCTGCTGCTGGCTCCTTGTGGTTCCTCCCTTCTCATACTCGTTACATCCCACTCACCTGCGTATTGTCTCCTAGGTGTACTGCATACCTCCTACCCGGCAGTCACAGAGGTCGTCCTCAGGGCTCTCTGTCTTTGCGACAGCCTGTATTCTTTCACTTGGGTCGATGACACGGCGTCTGCCCCACCCACCGTTTTCCTATCCTTTCTCAACATTCTGCGCGACCTCCCCTTACGCGCGCTCACCCTCCGCACCTACAGCGATCTCGGAGTGGACGCATGGGGTCTTCTCAATACTTTACCCAACTTGCAAAAGGTGGCAATATGGTGTATGAACGGCCCGCCACGCGTTCTGCAAGGTTGGGCGCCTCTGTTGGGAAGCACACTCACAGAACTAGAACTCGGGGTACGTATCGGCCATCCCGATCATGATCACGGCTCAGTAGCAATGTACTTAATATATACTCCTTAGCGTTGCGCCGGCGTTCCTGAGACCATTTTGATCGCTGTGCTCTCACAACTCCCGCGTCTACGAAATTTGCGACTAAAAGGCGCCCGAAGCAGTGCCATCCCAGAAATTCTCGCGTCGCTCCCTGATCTCACCGCGCTCGACACAGAGTATCTCGGCCCAGGCTTGCTCTATCCTTTAAATCGTGATGCGCCTTTTCCACCCCTCCAACGGCTCACCGTACGCACGTCCTCCGTCGATCTACAAGGTCCTGTGCAGCTATGGGCATGGCTCCGCGCGCTCACACCGTGCCCATCGCTCGAGTCGTTCACATTGAATGCATTCTCAACGGCGGGTCAGACAAATATCCCTCGGGATTTTATGCTCTCTCTTGCTCGTAGACACGCGAACACGCTCCGTCAATTCCTCGTTAATATGACGCAGCTTACGCTGGAGGATGTGCAGTGCGTTTGCGAGCTCTTTCCGCGTCTTGAAGAGCTATCTTGTGCCGTTGCAAGTTATGATGCCGTACGATGTCCTCTTCCCTTTTCATCCAACACCCATGTTCTTATTTCCTTTCTTTTTCCCCACATAGGAATCCATAGGGCGTGCGATCGAGAAGGCAAATAACCTCCGCTCACTAAAGTTGCATGTATACTGGATCCCTACGACGCCGGATGTCGCGGATACTCATCCTGGTATCTCAGCCCTAAGTGGATCTGCGCTGCACTCACCCAATTCCCCTATCGCGCGATTTGGACGGGCAGATGCCGAAGCACTGATGTGCCGCCCGGGTTCGCGTTTATGCACCGTGTCCATGGAGCCGCACGTGTTTCGGGGATCTTGGGTGCAGAAGCGGCGTATTGATGGGTCAACGCAGTTATGCTTTGAGGTGCAGGAGGATCTTATGAGCGACAGAAGTTCGTAAGACAGGCCGCTGAGCCAGATGGTTCACCGATCCGCAAGTCTTTGAGGCACCTTTTATTTGTCGGAAGCCAGCACATTTTGGTCGTGTTTTCTGAGAAGTTTTACTCTAATCTGTCGTTAACTCACCATTATCTATTATCCAATTCCTCAAAGCCTCTACGAGGCGGATGGTTATCATCACCCACTCCTCCAGTTATCATCACTGGTGAGATTACTTCGACGATTACGAAAGAGGCTGAAAAAATAAGCGAGTCTGTCCACACTCGGGCATGTTGGCGATGTCACATGCCGCGCCCGCGTGCCCGACCCCCGCGCGTTGGTCCACCGCGTGCACCACCACGACCTGGAAGAAGGGACGGAATGTCTCAGCGTGATCTCCTAGAATAGAAAAGCGAGGCAGAGCGAAAGCCAAACCTCGTTGTGGTGCTCCACTGCGACCTGCAAGAGTAGACCCCCGGTGAGCGAACAAGACTAAAGAAGGTTTGGGCGCGACGCACCCCGTCCTGCTCCACCAGCGTGTGTGCCACCCCGCGAGCTCTTCCCCGCTTCTCGCGCCCGCGTCTGCTCCTCTTTGACCGCGTCGAGCAGCGCGTCTGGCACGCGCAAGTACTTTATCTAACCCCCCGGGACGAGTGAACAGTCAGATCGCGCACTCTGTAGAGCAATGAGGAAAGCGTCGACGCACCGTGCTGCCGCGTATGTAGCACTCTTTCAGTTTCCAGAAGCGGTCGCCGTCTGCGCTCGTCTGGTATACTTCGCGGAGCGTGATGTTCATAAAGTTGTCGCAGTTAATGAGGTGTCCGTTGAATGTTTCTCCGTTCTTGAGCTCGACCAACTGTGCGGGAACGTGCAAGTGACAATAAGTGAGTCTTTTCGATGGTTGAGAAAAGGCGCACACCATGGGCTTGTTCTGTGCGGCATTGAGAAGTGATAGTGGTAACTAGGGAAAAACATCAGACCCTCGATAGTTGGAAACAATGTATGTAATTACCATCTTGACGAGGGTGGAGAGGAGTGTTTGCAGTGAAGTGATTCAACACTGATTCAACCAACGATCCCAGCCGCGGAACCCTAACCCTGAACTCAAGTCCCGCTCTGCGCAAACCACAACTTGAAATTGATGCCAGTGGGTCGTTCGTTCAAGGTCCCAGTGATAGACCCCCATGCTCCATGGGAGATTGGTGTTGGGCAGAGGTCGGACAACACAAGTCCGCCACCAACTTTTACCACATATTTGACTTGGCTCCGGAGATTATAGTCTGGACAATGAACATATCTTTGAAGGTACTAGTCAACTTGCTAGCAGGCACGTCGCGTGGCGATGTTTAATCTGTTCCACCCCTGCGCCTTGGGACGACGCACACTAGGCTAGCGCAGATGTCGCAACTCACGTCGACGGTATTCCCGTTGTAGGAATGACCCGCAAGAGTCTCGATGAACATGACAGGGTCATGGTACTGTGTCACCGGCAGTTACTGGCATACCTATCTCAGGCTCCTGTGACCAAGTTCCACCTTTGCTACTAGTAAAAACATGTCTTCATTTCAGGAGCACCACAGGTTACTCCCATACGATACATACGGCATACAACTGTGCAATAGGAGGACGCGCCTTGAATATATATGTTCCACTGACAGGAGTCCGACTCCACTACGAGGCTCCTCGTTCTATGTCGCTTTCCTACCTAAAAGGTTTCGTATTCGGCTTTGAGCCCTCCCTTCAAGTTGGCAGAGGTCATTTTCACGTCATATTTATCTTTGCAAGTGTAAACCATAATACGTTAGTGATACGTTCCATCCATCTCGGACTGAAATTGACATGTGACCGTCTTATAGAGACTCCCTGCCAGTGGGAGCGTTGACAGATGCCATGATGGGGCTGCCAGCGTTAATGAGCCTCGTTGAGGAATGATTGGGCGCTCACCTCAATGGGGAAGTATGGTATTTCAACGACAGATGTTGGGCGAAGGTGAATTTGATATTTTCACCCTCACAAACAGTATATTAACTCCGCGTAGCGTGGTTACCTTATCGTATCAACAACTGGCATTTCAATTCCAGGGCGTCCGAAACATAAAAGACAAACAACTACGCGATGAAAGCAAGATAACACACCTATAGCCTCCAGTATTGGGCCACAATGAGGCGGCGCGCGTTCTTAGGATATGGATAGTAGGTACGCATAGGAGAGAGGGAAAGACTGGTGTCCTCTGCTCAATACTACGCGGTCTAGCACATGTGTGGATACATCCCTCTAGTAAGGCAGTGCTAGGATCAGCGGGGAGTCCGGGGACGCCACACCTATGAGCACATGTACTAGTAACGCCTGCCCGCTGATGTATGTACACCGAGCCTTGTATCAGGTTGGTGCCGGATGGATACTAAGTTAACACGCGTTGTGTCCGTCGAGGGGCTTGGGCCACGGCTGTCGTATCGCAGTGGGCTTTTGTCCCACCCTATTGATTCAGTCAGGGCTACACTGGCGCCAATCATCTTGTGCGCGCATTCTTCGACACAATGCGCGTTGTTATTGAGAGCTTGAAAGAGGGTTTCTTCGCCGTCGGTTGCTCATAAATGGTTACACGTGCAACGCACAGTAACGTAAAAAAATTATCAGCCATTCTGGTTGTACGTACACAAAAGTGCTACGATGAGCACAGTCGTAGTGATGGTTGTTTTCACTTCACGAACGTAGTGGTAGTTGTATGGGAAATAGGCGGGCCGGGGAAAGTCACCGGATTTGGCCACGATCTGAAATCTAGATCATCTCATTGACAACCAAAGACGACTGGCTGGTCAGTGCAGCTTATCTTTCCTTGACACAATGGTTTCCGTCTACGTTGATGAAGCGGCCGGCTCAGATGTTACTGGGGACGGCTCTCAGCAAGCTCCATATCAGTCACTCGCACACGCCCTCTTCACCCAGGGGCAAAGTGCGAAGGTGCTCGCGCGAAAGGATCCGAACGCCGAGTACGCAGAACCCACCCAGAGCGCTATCAAGAAGGCGAAGAAGGGCGCCGATGGCCTCGAAAAGAAGCGCAAGAAGGCGGAGGAGCTCGCAGAGCGCGAAGCGCAGGCCAACAACGAGGAGCGGGAGAAACGAGAACGACTTTTAGAGGAGAGCAAGAAAATCCAGCTGGTGGAGGATGGCACTCTGCCCGCGGCGGTAAAAGTACGTACTATTGATGCCTGCATCGGAGGGAAGCGTTCGTCGACACATCCGTAGGCAAAGATTCTGAACCTTACGCCCTTACGAGGAACGCGCGTCCGCGTCCTCGGTTGGGTGCACCGCTTGCGCTCGCAAAAAGACATCATATTTATCGTACTTCGCGACGGTACCGCATATCTGCAGGCCGTACTCTCCGGTGTACCAGTGCGCAATATAGTCCCCTCGCACGTTTTGGGCCCTTGATTCATTCGTGGGCAGGCACAAACGTATGAGGCATTGACGCTGACCCTCGAATCTACGGTCGAGTTGGTAGGGACGGTCCAACCGACACCCGATGGCAAAAAAGCTCCAGGAGGGCATGAACTGATCGTCGATTTTTGGCGAACCCTCGGCGTTGCTCCTGGAGGGGACGACGCGTTCACCAACCGTCTCAACGAGGTGCGTCCTGCACCAATTTCGAGTCTTCCTTCGAGTCAATGGTCGTTAACCTTGATCCGTGTAGAAATCTGATCCCTCCATCTTAGCGGATCTCCGTCATCTTGTCTTGCGTGGCGAGAACGCGAGCAGCGTGCTCAAGCTTCGCTCCGCGATGCTCTCGGCCTTCCGCGCTACCTATGAAGAGCGTCATATGATCGAGGTCACCCCGCCATGTCTCGTGCAGACACAAGTCGAAGGCGGTGCGACCCTGTTCAAACTGGACTATTATGGGCAGCCGGCGTTTCTGACTCAGAGTTCGCAACTGTACCTCGAGACTTGTCTCCCGTCGTTGGGCGACGTATACTGCGTGCAAGAAAGTTTCAGAGCAGAGAACAGGTGACTCAGTTCTGCGTGTAAAGGTCGCGCGTGCTTATTCTACCCAACCCACCCCAAGTCACACTCGCCGCCATCTGAGCGAATACACGCATCTCGAAGCCGAGCTTGGGTTCATCACCTTCGATGATCTCCTGGACCATATCGAAGCAGTTGTGAGGACGCACCATCGGACAAAGAAACGGGCTCGTACTCACGCGTAGACCAGATCTGCGAGACGGTGGACAAACTCCTCGGGAACGAATCCACCGCGGCGCTGATCAAGCAACTCAACCCCACCTTCGCTCGACCCGTGCGTCCGTTCAAGCGCCTCGCCTACGTCGGCGCCATCGCGTGGCTGAACGATCACGGCATCCAACACGAGGCCGAGGACGCGGACGGCAACGTCATCAAAGACGCAGACGGCAACCCCACAATGGTCCCGCACGCCGTCGGCGACGACATCGCCGAGGCGGCGGAGCGGCGGATGACGGACATCATCGGCGCACCCGTGTTCCTGCACAGCTTCCCCGCCTCGCTCAAGGCGTTTTACATGAAGAGGAAGAAGGCTACGGCGCAGGAGTCGGAGCAGCAGCAAGGGAGCGACCAGCCCGTCCTGCTCACCGAGAGTTGCGACTTGCTCATGCCCGGCGTGGGCGAGATCGTCGGCGGTTCGATGAGGATTACGGACATAGACGAACTCCTCGCCGCGTACAGGCGCGAAGGCATCGACCCCGCGCCGTACTATTGGTTCACGGACCAGCGCAAGTACGGGACGTGCGAACATGGCGGGTACGGTCTAGGTGTCGAGGTTCGTATTCCCTATCCCTCTGTCCGGCTCTCCCGCGCTGAATTCTTTTTTTCTTTTTCTTTTTCTTTTTTTTTTTGGTCTGTTGGGTGCTACGTATCAATTCCAGCGATTCCTGGCGTGGCTGGCGAACAGGTATACAATCAGGGAATGCTCTCTGTACCCCAGGTATTTCGCACCAAGTTTTTTTCTCCCGGTTCCACTGTTCAATTTGCTCACCTCGCGAACGCAGGTGGCCTGGACGTGCGACGCCCTAAAGCGGTGTGACCATAGTTAACATTAGATGGTATAGAGGTTAGAGTCTTGACATTTTACAATCGGTCAGTCATGTGCGAACCACGCGCCATTGTGCTTTCAGTTGAATTTTTTTTTCGAAATTCGAGTGATATATTCTGTCCCTGATGGCGATGTCGTTGTGAGGGACTCGCGATGGAGAAATTTGCGTTTGATCTCCGAATCTACGTTTATCTTTCGCCTGATTGAACTGGGTGAGGCTATGTCAAGGACCAGAACTCGCGTTAGGCCGAAAATCAGATATTACCCGAGATCTGTCAGGAACATCAACGGAGCCGAACTGATGCATCCAAGATTGTTTCATGTTGCACTCTACCTACTCCGAGCCCAAATGATCACAAACAGCCAGACAAGACAGACAAACAGACAGTACTAGTACTAGGGTACGGCGACTACAGATATATATTCACAAAATGAGCGAACATGCTCCTCCTTCCAGTATCTAACCTCGTCCCGTTTCTAATTGGGAAGCGGATTATCAGGCGATATTGGGTTCAGCGGTGCACCTGCCCAGTCGGCGTCTGTACACGACCCAATCAAGTAAGCCATCAAGCTGACGAGAGTGAAAAAAAAAAAAAAGATGGAAACGTACTGTTCGTAAAGACGTTGTTACCCCACCAGTCGACTATAATTGTGCCCTTTCTAGGTAGTTGGAGCGTGAAGAAAATGAACAACAGCGATAGCATAGTGCCTGTACATAATCGGGCAGTCAGTAACCAAGCGTCGCCGCACTAAAGAGAGAAAAAAGTTAAAATACAGACCGCAATCCAACGCCGCGCCGGTGACGTAGTTATATTTACTCCACCACGCAAAGTTGCGCTTGCGAACGACGTATTGGAACACGAAACTGACTGCGAACCAGGACGAGTAATTGATGCCCACTGAGGGCGGAATGTACGACACCCCGAGGAGCACGACGGGCGTGCTCACAAACTTGGCCCATGAGTCTGGCCTCCGCCGCTGTATGAGCCAGAAGGGGAGTGGAAGCAGAGCACCGATGATGATCGCATACAGCTGTGCGTGGTAAATCGAGTTAGGGCCAAACTGACGACTTGGACCGATAAGGCCCCTGATCGGGAAATACGGAACCATGTCAGCAATGGCAGTCGGACCCATGGAACGGGAACGCACCATATAGCAGACGCAGTAAAGAAAACTTTGTTGTGAGGACATGTGAGGTGGGCCTCCTGATCTGGGGTGCAAATGTCTGGTACGCTGCTGAAAAGCCATGATTTGACGATACATTGTAGGAACGCCGAAAGGAGCGTCGCCACCAGTTGTACTGAGCCCGAGTTAGCATCGAGCATCCTGTCAAACGCGCGGTGACGCACCAAGGAAAGTCGCACGAGGAGGGACTTTAATGTAATGGCCAAGTTTCAGGTCTTGCACGAAAGAAGTTGACTCGGTGAGGGTCTGAACTGAGTACGCCTTGAAGAGCATGTTGGCGAGGGGCTGACCGGGAAGCAACGTCCCTGGGATAATTTGGGCAAGCAAGTTAAGCGAGATCTGCGAAAAAAAATAAACATCTTGTAATAACGACCAAGGAAGTGTGAACGTACCGCTTGACCCGTCATCGCATAGATGAATCCTGACGGCAGGACATAGATGATCGGCAGCAAAACAGAAAGGAGTAGAGCCCAGACGGGCATGCCTGTGTGCCAGACCTTTGGATATACAATTCAGTATATGGACATTTAAGCGAGCATGTAGGACGTACCTCGGCGGCCACAATCGACAGAGAAAAGAACAGGACAAATACGGACCCATACCACCAGTCCGGTACCTCGGGATAGTTTTGCATTAACCTAAGGTGGATGTCATCCTCTTCGAGGCGCATGCGCTTGAAACCTTTCACCAGAGTGCGGCCATGGTACAGAAGAGTGTGCACGATCACACACGTGCTCAAGGCAAACGCAAGGAGATAGGTCATCGCGAACGCAGCGGGCAAATAGAGGGGCGAGTACTCGTCGTAAGCAGTCACATTGAAGGTGTCCTGTGGGGTGAGCACCCGAGAGACGTCGTACACGTCACCAAAGCGGTCATAGGGTTGCGAGCCGAACATTGGGAAGTGCGCAAGATACCACGTCTAGCAGAGCGTGAGGCAAAGGAAGACGAGGGAGATAAGGAAGACTCACATTTGTGTAATACAGTATAGGTGTGAGGATCCAGTAGAATATAACAAAACCAGCAAAAATATGCACTTCGGCCCACCAGGGAATCATGAAGGGATTTCCGACCCATTGGATAGCAGTCCAGTCAAACGTCAAAACGCTCATCCCTAGGCCGCTGGCTACACCAAAGACTTGATTAAGTGGGACGTTGTTCGGCGCAATCCAGCAAATCCAGGAGAACACGGAGAGCGCTTGGAAAAGATACCCAGGGAGGAAGAAGAAAACGAATGAGCCGGTGAAGACATACATAAAGAAGCGGAAGCGACTGATCCCGCCATTCTTGTCCTCGTCCTCTTCGGCGTGTAATGTATTGAGCAATGTGCAGGTCATAAGGTTCTGCGGCCACACCATGCTTGCGGGCCAGACTAAGAACCTTCTGCACAGACCGGCGAGACCGAAACCAGTCAACTGGGTGGCAAGGATGAGAACAACACTAAACCAAAAGCCGAGACGGAGCTCGTAGTAAAACTCGGCTACTACAACCGCGTTGAGGGCATAAGCGGGGCCGACAGATACATTAGTCATAATGAAGACAAGAACGTGCTCCTTGATGTTCCATGGACCGGGGTTAAGAGAGAACTGGGCACCACCAAGAACGCGGGGTAGGCGATAGACGGTGATTGGAAGCGAATAATATAGAAACTTGCCAAAGGGGTGGGCTACGAGAAGAAGAACGATTGGAACGACAATAGGCGCAGGCGAACGGAAGTTGAAAAAGATGTTCAAGGCACTGAGCCATGCAATAGAGCAAAACAAAAAAAAGTGAGAGATGAGGGGGAAGGAAGGGAAGGAAAGTTGAACGCACCTCCCAGCCAAGGAAAGGACAAGGCCAACGACCCACATCCGGAAAGTAAGGACTGGCATGTCAGGATCGTCGATGTTCGAAACCGAAGCTCGGACCTCTGGATATGGACTATCTTCCTCCAGAAGATTATCAAAATCGAATTTCATCCTGCGGACGGGTCAGTGGGAGTACGCGGATAGGTAGGCCTGGACGCACTTTATAGATGCGGCGCTATCGAGTTCAGGGTCAATGGTGGAGAATTCAGACATTGTGACGGAGGTTGGTCGCTTTTCTGCGAATGAAGCACTACGGCGCTTATGGTCTAGGGAGATTGGGGCCATAGAAGCTGTAAAACCAGTGGTGGCAGAGACAGCTGTGGATAAACTGCCAAGCTTGCGGAGACGGAAACCATCTTCAACTAAGGAGTGCGAGTCACGATGTTCGGTGGTGGATGGGGGAGAAGGGGAATCAACTTTGCCGACAAAGTGGACCGAGGTTGTTGATGGACCGGCCTCTGGGAGATAGCGAGTAGGGGTTGGGGGGATGAAAGTTGGTGGGGGGGAAGCAAGGGGATCGGCAAAGGAAGAGAACGGAGGGGGAGGGTATGTCGGAGATGCGACGTTGGTGGGGAGATATTGCGGGTATTGATGAGGTGGTGCTGCTGGTAATGATGCTTGTAGTGGCGGATTTATTGGTGGTATATGAGACTGCGGGGGTGGTAGTGCAGGCGAGGCAGGGGTGGAGTGGCCCGCTGTAGAGGGAGGACGGAAAGCAAAGACGTCCCCTTCGTCAGATTCCTCGTCCTCTTCATCCTCGACTGAGTACTGCTGAGAAAAGGTATATTGTGGATCGCGTTCAGAAAAGGCGTCGCTTGCGGGATCAAAACCAGCACGCGAAGTTGTTGGACGAGCAGAGGGAGGAGTAGGAGGGGCAGCGGCCATGGTAAGATTGGGGAAAGGACGGTGAGGTAGTCGAGGCCCTCGAGGGGAGGGAAGAGAAAGGAAAGGAAGAGAGAGAGTGGAGACAGAAAAGAGCGTTTACCGGCTCGCACGTCCCTCTAGGCACGGCATCATCAGGTCAGGCACCGGTTTTTCAGACTGCGTGATCCCATTCCTGCTGTAATAAATAGACAAACAGCTTGCTTTCCTCAGACACGTCTCACGTTGCTTGCGACGACAACGGATTCAATCCATCCATGCTGTCAATTCTGTACCCGGTCGTTCATCGTCCATTTCCCCTTCCCCACTGTACATTTGCCCTCGGTTGAGTTTCTCCATTTATGCGCTTCCAAAGTGGCGGTGCCGTTTTCAGTGCCGTTCGATCGGGCCAAGGTCATGTGCCACGGCCGAGGCACGGGCACAAATTCGTTCTGGCCCGATGCATCAATAAATAACAAGCAAACCCACGAGGCGGCAGAGTACAGTACAGTTACTCGAACAGTACATACACACGATACGTCACGAAAAAAAAATGGAATGCAGAATATTGTCAAAAATTGACCATGAGGCGGCTGTCGTGGGAAAGGAATGAATGAATGTTTCAAGGCACTGCAATTGAGAACCGTTCGCGTTAATGCCTTTCAACCTCCCCGGCACCCTCGTTCCTTTCTATGCTCTTTTCAACCCTCGCCTCCTCCTTCCCTCTGTCGCTGTCGTGCGTCTCAATCCTCCTGTCCTCTATCCGACGTGTAGAATATCTCGTTCTTGCAGCGCGACATCCGCTACCTTAATTTTGCCGCCTTGAAAGATGCGGGCTATCGCGGCGCAATCTTCGACAAGGACAATTGCCTAGTTAGTACACCTTGGTATTCTTATCACAGTCGCGGCTAACAGCGAGCGACGCGGCCTTTCCCCCTTTTCAGACCCTCCCGCATGACGACGAGCTCGTTCCGGAAATCGAGGTGCGCCTTCCGGCTTTCAAATAACAATTGTTCATTAGCCGCAGCCACTGACAACCTCGCATCTATCACACGCTATCTCACGCAACTTCCCGTCCAGGTTGCCTGGTCTGAAGCCCTGCGTACCTTTGGGCCCTCGCGCGTCCTCATCGTCTCCAACACAGCCGGGACCCGCGACGACCCCGCTCAACTCCAAGCCGAGTCCGTCTCGCACCACCTCGGTGCGCCCGTCCTGCTCCACGCCGCGCTCAAGCCATCCTACGCCTGCGCCGGCGCGGCCCTCGCAGCCCTTCCGGACGTGGCACCGCACGAGCTCGTCGTCGTCGGTGACCGCATATTCACCGACGTCGTCCTGGCGCACCGCCTGGCGCATCCGCGCACGCTCTTTGCGCGCATCGCCTCGCGTCTCCGGTTCGCGCCTATGTCTCCGGATGGTGCCGGGTCGGGTGCTGGCACAGGGGAAGAGCTCTCCCGTGCGCGTACGGTGGCAGCGCCGTTGGCAGTGTGGACGACGGGCGTGTGGGCTCGCGAGAACATGGGGATGCGCCGTGTCGAGGCGTGGCTCGTGCGGCTTGCCGAGCGGTGGGTGGAAGGCGCGCGCGAGCGCAGGGACGCGCTCGAAGAACGGTTCGTTAGACGTGCGCTAGATGATGGGCACCAAGGTGCGGATAAAGCGGGGCGAGGGTGGTTCAGCCGGGTGAGAGGGGCATTGCCCAAATCGGGATAACCTGCGCCCGCATGCACCGCAAGCGTTTGTAGTTCCTAGGGTACCTAATGAGGTCTTTCCAAGTTCGCCGTGTGGACGGCTCCTATTTTCCTTACTTTTGCCTCGTTGTTCATGGGTCCTAGGGACTGATCCTACCAGATCCGCGCATCATGGCCCTCGTTTGCGATTATCTCGACTTTGGAAGCCCATTCAACGACTCGGATGCAGACGTCATCCTTCGTTCAAGGCCCGTGCCGGCCGATGTGCCCCTGGAGGAAATTCGTACCACGGCGACACACTTCCGCGTTCACAAGCTATTTCTGATTAAAGCATCCTCCGTTTTCGAGAGATTGCTATCCGAAACCTCCTCGTCCCAATCCCCAAACCACGACAAGGAACCCAACATCAGGCGCGATAGCTACGACGACCTTTTGGTCTTGTGCCTTTCCGAGGATTGCGATACCTTGCATTCACTCCTCACGGCCATTTACCCTACCGATGTCAACTATCCTCGGACCCTCGAGGCTATGATGAAGACATATGCCGCCGCCAAGAAATATTGTATGTCTTCCGTCTTAACCCTCTTCCGGACTTATCGCTCTGGAGTGGGTCCTGTCGTGACCACGGAGAATGCCTTCCGCGCATACCTGTTCGCATTCAACGAGGGCCTAAGAGAGGAAGCCCTCGAAGCAGCGCGACTGACCCTGACCCTTCCACAAACCTTCGAAACCTACGGGAAAGATCTCTGCAATGCGTCAGGCCCCGCGCTCCAGGCCTTGTGGAAGCATCGACAGGCGTCCTTGAGGGCGGTAGAGATGGGCATTCGGGCCTGCGTCTTGGAAGTAGGGGACCTTCGGGGGTGGAGAAACAGCTCGCCCCGCGACAAGAGTTGCTGCGCAGAACCGGGTACGCGCCCCCGAGACCAATTCCTCACTTTCACGCGTCGGCTAGTCGCGGACTTGTCGCTGATGAACTTCTCGAATTTCATCGAGACCATGTCGGCCCCAGGAGGATTCAAGTGCCCGTCGTGCAAAGCCCCGGTGCGGTTCGACTTGTTCCGCTTGTTCAGCTGCCTCGAACGGCACGTGAACGATAGCATCGAACGGGCAAGTCCTGGCCTTCCCTACAGGCTGCCCGCCGCTGACGACGAGCTTTTACAGATGCGTGGCGAACTGCTCTCGCTTTTCGACCCCGCAGAAGAAGTCGCCGACGCCCGACCCTCTAGAGAGGAGCCTAGGAAATTCGGCAAGCCATTCGACCGCCTTGATGCGGATTTGATCATACGATCGTGCGACCAGGTCGATTTCCATGTTCACAAGGTCGTCCTTGGCATCGCCTCGGTTGTGTTCGAAGACATGTTCACCGCACCGGGACCACCGCCTCACGAAAAGGAACAGGGCGTGCCTATCATTACCCTGACAGAAGATTCGAAGACATTGCATCACCTGCTTACAGCGATCTACCCAGTCGATCCCATCATTTCTGGGACAATCGAAGATGCGCTTTTTCTCCTCGCCACTTGCCAAAAGTACGAGATGGATTCCACCGCATATTGCGTTCGTTCCCTACTCAAGGAACGCAAGCCTCCATTGGTCACTGTACTCAATTCGTTCCGCGCATACGGCATCGCGAGTCGGTATCACCTCAAGGAAGAGGCCTTGCTCGCCGCACGGCTGACACTGGAACGACCCATGAATTTCAACGCCTGCAGCGAAGATTTGCGTTTCATATCAGGGGCCGATCTCTTCCGGCTGTGGGGGTATCATAACGAATGCATCAAGGCCGCAAAAAATTGCATCGGTCAGATGAAGAAGCACGGGGATGGTTTCCCCCCACTTTCGAAGAGCTGTTCTGGGCCGGTCAACATTGGCAGGTACGACACCGAGGCACTGCAGTCCGTGCCGAGGTGGTGGCACGGCTATTTTTTCAACAGAGTGGCGGATCGGCCGTCGCCCAAGACCATCACCGATCGACCGGGGTTCGAACGTGCCCTGGCCGGGCACCGAAGCGCATCCAGCTGCGTCGCGTGTTTGCAGCCGGATGACACCAGGGTGGACAACACCATCTGTGCCGCATTCGAGGCGAAGCTGAGGGCCGCGATCAATCAGGTGAGTGTTTCGCCTCGGAGACCAGTTGGACTTGGTTGAACTGAATGGCGCGGCAGGTCACACTCTCTACGTGGAACTAGCGTTGCACGGCGTTCAAGTGTGTGAAATAGTTCCGCCACGGGCATCTACCATTCTATTTGAAATCTACCATACCATACAATTTTCTTTTGTCTTTTCTTCGACACGCACGGTGGCCACCGTTCTAGTAAAGACTGCTGTGTGATGGCTGGCTGCTAGTGTACAATGATAGCGATCACAAGGTTCTTCATCGATCACGCACAATGAGGTCAAGGACCGCCGTATGGCACCACTCTTGTGCCCACGTGACAGTGCTGAGCGGCCCGGGTTGTGCGTGGCACAGGAGGGGTGCGATAAATAGGCTCAGACCCTTTCACACATATACTATTCAGTCTGGCACGCTGGCGCCGCTCTCCAAGTCCACCCGTATACCTGAACCATGCCCCTCCGTTTGCCGCAGTTGAGCGTTGCTATCAAATGCGAGAGAAATGAGCTAGAAATGTTCGACGTGAAGCAAGAGGGTCCGTCCTCAGTGACGGCCTTTGTGGCGAGCGAGGCCGGCAAGGTGGGCGCATTTTCCCTCCGAAAAACCTGTTGATGAGTTACGAGACGATGGCGACCAGCAATTCAGGGTCACGTTCGAGAACAACCTCGTTGACTGCGACCTCTCGCTCGACTTGCGCATCGACGGAGAGTCCATTCGGAAGACCTACCTCCGAGCTCAACAGTACGGCCGCGTGTTGGGGATCTACAAGGACTCCACTTCGGTCCTTCCTTTCAAGTTTCAGGAGCTGGAGCTCGTCGGTGTGTTCGCTCACCCTTGCCTCGCTGTTGTGGTGGAAAATAACCTCATTTTTTGGCTACCGACCGAAAGACCCCGACGTGGAAGATGCTCCCGTCGTGCCCGAAATGGGGATGATCGAACTTCGAGCCTTTCGCACCCGGCCTGTGCGCACGGTCGAGTACCAGCCCGATGCGCAATACGGATTGCATCGAGGGCGTGTATCGGAGCGCAGTAAGAAGGCTGGTTGGCATCATGTCAGGTAAACTAGTGTTCTCCCCAGCAAAGCCACCCGTCCGATCCACCACTCATACTGTGCGATGTCCCCCGTCGTTTGATCCCCCCAGCACCGACGACGAAATGCCTACCATCGGACCTACATATGCCGTGGTCCCAGAATACATCGACCTGCCGAACGCACCGTGTGCGACGTTCAAGGTCTTTTATCGCCCCAGAGGTAGATCTTTCACGCATTCCGTACTCCTGGCTAATGCCCTTGCTAGCACTGTTAATGGCTCAGGGCGTGATCCCCGGAGAAGATGTACCTGTTAGGACCAGCGAGGGTCCCAGAACCAACGAGAGGAAGCGTACCAGGGAGGATGCGTTGCCTGGTCCTTCTAAACGGCGTGCTGGTCCCTCAATCAAGAACGAAGAGATGTCCGGCACCGCCCGCGCGCAACGAATTCGAGATCTTCAGGTCAGTAGGGACACCAATGGCCTCTCCACTGGTCGCTTCTGACGGTCGCGCGTGTAGGCTGAACTGAATTCTTTGACGGATGGACGTCCCAGATCGTCTGTCAAGCGCGAACTGAGGTCACCCTCCCCAATTGTCGTAGGCAACGCCGCCGGCGAGGTGATAGACCTCACCCTTGAGGATTGATCGATTCACCTAGATCATGGATTGCATGATGGTTTCTTTTTTTTTTTTCTTGCTTTGGGACTTCGCACAACTGGGGCGCGAAATTAAACGCTTTCATGTAGGATCGTTTTCGACTGACGATGTTATGTATGCCATGTCTTGTAATTCTATCCGCCTTACAGTGTATCATATTATGGTTCCAGAACCTGTTTTTGCGAACCACATCATCCCAAGATTTAGTTGAAGGTGTGAGAATTGCGGTTGTCAAGGTAGGTACAATGTTTACATTGATTTGATGAGATGGCAACGACGACGACATGCTACAAGAATGCCTGACGGGGCATATCCTAACTTAATACATCTCAAGACTCATCCCGTCGTGAATCTCATAGTCGGCAAGTGTTATGTGATCCTTGAATTGCGTATACCTAGGACAAAGTGATCTCAGTACGACAAAGTACACAGTCGCAACGCCGAATCTGAATCGTACCATTTCTTGAGCTGAATCTTGCGCCAATCCGTACCGGTCTGAGCCGCGATGAGCTTCTTGAGATCGCCCACGGTGTCGTCTGGGCTACACTTGACGCGTACTGGAGAAGATGATGATCAGTCACTACGAATGAGAGGGCGTGCGAAAGCGGAGAGGAACTGGACCTTTACGCCCCAAGCGATCGTTCGCGATGACCTGTATTATGAATAGTCAGCATGTAACAACGCTTTGATCAATCGTCAGAGACGGTGCGTACTTCGATGAGAGCCATGTGTTGGGCGTAGAGGAAGGGCTGCGATGAACAGAGGTCAACCGACGACGTGACGTAATCTGACTCGGGTGTGGTGGGCTGGCCATCGTCCGGTCGTCCAATATCGAGACGATGCCCTCGCAGTCCAAGGCAAAGAACGGGGGTGCTGGAGAGGACAGTTGTAGCCTTCTTGACTTAATCATTGACGACGGACCAAATCTCACGGAGCGCGATGTCCGTCCCCTAGCACAACAGCTCGCGCGTACACTTTCGCTCCTCCACGCACATGGCGTCGTCCACCGCAGTGCGTATAACATTTACTGTATCCTCCCCATGCAGACCAAAAGGATACAATGAAAAAAAAAAAAAAAAAAACCCCCCACCGCAGATCTCAAAGTCGAGAACATCCATGTCCGCGTCAACTCCACTGGCGCTGGCGGCGGCTCTCCCTTTTCCCTCGCCAGCCTGAGTGGTGGGACTCGGAGGAGGCTCCGACGCCACCGGCACCGTGACTGGCAAGCCATCCTCACCGATTTCAAGTACGCAGCGACGTTCACAGCCCCCGATCCCGACTCGGCCGCTGTCCGAGTCACCACCACCACCAGCAGCGCCCCGAGCCC
>Ga0307509_10002041_pt1 | contig 33260 bp, 29 predicted proteins | sample 10_EM_MG_FD_202245 | JGI IMG/M metagenome (GOLD analysis project Ga0307509, IMG submission 202245) | Populus trichocarpa ectomycorrhiza microbial communities from riparian zone in the Pacific Northwest, United States - 10_EM | ecosystem: Host-associated > Plants > Roots > Unclassified | place...
GGTGCTGCGTCCGGTGTGTCCTGAGTACTAGGTGCTGCGTCTGGTGCGTCCTGAGGATTTGGTGTTACGTCAGGTTGCGTCAGGTGCATTGTGTGGTAGGGTGGTTGCGTCCTGGTTCCCGATTTGCATTCCAGCGTCAGGTGCGTCAGATGCACAGAACGCACAGAACGCAAGGTAATATTTTTGCTGATGTGAGGCGAAGCCGGCGGTGGCTGAGTCGAGGGTGGCGTTGGAAATGAGTGGCCCGGAGGTGGCAATGGTGAGGCTGCCGAAGGGTAAGAAGAGGAGGTTGGACGTGGGGGGTGATGAGGATGAGAGTGGGGATGATTCCAATGTGATGACGGTAGTCCCGGGGGTGGTAAACGAAGAGGTGATGGTGGTCCCGGTGGGGCCGCGTAGTTATGGGGGGAGAGCCGTAGTGCCTACTGGGCCTAGGTGGAGGGGTGAGTCTAGTCCCAGGGAGGCGGGTTATGTGAGGAGGGAGTACCGGTTTGTGGACCGGAGTTTAATTGGGGAGCCCAATGGGATAGTAGGGGATTCCTACCGTACCAGAGGGAATTTTGCCCGTGCGCCGGTGAGTGGAATAAGGGGCGGATTTGTGGGGAGGGGTCATAGGCCGTATCGTTGATTGTTGACCGGGGTCAGGAGGGGCTTAGGATTCGCAGCGGGCGGAGATCGTGGGCGCTAAAGACTCACATGAATAGGCTCGGGGCTTGCGTGTATTTCGGCGTTCGGTATTAAGGGAGGTTGATTGTGGTTGGTGATTGTTGTGGTTTTTTTTGTTTTTTTTTATTGTTTTATTTTGGGGATGTGGGATTTGGGTTTGTCGATGGGGGAAAGGGCGAGCAGCTGGTACAGGTCCACCTCACCCATTAAGCGTGCAGAGGCATTTGATTGCGGGGAAAGATGGGTTCAGGTCGACCGCCGGGTGTGCGGATAGATGTATGTCTTCTGCCATTGCACCGCTCGGGAGGAAAGTAGTTATGTGGATGGTTGGGGGTTGATGTGTGGTTAGATTATTTGTTGGTGACCGGGTGGATGAGAGGTGGGCCATAAGCTTTAGAGTAGCATGAGCGCCCCAATAGGAAAAAGTTTATTAAAAAATAAAAAAAAATGGACCGAACACCGCCGGGGTCACGGAAGCTGAAAGTCCTTTGCCAAGGAGCCCCCTGGTGTTCGGTCCATTCATGCCAGGAATCTGTACAAGAAGTGCGCAGGGAAAGACCCCCGAGATACTGTGCTCTGGGGGGGGGTCACCAAAGACCAGAAAATACAGCCCTTGCCTCTACTTGTCCCAGGCAAGAAGTATTCGAAAATACGAACCGCGAGTTTATATGGGCGCTCGGACACGCACGGATTTTTTACCATATATTTCGCGAATCCCTGCCTTATCCCTGTTTTCGAATACTCCTTGCCTGTAACGAATAGGGAATTGTAGGGATCAGCAGAAATCGTTTCTCAGTTTTCAATAACACCAAGTACTGACTTGGCACCCCGTCATTTAACTGCACCACCAGATCATCAAATGGCACTCCTCAAAATCGTAGTACAGTACATAAGTAAGAGACATACGCGATATTCCAAATAGATAGCTCACGGAGCATACAGGGGTTGGTGAGGCGTTTCATGGCTAATTACACACAATATAATTTAAAATACCAATCATTGTCTATCACTCGATTTAGGAATAGTCTCAACCGTAAGCCTAGCTTGGGATCTCGATAACAGATAGCCACCCATCAGACCTACCTGTAAGATATGTCGCCCATTGGCTTTGTGCTATATGGGGCACCGGTGGTTCATCATATACAAGTAGTAACCGCCGTGCAGGCGACTGGAATACACAGTATTATTAGAAAATGAGGGAATTAACGGATCTGTTGTGTGGGCCGTCCTCTACCATACAACCCCTCTTTCCCTAGAGCGCTCCAATTCGTAGGCCAGTAGCAAACTATTCTGACCTGTAAAAAACAGTGCCCCGTTCCGACACCCCCAGCCAGGATACTAACCCTTTTTGTGTGTTCAATCACTCGAATTTTCCTTTGCTCAATGAGTCATTCGAGCTCCAAGCTCCAGTGGTGACATATCTAAACGCTAAAAGGGCCTGCACTAAAAGAGACTACTGATCTACCAGGAGATGGGTTGGGTAGTGGGAGTGGTTTTGGAATCGCTCTTCTCTTGACAGCACTCTCACCCAGAAACCCAGGGAAAACCACACGAGGAATGGAGGCGGCCTGTGTACGAATATCTAGAAGCTTTGATACCCTGTGTAATTAGAATTTTAGAAAACCGAAAGCTTGTTATTTTGCTATTTCCTCGATGTATATCCCACTGATTAAACCCAACACCTGAGTAAATTGACACCAACATTCAGACGACCCATTATTCGCGGTGGGATGACCTACGGCTTAATGAGAACTCTGTTTAAAAAGATAAGTTACTTAAGATCTCAAAGGGCTCAGCGGGAAATTTGTTGGCACAAAATATACTCCACAACTTTACACTGCCACGTACACTCCAACAATAGACATCCCAACGTCTGTCTCGGCGCTTCGAAGCACAACCCCCGCACCATTCAAGTGGATACAAATTACTTCTCCAAAGGGGCGCAAACAGGTCCACGTACTGAAGAGTGCCGTATTAAGAAGATAAAGCCTGCTGGAAAGAACTCGGGATGACTTTCTTTGATGGACAGCAATCTCAGCCGTAGGTGCAGTTCTTCGACTCACAGCTTACGGGCTTCAGAAAGGAGTAATATATACCAGAAGCTGAGCTTTGCAGTTGCTCTTGTGACTGGATCCTTGGGATTGAGTTAATCTTGGTAGTAGAGATTTGAGCCAGTCTGAGGAGACCCCGCTGTTTCAGTTGCAGGCCCATGCATCTCGAGGTCACTATAATTCTGACGTTGTTCAGGACTATATCAACCCACCAACTATTCCTTCAGATCTCGACATGGTATAATAGGATAGTATCCTATCGATGATAGGGACCCCCATGACGCTCAGAACTTCAGTCCAACACTGCTTGTCGTCTACTTCTGTTCCAAGGTATCTCGCAACCAATGCCCACGATGTAGGACAGTGAATCAAATCTCTCTCCTTAAGTCAGTCAACCCAGATATCAACCCCCGTGACCTCCACTCCCAGTGTTCACAAGACACTCACCACGCGCGCACAAAGACACGATCCAGTGGGCAATCAACCAAATGCACCTCATCCCACAACCCCTCTCCTCACGAAACTCCGCCTTGCACTCCGCCTTCGTCTAACCTCTGCTATCTAATACCAAGAATGAACGTCTAGCTAGAAAGAGCGGTAATATACAAGTATCACATCACAGCCCCCACCCCAACTCCACTATTTCTATTATAGTACAAAGAAACGTTGCTATCGCCGCCCACAAGACATGTCACCCCAGCTTCGCCAGGCTACCACCAACCACATCCCCGGGTATTCAATCCCAATAAATCGTAAGGGACAAACGTCCAAATATAACTCCTCTGAAAGCATAGCTCTACTCACGCGCCGTGCATGAGAAAAAGCTTGGTATGCTTTGGGCTTAGGGCACTGCACCTCCACGAGGCCGAGAAACCACGATTAATCAACCCATCAATAGAAACTCCCCCGCCAAAACAAAAGCACCGCCAAATCAACAAATAAAACTGGCTATGCCAGAGCCCTACCACAATAACGGTACCCGATTATCCGGTTCCTATCGATAAGCCACTCGCCCAAGCCAATCACGATACCGTGGAAATGCAGCGTAGCTCTCAAGAAAGCGTCAAATTCAAAATACTTGGCGCGCTGTCTATTTATATCACTCACCAAAAAGCGACCTCACGGCAACCATCCAATCAAGCAAAAGTGTAATACCAAGTGTTTCCTTTCCGGGAAAGCTGAATTCTGCACTCGAGTATTATTGGTTGTTTGGAAGTAAGTGCAGTCTCATGACTAACGAGAGAGGAGGACAATTGCCCTTACCTTGTGTTACGAGGCGAAGTCCGTGCTACGTGGTGTTACGGACGGGATATTGGGGTGTTACGGTATTGGTGAAATGGGACCGTTGGGATTGGGATTAGATAGAAGAAGGTGATCGGATATTGAAAGTCGATCATGAAGGAGCTTAGCATGATTTTAAAGTGTCGGTGCGCGTATTAACACACAATAAAAACTCTTGCGATCTGCTATCTCTGTCAGCGCAGGATGGGTTTTAGTTTGATAAGTTAACAGAATTGCGTATGCCGGCTGATGAGATCCAACACGTGCCGAAGGTTGGGCATACCCATCTTCTGAGCCCGGAGATCAGAGGCCTGGTAGAGATGGCGAATTGCAATGTTTCTATGGTGATAGGACTCTCATTAAGTGTACTAGTAGAGCTGCAACACCCGAGCTCCCGGATTAAAGTGTATGATATCCCGATGGCCCGAAACAACGCAGACCAGAGGTACTTGTGCAGCAGAAGCTTGAGCGCTGCAATCCACGTATCATACAGTATAGTACCTCCCACCAACTCTCTGCCTGTAGAAGTAATTCGCCATTCCAACCCCCCAACCTTTGGAACAGTGGAAAAAAGAAGGGAAAATAGTGACCATTTTGTATGATACCCCAGGAGGGGTGTTTCCCTTGCTAATATTACATTTTCGTGAGAGCTGCCAGGCGCTAGTACATTCAACAAAGAGGAGGCCGAGGCAAAATCCACAACTGCCTCAAAATCATAGCCCGGAAAAGCCCCAGTCCTAGCATCATAGCGCCAGAGCACGAAGCTTTCTCAGGATTTCGAGACCAAGCAAAAGAAAATCCTATTTGACCATACTCGAGATGGCCATTAAAAATCGGAAACTAGAGAGTGACAGTGTCGGAATACAATATTACAGGAGCTGGGGCCCCAGACTGGCTGCTTTGAAACTGCCCAATCGAGCAGGTGGGAACTGAAGGGTTGGAGGGAATTTTCATTATCGCAACAAACTCATAAAGATTAATTGGGCCATTTCTGATTCTGAGTTGCGCTTTCCACTTGCTATTATCGTGCTGTCCTCGGGATGCCATAATTGGTATAATAAGTTAGCTACTCCCACTTGCCATTGTCCAAAAAACCTTAGCCTCCAAGCTTTGACGAGGTCTTGCGCTTGAGTAGAGAATCTAGACGACCACCCCCTCCGAGTTTCAATAACCCTCCGGGTGCCAGCACCAGACAGCTATCGCCAGACAATGCGGTATGATTTATGCTAACATTGAAAAGTCTCTGGCCATGGTGGCACCAAGTGATCTTCCATGTAAGCTAGATTGGTTATTGAAGTCCTAAATTACTTCTTCAGAGTTAGGTTAAAGGCGTAGAAACCCCGCACAGGTCCCTGCTCTGATTATGTAAACTACAAGTGCTTCCAAATCTCGCTGCGTGAGTGCGGCGTGCCTAATATCCCAATGTAGCTTTGCGTTACAATGTAGCAATTTACATATGACATGAATTAATTTAAAAATTACAAATATTCACCAAACTTTCTAGATATGGACTTTTTATTTCAGGATAATCCCCGACAATCTTGCACCTACCTCTATATATGTTGCAGTGTTACTGTTCTCCTCTTCGGCAAACAGCAGTGCTAAGTTGCAAAGTTATGTTAGCCTATTCAGCATGCTCTACTCGTAGGCACGCTGCGAGATTTGGAAACACCCGCAGTTTACATAATCAGAGCAGGGACCCTAGCGCGATTACAATACATGAGCTGTGGCAATCAAAATTGTACCTCCAGCACGCGTTGTTTTGAGTCCCTGGAGACGTGAACACAAGAACTATATACGATATGAGCATCCGAACCATGGATATCCAACCAATTAAACTATTATACCCAGAAACTAGAAATTAACGATTCCCCCCTACTCGCTACGGGCGTCAACAATCGCTCCCAGTACCCAAACTTACGAAGATCAATTGTCTACTACCTGAGCAACCCCAATTGCCCAGCATCAAAACCTACGGGGACCAGTATACATAGAAGCCCCCATTTCCGTCCATCACCAACAAGCGCTCAAGCCTTCAATACACGTAGGTTCACCCGATGGAGATCTTGGTTTTATTCCGCAGCAGGTACCCCAAACTCCACCACCTCGCGCACATCCCTCCGGCTCTCTCCTCCTCCCACATTCCCCCACACAGGTAAACATGCTTCCAGCTCTTCCCTCCTCCTCCCATCATCGCTGTCGCCTGTAGAAGCTGCACTTCTTCCTCTTCTCCCTCCAAAATTCCCTTTCCCCCTCTCCCTCGCATACAAACAGCACAACCCAATCCACTCACCCACGCACACGTCGTCCCCATCCGCATCTCCCCCAAAAAGCCACTCCGCGTCCCACAATAAAAACACTACCCGAGTGACCACCTATGATACCACGTGTACTTGTGGATTCCAACTAGTACTGTAGGCGTACTCGTAAAAGCACATCATCATGCCATCATGCCATCCGTAGTACAAGGTTCGCCAAAAAGCTGCAGGGGAAACCGAAAAAATTTAGAAAATGGGGAATAAATTAAATTAAATGAATGAAGAAACGGAGAATACTGTAGCTGTCCCTCGCTTGGCCTCGCTTGGCCGCTCCCTGCGTAGCCAGTCGAGTAATCGTATCTTCTGCAGTGTGAAGAGGTGATAATGTGCTTACTTGTACTCTACCTGTGCTCGTGTGTATGTGGACTTTCCCGTCCCCGGCGGCTGATACTCGAGGGTTCCCGGGAGATACTAGAGTACCGTACGATACAGGCGTGTCAGTTGTCATTGTGGGTCCCCTACGGGTAACTTACTCGGGTACCGCACGCGGAAGAGAAAGCCACGGCGCTGTTGTGGAGTGCCGGCACGGCGCCAGTAAGGTGAGGAAAGGTACTCGAGTACTTGCCAACGGTGGCTTCCGAGGGGCGGGAGAGAAAGTCTGTTGAGACGCGAGGGAGTTACTTGCACAAGTAGATGGCATGTACCTTGTACCGGTACCGGTAGTCCACGCGTTGCAATTATATCCGTACAATAGAAAGCAATTGGATCGTTCAATTCCCCCTGATTATCTCTTGCCATTTCTCGCCATTTCCAAATTGCTCTCTAATCGAGAACTACGGTATCGTAGGTACACAGGCCTTATTAGTTATTATTACTCAGTACAACGACAATTCTAAGAACGACTATATTTTTCACCATCTCCCCCCTACCCCTATGGAAACCTTAACAGCAAGGTCAGACATCCCCGCGGACCGAGATGTCTCTGCTGTGCCGGTACTCGTACTCGAGTAATTGTTGTTCGAGTGGTTACTTTTTCCGTTCTGTTGGGTACCGTATTAGTATTGACTTTTTATGTTGTGCACGGCACGAATGTCTCAGACAGTCTTCCCCTTTAGTACTTGTACCTGTGCCCGCGATGCGGGCCCCTTCGCCTCCCTTCGCTCAAGCCTTCGGTTCCCTCCGCCTTACCAGATCATCCCTACCCGCCCAGCCTGCATGAAGGATATAACAATGTTGCAATGAAGGGGGGGGTTCGATCAAAAAATGATCGAAGGCTAGGAACGCGTTTTTTCGAACCGGGGGGTTATAAGATAGAACCCCTTCTAACAAATCGGTAAACCACGATATCTGAAGGCAGTTGGAAGCAAAGAAACAAATGAAATGATAGGAAAAAAAGGGCAAAATGTAGCGGAAAAAGCAAATAAACTAGAACTGGCACTCCACTTCCCTGGCTTCTGAGCAATAAATACTCGCATATCTGGGTTAAAGGTAGAAATTCCCATCAGACTCCCTGCTATATTTGCTTACTAATACACTAAAGAACCCCCCCCTTCAATCCCCGATTCAAACCCCCCCATTCTAACCCCCCGGGTTCGATCATCAAAGGCCTTCTTTGCAACACTGGGATATAATAACGACGAGGATGAAATGTTGGCAATGAGGCATTATTCACCACCACCACCATACCTTACATTGCATTCTACAAGTACAGTCAGTAAGGGTACCGGTACTCCTATCATACAGTCAGTATCCGGCACGAAGTCCAGCACAGGAATAACAGGAACATCTTAGTCCGAATTCAGTGTGGGGCGCTCAAAGTAACTCACAGGGAATTTGCCATACAAATTATTGACCCCCTGTGTTCAGGCATTTCACGCCTACCGTGCTACTCGAACTAGGATAGCACCGTACCGTACGAGTAGCTACTTGTATGATACTCTCTTTGTCACAACTCCCCAACCAATCCCCTCTCCACACCTAACCCAAGTGGAACCTTCCACCTCGCGTCTTCCATCAAATCGGTACCGTACTGTGAGAAGCAAGGGGACAAAAAAAAAACCCACACCCTGGTCGAAAAAAAAAGGGCAATAAAAGTGATATTACTATTCATAGACAAGTAGCCGAAATCGCTTGGTCCGAGCTTTCTTTCTCTCCTCTCTCGACCTTCTAGCTCTGCGTGAGCCGATCTATGTAGTTCAGCTTTTGGAAACCCTAATACCATCAGCTTCCCCCCCCTCCTTCTCAACGCGCTCACACAAACTTGCCCGTTATCATACCACGTTCTTTTGTTGAGTGTGTGAGCGTCAGGCACCCGAGATGTCAGGTCAAGTTAACGCATCCCTTGTGAGAGTGCACAGCCTAGTCCACGATAATAGTTTGAAGATAAGGGGGAGGGAAGGAGAAGAGAAAGAAGGGAAAGAAAAGAAAGCAAAGAAGAAGAAAAGTTATTTCAGGAAACCTTGGACCGCTACTAGAAGAAAGAAAGAGATTGAAGGGATGAGGCTGGGTGAAATGTATGTGTAGTGTGTAGAGTAGATAGAACCTAAATGGGAATTTGGCTGCTCAGCCGCAGAGATATTGCACTGAGCCTTAACTGGATGGATGTGTACGAGTAGCTGTCGTTATGTCTTTCTTTTTGACTGCGTAAAAATGTTCCTGCGCTCGTGTGTAACCTTACATTGCTTTGTAGGACCTTAGTTTTGTTGTTACGGCTGAGCTAGAATGTCACTGTACGAGTACCTTACTGTACTGTAACTGGATGGATTTGGCTTTGGTGCCTTGACTTCCACAGCTACTGTACCACCGCCATCCACCGCAGCGCCCGTCTACTGTCTTAGACTTTATTTTTACTTTTTACTTATATGCATCCTAGTACTATGATACCTCTCTCTCGAGCAGTACTCGAGTAACAATTGCTCAAGTATGGTGCAAGTGCTCATGCTCGAGTGCACTCACCCAATCCATCCAGGGAAGCCCAAAAGGTAAAGAGGAAAAAGAAAGGAAAAAAGAAAAGAAAGAAACAGTGCACCATACTCCGATCCCGGAGGATAGCTAAGCTAGTTCCTGACCTCAGTTTCTCCTTCTTCCCCTACGGTACTTACTTACTCCGCCCTATCAAAGCTTATAAATGGCGATCCCTTCCCTCCTCGAAGTGTGATACTAGTCGTCTCTAGCTAGCCACTCATCCGACCCACCGAGTGTACTTCACAAATAATCACTCTTTGTCCCGTCCAATACTTGTCACGATCTTTTTCGTTATCCCAAAGGAAAGAAGAAGGAAAAGAAGCAACATGAAGAGCATTTCTTTCGCCGGTCTGTTCGTGTCGACCCTGGTCGTTAGCGCCAGTGCAATCCCGCACTTCAATTACATCTTTGGAAGAGGGGATAAGGATACCTGCTATACGGGGTATGGAAAGGGGACCTGTGGGGACCAGAAGACTTGTAAGTGAATTATCTACCCTCCCGCCATTCCTGTTCTGCGGATGTTTGCTTGTGAGAATATGCTAACATGATTGATCCCAGGCAAGGGTATATCTGTTGGGAAAAAGTACTGCGGGGGGGGCAATTACGGTGGCGATTACCAGTCAGAATGCTGTGTAGAGCTTGTGTGTAGTGCACCCGCGGGCAAGGGATACTGCCGCAGTGCGAAGAACGGAGGATGTCCCGGTGGATCATTCCAATCTAATGAAGATGGAGATTCCGTATATCCCTCCCTTCCTCTCTCCACTCACTGCGTCAGGAGACTAACATAACATCATCCAGGAATGGCCATGCTCTGGTGGCGACATCCAATGCTGCGTCCAAGGCCCAACACCCTACCCCCCCGCGCCTGGCTCGAACAATTCCACTTCCAACGGCACATCAGAGGGCAACGGCGACGGTACCGGCAACGGCAACGCCATCATCAGTAAGGAAGCAGTCAAAATGCTCAAGGAACTCGAAGGTTTCCGTGGTAGTGTATACAATGACCAAATCGGCGTAAAGACAATCGGCTACGGACACAACTGCGAATCCGCACCGGGCACCTGCGAAGCCCTGAAGACGCCCATCAGCGAGAAGGAGGCCGAAGACCTGATGATGAAGGACTTGGAGCAATTTGAGAAGTGCGTCTGCGACCTGCCGAATTCCGCGGAACTTAACAGCAATCAGTTTTCCGCCTTGGTCAGGTATGTATTATCATCATTGCTCTCGGATACAACTTGAACTGGAAATCCATAGCTAACGGGGCGGGGTGCAGTTTCGCGTTCAACACCGGATGCTTCGGCCTGAAGGACTACTTCACGGGCTTGATGAGTAAGAAAGATTACGAGGGAATCTGCAAAGCCCTTTCGACAACTAACACCCTCGGCGGTGTCATCCAGGACCGCAGAGCAGAGGAGGCAAAATTGTGCAGCACACCCACCAAGCAAACCTGCGGATGCAAGGGGACCCACTAAAATGGTGATGATGCGGACGTGGCATGGGAGCGCTTTGGACGCCGTGTGTACTCTAGTTTCCTTCACGCGCGGAGTTGATGTGTATAGATTTTATTTGGCTCATGTCTGTATAATGTTAATGATTCATATGTTGGGTTGACGATCCCACGCATGTCAAAGAAAATATCTTCAAGAATGATTTGTTGCGAGTACTTTTCTGTGATGTTATGGGTTGTTATTGGGGGGAGGACTGGCTCATCGGGCAGCTCTTAATTAAACTGGATTCGGCTACAATGGTTTCGTGCAAAGTGAGTTCCTAACTAATACAAAGGAAGAACAGCTTACAAACTTTCTTGCGATACGCTCTGCGCTCGCCGATAATAGCGGGTGCTCGCTACGGGGGGGAACATTGTTCAACTACCAACTGCGGAAAGAACTCTCCTGAAGTTGTTAAAGTCGAGGAAGGAAGATACCGGCAGTGCGCAGATAACTCGAGAGTGTGTGTTGTGAGGTGTTCAAGAGTGTCCTGGGGTTGCTATACAGTAGTTTACGGGGAAGACTCTCCGGACACCTCTTTCCTCTTTCCTTTATCACCGGAGCGTGCAGGGGATGGGGGCGCGCGCGGAGGCAGACAGACACGTATGGAGAGATCCATGGAAGAATCGGGATGATCTCATTACAGTATGGTATATATGTCTTATATATATATTCTGCCCATTTCCTTCACTATTGCTTTAGCATGCATCTTCCTCCCCATTTCCCTCCCCATCAAAAGTTGTACTTTTACCCAAAACCCACCCTGAACCAGCTTCAAGGGCACGGTATCCTCTAGTGAACGTGTGGATATCGAGAACCTAGGGTCCCCTTCCCATTCGGACACCCACCCACACACACTCCCTGCTCCAACCCATTCACAGAGTCCGAGCCCATTTACACTACCAAGGTCATAATAAGCATGTCAGAATAGACTCCGGGGACCTTCAATCAGAATATCAAATCTGGATTAAGCAGTCTACACGTTGCGCACTTAGGATACTTGTAGCATGGCAGGCAAACATCCTATAAGAGCCTCTACCACTCAGCAAGGACGGCAGAAAAAAGACATACCGGTACACTAAGGCACCGATTGAGACTGCTCTCAAAAGATACAACCCTACCACGTATAAGAGAAAAACCGATACAAGACCCGTATCGACACCTTAATTGCTACCGGTATTGTGGAAAGATGAAGTCTCACTGTTTCTCACAGGGCTCCCAACTAAGATCCTCATTCAAAAAAAGCAACCCACCTATCTAGCCGCCAGCAGAAACTCTGACTAATCGGCATGGTGAACTACGGAAGGTGGGGAAAAAAATGATGAGCCCGATGCGGGGGTCGAACCCGCGACATTGAGGTTTCTGAACAATGCAGATATCCGAAGATAAAAGCCACACGCTCTACCACTGAGCTAACCGGGCATATGTCGTCGCTCAATATTTTGCTATCACAAACACACGTCTATCGGGTATCAAAGAGGAAAACCCACCAACCACCACGGCAACCTCATTAACTCACTACAAGACCCACAAGAGTCTACATGAAGCCCATCCCAAATAGTAAATAAAATAAATATATAAAATATAAAATAGAAGGCAAAAATAACATCAAGAAAAGAAGTTGTCATCCAACGCCCATTGGCCAACCAAGCCACCCAACATTAATTAGTCCCCCGGCTACTTCGCGGAGACGGCCGCTAACCATTTTTGTTCGTCCTTTTTATCAAATTTCAAAAGCATGCCAAGAACAGGCACCAACTGCAGCTGTGTCTTTTTATTATCCTTCTGTTCGAGGAATTGAAGGAGAACATTCTTTAGATAGTCCATGTTCACCATCTGGCTTCCAACGGTGTTGGTATGTGGGGAGGCTGGCGATGCGCGGCCCGAGCGGGCAGAGTCTATAGATGATCTGCTGTTGTTCTCGATACCCTTTGGGCGAATAGCCTGCAATTGGCGGTATTCTTCTTGGAGGGCCTAGGGGCGGTTAATTGGGATGGCCGTAGTGTGAGCATGGGGAATATGACTGATTACCTTGTATGATCTCTGCAGCTCTCCGGAGCGGGCCTGTTCCTCCTGAAGAGTCTTGCGCATCTCGGCCCTTTGGCGCTCGATTTCCCCCATCTGGTTATCGGTTTGATCGAGAGCATCTCGCATACTTGCCATAGCCTTCTTGGTGTCCTCATATTCTCTCTTGATCCTTTCAAGGGCCTCCTCAGCACGGAATTTACCATCTTTCAATCCGCTTAGCTCCCGTTCCGCTGCTACTTGGGATTCTTCGGCATGCTTTAGATTACGCTCCGATTCTCGGACTCTATCGCGGAGTTCCTCTATTTCCCTTGCTCGTCTTCGGCCAATGGTCGCAGCTTCCTCTTCGGCCTTGTCGCGCTCATCAAAGGCAGCCTCCATGCGTTCCTTCATGTCTCTGGTCCGGGCACTGTTTTTATCCTCAACCTCACTGAGTAGTCTTCTCATGGTCTCCGCTTCTCTAGAACGCTCGCCAAGTAGTTTGTGGGCCCCGGTAAGATCTTCCTCCATAGATTCGTATTTCTCGACGGCTTCCTTCATCTGCATTGCCAGTTCGCTGGTTTGGTCCCTCATGGAGCCCATAAGGCTTTGGGAGCTAGTATACTGCGCGACCTTTAATTCCAATTCTTCAGTCAGGGTAATATTTTCGCCCTTGAGAGCTTTAATTTCCTTTTCCAAAGCTGCAATCTTTGGTTTCAGAGCGCTGACCTCCTCCTGGACCCTGGCGTGGTCTCGGGCGCTCTTGTCCGCTGTTTCTAGTGCTTCCCTCCGCTCGTCATCCATCTTCCGGAGGTCCTTTTGAGTTCGCCTGGTGGCCTCCTCTGCCTGGACTCTCCTAGCCGCCTCCTCACGAACTTTGGCCCGCATTTTCTCAAGCTCAGCTTCCTTATCTAATATCTTCTTGTTGAGATTGGTAATGTCGTTCTTGAGGTCTCTCTCGGATCTCTCAAGGCGCTTCAATTCAACAAGTTTTTGGTTCGCCTCATTTTTCCCAGCCGTCAAGGTAGCCACCTCTGCTCTCAGTGACATCAGTTCCGGCTGTGCTTTCTCGATAACTACTCGGAGTTCCATCATATCCTTGTATCTCGTGGCTGCCAACTTTTGGGCAGCAGAGAGATCGGTCTCAAGGGTACAGGACTTCTGCTTCAGGATTTCATGCTCTGCGATCAAGGCGGCGTGAGCTTTCTCGGTTTCAGCAGATGTTGACAAATTTCGGGACTTCAGCGCCGATATCTCAGATTCCAACTTTTGAACCTTCTGCTCAAGCTCTTCCTTCCTTGTTCTTACTTCATGGAGCTCTTTCGCCTGATCCTTAATCTTATCTCGGGCTTCGATATGATCCTGGCCGAGATTTACAAGATCGTCTCGCAGAGATTCTATCTCTTCGTGGACCGCTTCGACATCCACCAACCTGGCCTTCAGTCTGACAATCTCCTCTTCTTTCTCTTCAAGTCTCCATTGTAGACCGGAGTTAAGCTTAGCAATTTCAGAATCTTTCTCATCAATCTGCGACCGCAGCGCAACGAGCTGATCCTGAAGATCCTCAATAATTGACTCGGACCAAAGGCTGGTCTCCGGAACTGACACCTGCTCTGGGTCCTCATCGACAATCTCACTGTCCTTGACTGGGCCTTCATCAGGGGTGGAAGTTGAACCTTGAGCGCCCCCTCTACCTTTGCCTTTCCTCTTCCGGTTTTTCTTTGCGTTCTTGCCTGCTCCGGATGTAACACCAGCTGCGTTTGGCTCGGAATCCTTAGAGGTTAGGGGGGGGGCTCCGCTAGGCTTTGGTAAGTCCTCAGCTCGCCTTTTCTCCGATTCCCGAAGCTTCCCTTCGAGATTAACGACGGCCCGCTGTAGCCCGATCTTCCCATCCCTTAATTGATTGACCTCATCTGTGAGTTTGCCAAGATGTTTTAACATATCGTTATTCGTGTTATTGGTTGCCTCTAAGGCGGATATTTTCTGTTTCGAGATCTCTAGGGCCCTCTTGGCTTGTGTCAACCCGGTCTCCTTCTCTCTAAGTTCCTTCTTCTTCCCCTCAAGCTCTTTGGCTTTTTTATCCAGCGCCTTCACAGTCTCTCCCAACTCATCAGCTCCAACCCTAACTTTTTCCTCCGCTGCCTTGAATCTAGCTTCAGCAAGCTTCAAGTTCTCCTCCGTCAAAGCCTTATCCCTTTCCATCTCCTGTAAACCCTTTTTGGTCTTCTCAGAAATCTCTGCAACCTCATTCTCTCTCGCTGAGGCAAGCTCCCGCGTAGTTTCTAGATCCTTTTGAGCATTCTCTACACTCTGTTGCATTCCCTCTACAGCCTCCTCGGCAGCTTTCTGAGCAGCTCTGGATGAATCAAGGTCTGCCTTGAGCGTCTCGATCTCTTTTTGCTGTTGCTCGACCAAAGTCTGCAATTTATCATGCTCATCATCGAACGAGAAGATATCATCAGACGATTTCTCTTGCTGTTTGCTAGGAGCAGAGCTTTCCGCGGTACCATTTGAACCTTCCATTTCCTTCCTCAATTTCTTAATCTCTTCGTCCTTAGCTTTCTGTTCGTCTTTCAGTGTCTGTATCCGCGATTTATGTTCGTCTCGCTCTTTAGAAACTCGGATAAGCTCCTCTTTCGCTAAATCGGCTCGTAGAGCAAAGCTATTGATGTAGTCGATGAGGGGTTTGGGATCGGCTATCGACTCGAAGGGCGTATTTTCACGAAGAGCTTTCTCAAATGGCTCGATGAGGGCGTTGCGGGCATGAACAATCTTGTAAGAACGTAGTAGGTCTGCGGAATAAGGATTAGTTCACAAACACACAAACACTGCAAACAGCTAGTCATGTGACAAACCACTGTGTTTCCCCTCGAGTTTTTCTAACTTTCTTAGCTTGACCCTAACATCCGTTGGTAGATCCATATTCGATGACGACGACGAAGACGAAGGCCCAGGAGCGGGGCTTGCACTTCTAGAGAGAGCGTCCCTTTTTTCCCCATTTCTGCCCCCACTTCCACCGGCCCCACTGGCTGCACCAGAAGAACCCTTCTCATTTTCCTTACCACTTGGCTCTGAGTTACCACCCACAGCTCCCAGTGGATCTCCCAACACCGCCTCCCCTTGCATTGGTGTACCCACCCGTGAAGGAATCAAGGTGGTAACTGAACTCCCATCACTCTCGTTCTCGAATTCAGATGGGTCCTTCTCCTTCCCCGTTGCAGTTGCCCTTGCGCGAGAGTTTGAGCGCTGCGCGGGAGAAGCTGCGCGGCGGGAAGGTAAATTTCGGGTTCGTGCCTGTTCTTGCTGAATTTGCGAATCGATGTGTGATTCCAGCACGCCTTTTAATCGTGAAAGCATTTCTGTTATTCGCTTATACCTGTTAGAGTCGGGGTGAGGAGAAGGTTGAGAAGTTTAGTCTATTGAATGACCGAGGAGATCGAAGAAAACAGAAGAGGAGGGACAGAGCTTAACGACAGAACTATCCTGGCTAAGCCGCCGCGCCAAGACCGCACGAGTTATCACTCGGATTTATGTTTTTCTTTTTCTACCATTCCTCTTTTTTTCTCCGCCCCAGCTGCAGAAGATCACCAAAATTGTTTGATCGGTTGACGATTCCTCAGGTTGCATACGTGTTTCGAATGAGGGTTTAATAATCTTAGAATAGTCTGCATGAGGTACGACAGAAATTGTTTTTCCAGCTCTGTACCACTCACTTGGGCAATGTTGAACCCATACAGTACCGACACTCGATGCTCGAGTACTGTACTCGAGTACGGTAGTCTACTATGCAAGCATATCCCTGGTCCCCACCTGCCCAATGGATGGAGTGAACCTTGTTAGCGAGCTGCGGCATCCCCCCCCTCCCCGGGCCATTGATTCCCACCGTACTACTACCGGCGAAAATATACCCTGGGTCCGTCATGTCACAAACCCCACAAGATGAATTGAATCTCTTACCAGTGCCAGACCAAGATCAGAGTCACGTGACAAGATACGCAAGTTGCCCTTGAGGTCCCCAGATGAACCGTCTACTCCAACTCCCGAGTTTCTCGAGTGATGCTCCGTGAGCCAGTGTGGGACGATATATAGGGGCCTTGAGGTTCCGATCATCATTTGATGAGTTTCTGCCTTCACAGTTGTTCGGTTCAAAGCGCAATCTTACCTGAAAACGCAACAGACCTGGGGAAAGGTGATCCAAGCTCCTCTCAGCTACTCAAATAACTCGCAATAGAGGTGCAGGAAGAGAACTAGATTGGCCAAGTACCGTGCTTGCAGTTTGTTCCAATTTTGATAGCCTGGTTGTAGTGCTAGCACTGTAGCTCTTGATTTCGCCGCCTTGCTCCACGACCCTCAGCAACCAAAACAGTGGAGACTCCCACCAACCCCTCCATCTATCGACGCAACACGGTACATACCACAGCTCAAGAAAGTTCTCACTAAATAAATTCCCACAACGGATGTTTTCGTCATGACATTCGTATCAGAGTATTACCACTTTCCTCTATTTTGAAATGGATATTCAGCCGCTGACATCGTCAGTCAACTCCTTCATCTAGATGCCCAAATTGACCGTCTCGCACTTGACCGTCTGCCGTTGGCTTTCGACTCTCACCCCGCAACACCTCACTCACTCCCGAATCAGCCTTCACACCTTCCTCCGCCGACGCCCCGTGCGATAAAACTTCAGAATATAATAAAATCTCTTTCAACGACCACTTCCCGTACTCTTCTTTCACCTAGACGATTAGTTTCCCTCCTCAAGGACGCCACAATCCCGGCTCATACCTATGGCTCATACGAAGCAGAGCTTTACGAAACAGAACTTGAATGGTTGCTCTTGAGTAAGGCTACAATACAAACTTACGGAATTGTTCTCAATTCTCTGCTCGAACAAACACTCCCATTATCTCAGGACCTGTTTTATTGGGATGAGGTTGCTAGTAGTTATAGTTACACAGCACTGTACTCGCTACAGACTGCACCGGAGAGGATGTGGGACTTCGGGAGGGAGGTTCTAAATGATGCAACGAAGAGATTCAAGGAGAGGGATGGGATGGGTTTCATGGGAATTGGGGGACATTCTCAGGAGAGTTTGCTAGGGGATGAGAACCAAGGTGAGAGGGAAGAGGATACGGGAAAAGAGACTTTGTCAGCTACCGCAAGAAGGTTTTACGCACTTGTCCAGAATTCGCTAAGGGACCGGAGCCTCGTCGAGTTCCAGAGGGTTGGTGCCTTATCGCCGTTTTCACTGGCCAGGCATGAGATACGGATGAAGCAGGCTAACATTAAAAAGCTGCGGGAAATGCAGGCTTCCGCTCTGGGTGTATTGATCGGGGAAGGGCTATCTTTTGGGTTCGAGGAGGAAGAACATGAGGAATGGAAGATCATTGTTGAAAGAGCAGTATTGTTGATGGAGAAGGTGGTCAGAAATGTCTCTTCGGTGGAAAGCACACTCGACGAGTTTGAAGAGACCGTGTTTTCCCTCGACGGACTTGGAGGAAGGGCCGATGAAGATGAAGACGATGAACGAGGGTCAAGGTTATCCTCAAGACATTATACTAGTGGTTCTGGAGGAAGAGTCGCAACATCAGCATTGGAGAAACAACTCCAAGAAATTCTCCTCAGACACCTCCCTGCCCAATCAACGGCTTCCAGAGCGCTGATATCAACTTATGGTCGCCCTAGCATAACAACTAGGTACTGGTTACCAGCCGCAGCCCTTTTACTCTCATCTTCCGCAATTCTTAGAATCTTTGTGAGCCGCCAGGCTGAGCTAAAGCAATGGCTTCAAGAACTTTGTGCGACGGCGGTTGATTTTTGGACGAACTGGGTTGTGGAGCCCGTCCGAAAAATCATTGGGACTATCCGTCACGGGGAGGACTCAGAAGTTGCACTCATGAGCCGGAGCTCATTGAAGGCCGATATGGAGTCCCTAGAACGGATGGTGGTCGATTTCGCAGTGGATAATCCTTCAACATCTTTGCCTGAGGGCTCGGTGGCGTCCCCACTGACAGATGCTCAAATCCAGACAGTTAGACAAGCAGTCCACGAAGGAGACCTAACACCGGTTCTCAAGTCCTACGAACAGGAGCTGAGGGCCCCTTTCAAAGGAGCGATCAAAGGAGAGCTTCTCAGAGCTCTCCTAATTCAAATACAAAAGACGAAGGTGGACGTTGAGGTAGCCATCAGTGGGATTGATCATCTCCTGAAGTCGCAGGAGTTAGTTTTTGGCATGGTGGGCCTTACCCCTGGTCTGCTTGTCTGTGTGGGAATATTCTGGTGGGCGAAGAACTCCATGGGCAAAGGCAGGGGCCGTCGTAGCGGTCGGCGCAGTGGAGAGATGGTCAGGACCTTACGAAACATCGACAGAATCCTTACCGGGAGCGCCGCTTATAGAACTGGTGAACGTGATGATGATAGAGGTGGGGTTCTCACTTACAAAGAGCATGGACTACTACTTTGTGAGGTCCATGTTCTAAGGGAGTTCGCCAGGAAGGCTCTTACCACAGGCGTTTGGTCCGAGTTCTTGGAGGATGTGGAGGAGCTGGTCGATGTAAGACGAGGCGTGAAGAACCAATTCAGGGTCTTGGAGAGGATTAGATGGTAAGTATTTGATAATATCTTGTGAATAGATTATACTAATCTGGGGATAGGGCATATGCAAAGTGGATTAGATAGTAAAGGTATCCGGGCAGGGTGTAAGTGTTGGAAAGGGAGACCGGGAGGTTGGTGATATTCATAGTCGGTGGCGAGCGTCTTAGATTACATATGATACTCCAAGGAATATCATACTTTCCTTTAAATACACACCCAGTAGCAAAACCCCACATTATACAACCCACTTTAAACTCGTTTTTGTAGCAATTTTGTCCTTGTTCGAATATATGTATCCAGGTTAGCGTCGAACGTAGCTATCAGCTTTTATCGTCAAGTCGATAGGGTCATTCATCCTTGAATTTTCCTTGCGGAGAACCTATATTGAACCCGACTCGACCATTGAATATCTGGGAAGGGCTAGGTCTGGATTGTTATAGTACTCTATATATAACCTAAGTTATCGTAGTCTACTCGCCAGAGTCTGTGTTACTTGTGGTTAAAAGGCGAAGTTAAATTGCCACAAAGTCGTTCTTTGCCAAGCCTTGAACCCATCTGCAGCTCGGCTCTTGCAGACAAGCGACTGGTAGAAGGAGAGGGACAGAAAGAAGAGACCACCAACGCCTCTTCTCGACACTGAATAATCTAACGACGCACAGCGACTTTCCCATAATAACAAGACTGCTTCCCTTAACACCAACCGCTGGAGAAGAATAACTCTATTCTCCTCTGGCATATAATAATATTCTCAACGCTGAGCAAACATTCGCCACCCTTCTTGCATAAGAGATCCCCAACACATCACACGAATCAAGAAACTCCTTTCTTTAGTTTTTCCTGTCCAGAGAGGTCCTGCTGTCGTGATCAACTTCACAACTTGGCTCTCGGCTCACACGCATTCTAGAGTACTCCTGCGCTCCATCCTCTAACTGGCTATTTACCTCTTCCTTTGATCGCGGCGGAGCATTTCCTTCGTTCTTTACGAGAAGCGCTAACATCCAACTTATCTAATATTACATACCTCCCGGCCACATCTCTCTTGCGGTCCTCCACCCAAACTACATCCCCTTCACAACAGTACTACCAACAGAAAAGATGGCCGGTTCAAGAAACTATGACTTCCTGGTACCTGATTACCCCCTCCTCTCCCCCCCGCGTTATCAAATAAGTAGGATAGTCTTGACTCACTGGTGTTCTGTTCTCCCTGGTGTAGATAAAGCTTCTCCTGATCGGTGACTCGGGCGTCGGGAAATCCTGCTGTCTTCTTCGGTTCAGCGAGGACTCTTTTACCCCGTCTTTCATCACCACTATCGGTATTGATTTCAAGATCCGAACAATCGAACTAGACGGTAAGAGGGTCAAATTACAGATATGGGATACTGCCGGTAAGTACATCTATCCTGATTCATTACAGCATCTGCACATCCATCTCATCGCTTCTTGTATCTTCCAATAGCCTTAAACCTAAGCTGATAATTTTCTGGATATACACGAACAGGCCAAGAGCGCTTCCGAACAATCACCACCGCTTATTATCGCGGCGCGATGGGTATCCTGCTAGTATACGATGTTACAGATGAACGCTCATTCAATAGTAGCCCCTCCTTCCTTTCTCCCTTTCCCTATCATCTAGCTATTCCTTCGCACACCGCAGCTAACATAAACAAAACAGACATCCGAACTTGGTTCTCTAATGTAGAGCAGCACGCCACGGAAGGCGTTAATAAGATATTGATTGGAAACAAATGCGACTGGGAGGAGAAACGAGTTGTATCCACCGAGCGCGGGCAGCAACTCGCCGATGAGCTAGGGATCCCATTCATGGAGGTATCCGCAAAATCCAATATCAACGTCGAGAAGGCTTTTTTCAGTCTCGCAACCGACATCAAGAAGCGAATCATGGACACTGCGAGGGCGGAAGAGAAAGCAGGTGGACAAAGCAGTGTTGTTGACCCGAGCAGGGACAACGGAAACATGAGTGGGAAATGTTGTTAATCCCTAACTGGTAGAAACTTGGTTTTTTCTTTTCCGTTTCTCATTTTTCTTCTAGCCTCTTGCTTTACGTTCTCTCTCTTTTCCGCCTTCTGTATTCCTTCTATCAGCCTTATTTTGCTTCGAACAATGAGGCAGAGTTTATTCGAGTAAGTAACTAAGTAGATCAAAGCTAGACCTGGAATTGGAAGTTGGGAAGACGAAAAGGAAGGATACGAAATGGACGGAAGGACGAACGGAAGGACGGTAAAAGCTATGACAATGAATGGATAGCGCTATTTGTTTGGGTCTCTTTTGATGCGTTGGGCCAGGATCTTTTTATTTGTTTTTTCTCCTCTATATCTTTTCCCATTCTTTCCATTCCTTCTGTTTCCTTCACGAAGTGTACCCCAACATGCGTCTTTTCCTTTTTCTCTCTTTTTCTTTTTCTCGTTACGGATAAAATATTTACCCCAAACTGTCCTTTTCACACATTTGATTCCTGTTTTGTTTTTTTCCCCCTTGATATTCAGATTTTCTTTTCTCCTCCGATTGTCAAAGATGGATGAATTGAGGAGAGGCAAATTGAGGGATAGGACGCGGAGGTAATATTCTAATGAAGATGTGGGAAGGGATCTCGTTCGTTTGCTTTATTTTGCCCCCTTCTTATGCTGTTCCTACCGTACTACTAGAATTAATACCGAGTATCTTGTTTCGGATATCAGACTGAGGGGGAAGGGGGGCACTCGGTTTGTCGGTCTACAAGAGAGTCTGCGCCTACTCTCACACCCAATTCATCCATGTCACCTGTGATGTGACAAAAAAGTAATAGAGGAAACTTTAGGATTGTCTCTCTCCCTGTCTATCGCTAGGGTATCCCACCCCAACTTTAATACCAGCACCCACACCCCTCCCTTCGCCCCTAAGCAGAGCCCAGAACCTACTCCTCAACATACCTCGCCCGAATATCCCTCCATTGCCTCTGCTCCTCCATTAGCCCCCATACATCCACCCCCCTTTCTCTCCACCCCAGGGACAAAACTCACCCCACGATTGATATTATCCCAAATCCGGTCAGTCGCCTGATCGAACAATCTACCAACCAGAAAAGATCACATTAGCTTTCCACCACACTGCCACCATTAGCACAAGGGAGGCGGGGGGGGGGGCAAAGCAAACATCTCAAAAGCAAAAGCACCCGCGAAAACACTTCCGACAAAGACGTAGTTTCGGCGGAAGATTGCGTTGTAGATTGATTGCGAGAGCTGTGGTAGGCGGGTGGTTAGTTATTGCGGTAGTGGTGGAGCGGGAGGACGGGGGGGGTAAGGGGAGGGGTACACTCATGGTTGTGGTTGCAGTTGGAGTGGGATTGAGTTAAAGGTGATGGACTCGGTTTATGGGATGGGGTTTGGTTTGGTTTGGTTTGGTGGGATGGGGTGAGTGGAACGGGATATGTTTGGAGGGCAATTGATTAGTCAGCTTTTTATTATTTTTATTATTATTATAATAATATCATAATATACTTTTATTTCTGTGGAGTTTTGATTGGTGGGTGAGCTGCTCGAGGGACAGATGCACGTGCCGGCTGGAAAGTTGAGGAACGGTTAATTTAGGTTAGCCCGAAAATAATCCCTGCCTTGTGCGAAAACTTTAATACCTTGAACAGGTGCAGGGGTCGGTAAGGAAGTTATGGATCAGTTGTTCAAGGTTAACCAGCCAAATCTATCCCTGCCTGTTCTGTAAATATTTCTTAATCTTGTAGGTGGGGAGATGTTTTCAGACAAGTCGGGGATTATTCTACAGGTTAACCTAAATTAACCATTCATCAACTTTCTCATGGGACTTGCACAGGCGACGGGGTGATTCGGCTTATGACTTAAATCACTCGAACCAATGGTGGGGTCATTTTCCGAGCATCTCTACTCGAGTATGAATACTATCTAGAAATCTTGGCGTTTCCTCCGCCTAAACCGTGCCAAGATTTTAGGACACCTTTGGGACGGGCAAGCAGAATGAAGTGTGATCTGCGGGTATTTTTTTTTTTCCCCAGGCCCCCCCAATTTCCCGCCCCCGCGCTCCAATGGAGGAGAGCATTGTGACGATATAGAGTGCTTGGAAGAAATGGAATGGGGGTATAGTAATGTGAGGGGATTGGTATTGCCTCATCCCACAGTTTGACAGACAGACACCACTCTACACTATGCCGACCACAGGAGAGAGAAAAGGGAAAGAAAAGGAGGAAGAGGAAATAACGAAAGAAATAGATGCAAAACAAGCATTTTTCCCCAATTACCAGAGTATGAAGGAAATGGATACGGACCATTAAATCCCCAGCGTAACTCCTGCTTAGGAAAACCATGACAAGTACAAAACGAAACGTGGAAGGAGGGAAAAGAACGGTTATGCGATGGCATTCAGTTTGGCTTAGGCCCCCCCGCTTACTTTCCCTCCTGTGGTCTTTGGTTGGGAAGCTTCAAGGATCTCTTCATCGCTCGAACCCCCCTCTAGCTTGACCTCCCCCTCCAGCCTGGCCTCCCTCTCTAGAGTATCATCCTCTTCATCGCTGCTTGATTGCAGTTCCTGCTCCTTTCTGACTTTGCTCCTAGTAGTCCTGGCATTTTCGGGATTGGGTGATGGGCTTCGGGTTGCTCTTCTGCCCTTCGTCTTGCCACCATCGAGAATGTCAGGAGTAAGCCTGCGAGCCCCCCCTTCATTCTTTGCACACCTTCTCTGGCCGGGCAGGGAACCATTCCAGGTTCCGCACCTTGCACACCCCCAACCCTCCATATCCTCCAAACTCGTGGTTCCCGGAGGAGCAAGGCCGTTCACCATGCGGCAGTTCCGGCAGATTAAGGCATACCGGTTCTTTGCACTGGTCTCGTCCTCCCCGACTATTACATCTAAAAGACGATCATACCATTTCGGAGAAGTTGCTTCTTCAGGCTGGATCAGTTGTTGGGAAGAGGGCTGAGTCTGTGGAAGGTTGGGGAGGGGGGCGTTCAGACTTGGTCGGCCCGAAATTTCGGGGGTGTCCGGTTTAATTCCGGGGTATGGTTGGAGTTGCATTTGTGCTGGAGAAGGTAATCCGGCGCGTTGTTGAGCCATCATCTGCTGTTGGATAAATTGTTGCTGTATTTGTTGAGTGGTTGAAGGTGCAATCGGGCTAGCAACTTGCGCTGGGCCTTGGAGTCCTGATTGACTCTCTGGGCGCTGACGTAATTGTTGATTGGCGGAACCTCCCTGGGGCGTGCCAGACTTTTGTTGTTGCTTCTTATCTGTATCTGCCGAGGAAGATGACCCTGAGGAAGATCCTCGACCATATTTTTCGATGATGGACTGTGTTGTTGAGAACTTAGTGGCAGCCTTAAGTTTTTCAATGGTATCATTCTGCTTCGTCTGTAGCTCCTCTAAAGCACCCTCCGCATTCCCGATACGATAGTTATAGTAAAGATCGAATAGCTTCCTTATCGACCAGATGCTGCTCAAAGAAGTTGAGTTAGTCCAATTCCCGGTAGAGCAGGGTGGAGCGCAGTACCAAACCGGTCCACCTGTCACTCCCGAAAGTTCCACCGGCCCCACCTCCTTCCAACCCACTACTAGGACTATGACCACAACGTAAAGAATGTACCCTATCACTGTATATAGAGTGAATAGCGCTTTGTAACGGCGAGAGCGTTGGCGGAGGCCGGTTAGTTTTGTCGTTTGAGTCTGTATTTGTCTGGCCAAGTTCGAAAGAATACGCTCGAAAGAATCAGGGGAGTTGTCGTCTCCCTAGAAATCTCAATTTTTTTGTTAGTGCTCCGCAAAGAATTACCCAGACATCTGAGAACAAAAGTACATCATCAAGGAAGAAAGCTCACCCTACCGAATGGCCAGAACGAAACCATCCTGATCACTCTAGAGCCAGCAGGTTTGGATAACCTGTAGCTAAGAAGTCAAGGGCTTGAATATTTTCGCACCAACAAATAATAAGGTAAGGTTTCGAAAGCGATAAGAAGTAGTGAGTGAACAAACCGTTGAACGAAGGGGGAAGGTTGTTGGAGAAGAAGCTTTGGTGTTTTCCCGTAGTAAAGAAGCCACGGCGGCAGTTCCGCGTGTCATTACGCATAAGGGTCACGTGACATGTGATCTCTTGGGATTCGTCGAAGAGTCGTTGCAACTTTGTTGGTGAATCTCTTTCTACGGAAAAGAAGCGAAGAAATTACATGGGACAATAATGATCCCGCTGCTGCTGTTACCGTTCAATGCCTCCTTTCATAGTTCCCTCATCCTTCGTGCAAGGGCTTTTCGAGGCCTTTGGGGGGCCTGAATAAGGCCTACACTGCTGCACCCCTCCTAACAGAGTGCCCAGGGAAATTCCTCCTTGTCCACCACTTCCCGTTCATTTGCCTCTCTCAATTTCCCCCCAACTCTGTACCTTTATCGTCGCAGAACTTCGCCATCTCTACGTCTTTGTAGGATAGCCCTTCTGGATTGTGAGTTGTCCAGCGGATAGTGATTTTGTTGTAGACCTAACTCTTACCCAGAGAAGGATAGATTCTCCAAGGTTAGTTCGTGACTAGACTCCTGATGCCTACAGAGCCCCATGCAACTGCTATTCGGCAGGCGGGGTACCGTAGAGAACCCTTACTCACATTTGCCCACTCCGGGTGATGTTTCTTGACTTCGCATTGGTCTGCAATTTGGTTGATGAAAAGCTATCTTCCTTCAGTCAATAAATGCTAGGCTCCCCATCCTTGACACACCGATTTCTTTTGGACGATGCAGAGCAGTTGGCACGTGCCATGGTTTTTGCGAAAGTCTTAAACTTGAACTCTCGCTCTATCCCCATTCGAGTTGTGCTAAGCGACCATTTTCCCCCAGAGATCAACACCAAAGCCTCCTTCTTTGTGGCTTCATTCGTCCCCGAAGACCACTGAGGCTCGTTTGTAGGAGCCTGCTCTTTCCCAAACGTGGATGTCGGCAGGCGGTGTGGTGTTACTTTCGAAGCTATGAAGCGAGCCAAAGTGCCATGCTGGGCCAGAACTGGTCGCGCTCGAAGCAGGGAGTGCATTCTGGTGGTAATTGTCGGGGGGTATTAGTACGGAAGGACAATGCGCGGCTCGAATCCCACGTACCTAAATAAACTAAACTTGGTTTGTGCAGTTCTTCCCTTTTGTCCGGGTACGACACTGGTATCATACTGACATTAAATTTTATGAGGTCAGAAGTTTTGTTTTAGTGCAGCCCTCCCTCGTAGCCCTTGACCCTTAACCCTTCGCCACTCTAAGCGCTTCAATTTGCAAGTCCCAGAACCCAACGTCACCTCTTCAAACACCATCAATCGTATCATACTATGATAAGACAACCAGTCAGCTTACACTAGTCTTGGGGATAAGAGAATATGTGTACATATACGAACACTCACATTGATTTCTTCCAAAACCATCGCTAATTTCCGCTTTACAGAATCAATCGGCCCCACCCACAGTTTCTCCCTGAGAGGTCTGTAACTGATTTATTTCATAGTAATATCTCGGTAACCTGTACATGGTGGGGCATAGAGTGAGTGACTTCTCTCTTAAAACGGGAGGGGCCCCAGAGGGCTAGCATTTGTCTGCCGGTTTCTCTCTGGTAGACCACGATTAAGCCGGAGTTCCAAGAATTTTTCGATTTTTGGGGTTTGACTACGCCTGGTCTTACATTTGACTTTTTTCTTTTTTTTTCTTTTTCAATTGACCTATATGTTTTTTTCGTACGTGTGTTTAGATACCAGGGTTAGTCCGTGAATATTCCCAATGAGTGGTCATTTCTGATATGCAGCTAGGCCTATTGATTGTGAAAAGGAGGAGATTCCGGAGACGCCTTACGATTTTTTATTTGCCAGAAGGGGCATCTACGGTGGTCAATACGAGGGTGTTCACGGACTAGCCTCCCACCCGAGTACTCCACTGTTCATCCAATGGACCCCTCGTATCGACCAATGTCTTCGTGAACATGCACTGACTGTCGCAGCCTGGATCATAGTAAGGGATATATTACAGGCTAAGCTATCCCTGAACTTATGGGGTGTGAAACTAAAGAAGTATTTTTCTTCTCTTCCTCCGAGTGAAGTATCTTCAAACATGGAGCATTGTCGTGTATTGTACCTTGCTACGAGGGTTGGTCATGGTTGCAGGTTAGCCGTTTGCTGGTTCAGGCTCATGGTCGCCTTCCGCTCTAACGGTGGTTGCTCCTTGTCCCCCTTTGCTTCTGGCAGCGGGTGGAAAGCTCCCGTCGGTGGTGGCCCTCATGGAGGGCTGCGCAGCACACAGGCGAACAAAGAATATCAGCCATAGTAATGATTTGCCTATACTTTGCGCAGGATTCTCCTTTTTCCCACGAGGTGAGGACGGGAACGGACTTTCTGTTCTAAAGGTGCTCCTACAACACCCAGCCATTAGGAGCGTCCTTGCGCGTCTTGATGCTCGTACCTCCAAGAGGGATTGAAGCCGGTAACCGGAACAGCCTGTGCTTCTTCCAAATGGTGAGATGCGGATTCCGTGGGGGATTGGTGGGGGCGCCATTGACCGAGCCAATTTTATGACCAAACAGCTATGAGGAATGACTGCTAATTTTCCTGGAGATTCCGCCGTATGACATTACAGTGCGCAGCGACCACTCGCTCGGACTTGTCAAGCGAGGCAGTTATTAACATGGCACGATAGCACACTATCTAGACTTGCACAACTTATCTTGAAAGGATCGGGTGAAGAATCTGTCTCTCCGACTCGTACTTGTAGCAGGCAAGAAATATCCGAAAACAAGAGTTATGGATTTGTATTGGCGCTCAGATACGCACTAATCTTTTGCAATATTTTATGAATCCCTGTTTTTGGGTGCTTGCCTGCTGCGAGGAGGGCAGCGAGTGAGGGGCAACAGAAATTCGGGCTGAAATAATGCAGAGGCTACGAAGCAAACCTCCAAGCCCAAAGCCCTCATCCAAGAAGGGCAACCCGGCGCTCTGCTAGTGTGATTGTCTGTTATTTCCTTAGGCAGAGGTGCCTTGAATATCATTTCCTAGCCTTACTGCCGGGACTATTTGATTCGGGGATCCGGGCAAACCCTTCAGGATATTCTGCTAGTGGTCAGTTCAAGACCAACCGTTGGTATGAAATGACGGTATCTATACTTGTTGAGGGTGTGTGCCAGGGCCCGCACCTGTCTCCAAGCCATTGGATGCTTTTGCACATAGCATCAAAGTGGCCCCGACCCCTGGCTCCTTTGTGGGCCGGCAGGTAGCAAGCCTTACGATCTATGATCATGATGTTTGATCGACACACCTTGAGTGCTTATAATTTCCGTGCCGTTTTATTCCATGACACATTCGCCTCCCGTATCCTGATCTGCTCCGGTAATAATGCACAAGGGATTAAGAACGTGTCTAAGTAGGTCCCCTAAAGAAGGAGATGGTTTTAATCTTGAACAAGGCTCATGGTGTATGGAAATAGAGCTCTAGTTTCCCACAAGCCTAACGCATGGCTATTCCATATGATTGACTAATGAGTGTCGGATGCATGCAGATATTTGTTGATTGTTTGTGTCCCCCCACGTCCTCCTGTCATGTAACGCAAAGGCTGTTGCTAACTACCGCCACAAGTAACTGAAACAGATTCGTCAGTCACATTAAAGTCGGTTCATATCATGACTTGAAGAAATGGCGCAACTCCTCTCTGTTCTCCGATCGAACTAGGAAGAGGAAGGGTTAAGTATGATCTTTCCGATGCATCACAAAATGCATTTAACAGCATTCACCTCTATCGTAGACGTCCCCGATTTCATATCGGTCGCTAAGGACAACACCCCGACATACTCTCAATCATCACCAGTGCATACAGCTTGACAACACCGTATGAAAGATGAGACACGTTTCGACCCCCCCCCGAACAAAATACATCATGAGATATCACTCGCCTATTGCAGGGTTTGTTTTCTCACCGCTGATCAAAATAGATCCACCGGATGAGTTGTAGTTAGTTACGTGCACTGGGCTCAGTAAAGCTCAAGTCTATAGCCTAGAAATTCCCTACGAAACCACCTTCGAAACCCTTGAGGGAGGGGTAATTCTGAAGCCAGCTGGCAATAACACATCTTTGCAGGGCATGCAGTATACGGAGGGGATATTCTTCAGGGTATTGACCCCTCATATTTACTTATCATACAACGTTTCACCACATTGAAGCCTTCGACGCATTCCAACTTAATGATATTCTCATTCTTACGCACTCGCCTTGTCATTCGGGGAAGAAGCCCCGGAGATAAACTGGCGGCTCAAGATAATCAATTACAAATAGTGGCTTTAGCAGTATCAGTTAGTCCCAATTGATCTGACACATGGCCCATATTGCAGTTTGTAGGTTCCTCCAAAAAATTTTGGATCGAATTATGTTTGTGGTATACCTATGGTCACGATGGTAGCAAATGGCAGCAAGGGCAGCATGCGATATCTAGCTAAGAAAGCACCCTCAGTAACTGCCATCTCTCGAATTCTGAACCAATTCCTCTACTCGAGAGGTAAAAAAGCAAAGATCCGGGGGTGCCCACAAATATGTCACACTCATTATTATGTAAGCATTTCTCTCACATATCCAACAGAAGCAACCAAAAAAAATCTCCCTCCCCCCATTCCCCCTTTGTGTCACCGGGCATGCACCCCAAGGATTGTGATACCCGCTCCCGCCGCGATGCTTCTTTCTTTTTTTCTTTTTTTTTGCGGAGCCACCCCTCCCAACATTGAAGGAGCAACCCCTCCTTTGACTCGCTACAGGAGTGACGGAAATCTGCAACGCTGTGGAGGCCAGAATAGATGTGGCAGGTAGTTCAGGTACCGGTACCCGTCCTGAACATTGGCTCAACACGAGCAAGGATTCGGGCTGCCGATTGTGCGGGAAAGTACTGTACAAGTACGGTACTCAAGGACTGAGCCCAACGGTGTTCCTTATCATATTACGATATCTGCCACTCTCTGGAACAAAGTAATCTTCATTCAAACATCCCCAACCTCCCGTCATCCCTCCCAATTACTCGTTTCCCCATTTTCTCCAGTTCCTCGCGGTTCCTCGCGGTTCCTTCTTTCCTGTTCTTGTTGCTCTACTTGCTCCTCCCTGACTTGCAAACCCCGGTCAAATAATAAGCAAGGAAAAAAAAAGGAAAAAGAAAAAAAAGCAAATGGGTCAAAAAAAGAAAGGAAATGAGGGGGTCCCGACCGACCAACCGTGATCACTACCGAGATTCCCCACGTTTTCTGTCCCTTTTCCCCTTTCTGTCTGCCCCCTCATCCCCATTCATAGCTTGTGCCTTCTCTGCCTCCTTTGCAAATACTCGAGTTCTTCCTTCAGACTGAAACGGAAGTATGCAAGTGCGGGAAGGAATTTGTTGACTTCACTTGGTGATACTACCTCCTACCCTATTGTTTCTCATCCTCCGTGCGCTACGGGAATGACGCAAGCAGGCAATTCAATCTTGAACCACATGTGGAGAAGGAGGGTGGGGCAGAGCCAATACGGCAATACCCGATGCAAACAGCCCCCAAAGAAGATACCCTGGTTGATAAGGCCCAGGCGAGAAGAGGCCTCACGAAATGGTTTTATCCTTTTCTTCTCCTCTTGCTCACTTTTTCCTCCTCCTCTCCATTTTCTGCATATCACCTTTAACTCTGTTTAAATGGTACAGTTATCCCTCGAAACAAAAAGGCGAAGAGAAGCGAAGGGACCCAAGAATTGAGATTTCACTGTCCCTAGTGACGCAAAATCATTTCTCTATAATACGTGGCGGACGAGCAAAAAGGGATACAAGCAAAAAACAGTTAAATCTACCCCGGACGAAACTTTGTTGCAGTCTAAATCGCGATTTTGTCTTGAGCCCACCTTCATAATTATGCAGTTGATATGAAAATTCTTCCCCGAACCGAAACCCTCTGGAATGTACATACCCGCGAAACAAAAGTTTCAAAGGTACCGTACTCGAGTACTGTACACACACCCTTCCTTCGAAGTGTTCTCCAGGAGTGGTGCCACCACATTGTTGAGGTAAACCCGGGTACCGGAGGATTACCGTGGGGTACAGACAGGACGTGAGAAAGGTAACGTGATTTTTCCCTTTTTATTTTATTTATTTACCTATTTTCTGTTGGTTACTACACATCTTCGAGATATTTCTTAGATGAGAAGTTACGGTCATTATCTCTCTGTTTTTTATTTTCGCCAAATTCACGTTCGGGCAGAGGAACAGTGAGAAAAGGTGTAATAGTAATATCATAATCTTATTGTTTGGTTGCTGTTAGTTGCAGGCTAACTTGTTTCTGTTGTAGAGCAATGCTGGTACCCATATTGGTATTAAAAACGAGCATTTTAGTAAAAAAAACAGGCCCCAGGAACATTACGGTAGTAGTGAGGATCAATTGAACATCCAAACGACCCTTATATATTAGGCGTTGGTCTGTCAAAAGGTATCACACTTCATCACTTCAGCGCCTGCTCTTCTCAATGCTAACCTCAGCAACACCCTTTCCAAAGCACACGAAATAAGTAGCCTAGCATGAAGAGAGGATAAAAAAGTATCTAATAGTAGGCTTTGATCTACACGTTAAGATGGCATCGAAAAGGTGGGTTGTACCTACCCTTCGATCCCATCTTACGTGTAAGAAAACTGCCCCAACAATGACCTGAGTCAGAGTTGGAAAGGTACTTCTTTTTCGTTTCTCTGCAAAGATACCGTTCTCACGCTGGGGAGAATTGGGGATGTGTGCTCAGCACAGTGAAGGAAGTCGCTGTCGCTGATGAGGATTTGTGTTGAGTGTAGGAGGTATGTCAAAAGGTGGGATCTATAGACTTTTATATCGAAGGATGGGAAGTTTGGGGGGGGAGGGAAGAAGCATTGTTTTGATGTTGGAGTCGTTGGAGATCATTGGGTCATCCAGAACCCCGGGACCGGTAGATCTGCGGTGTTTGTGTTTCCTCCCCTCTGCTATCCACCTTCTATCCTTCCGGATTTTTCCTTCCCCTTCCATTTCCCTCTCCACTCCCTTCCTTTCCCACTAAGACTTTTTTTCTTTTTTTCTTTTTTCTCTTTCCAATTTTTCGTTTTTCCTGTGCTTCTCTTTGATGGGGGGTCGTAGGTGGTACTAACGCAGAAGGTGGCAAGCGAAGGACGTGCGTTGTCAGGGAAATGCACGCGGGAGAAAAGTGAGAAGTGAGAAATGAAGAAATGAAACGGGGGAGGGTGAGAAGAGGAAACAAGGTGTGAGCAGAAGTAGGATAAGCTCGTTGTGGGCCCCAGCGAAGAATTGGGCGGACTGAGGCGCTTCGAAAATGACGAGTGACAGCAGTGGTTGGGGGGATGAAGGTGAGGGGTGCTGTTGGGGGTTAGTTTTGGCCTACAAATTACAGGTAGGCTATTGCTAGGCAAAGAGGTAATAGGAGCACAAGGATGGGTGATTGGGGTATTGAGAAGTCTGGTTAGAATTGATGGAGGATAGGAAGATGGGGAACTAGCAAGGGAAGGGCACTAGTATCGAGCAACAGAAACCGGTCCAGTGACAAAAAGGCCTACTCGATTCCCATTTCCTCTGCTTCATCGTTCTTTTTTTATTATTATTATTTTATTTACCCCTTCATGTTTGTTTGGCTGAGGAGGGATATGATCAATTGATGATAGCGGGTGATGATGTGAGAGTCAATCTGGCACTCGTCCTTCTCTACCCTGTTTTATTTTCTTGCAGAGGTATGATAATCTGATAGGAGAGGACGGCAGTTCTATGATACTCTTGTCCGTTCCCTTCCTTCGATCGCTCTTCTTTTTTTCCATTTTTTTTTTTGCCCACATCTTTTGTTCTCTTGTTTTGCATTTCACTTGAAGAAGGATAAATTAAAACAGGAACCTTGCAAGTTGCGGCTGTGACTTCGGTTGGCGGGCTGCGGAAGTCAATCGGCGGATCGGAACGAGTGCGCACTAGTCATGGATGGTTT
>Ga0307509_10002042_pt1 | contig 33253 bp, 45 predicted proteins | sample 10_EM_MG_FD_202245 | JGI IMG/M metagenome (GOLD analysis project Ga0307509, IMG submission 202245) | Populus trichocarpa ectomycorrhiza microbial communities from riparian zone in the Pacific Northwest, United States - 10_EM | ecosystem: Host-associated > Plants > Roots > Unclassified | place...
ACACATTTCTAAGTATGACTCACATCGAAGGTTACATCGCTCTGTCAAAGAGATTCTCAGGTAGTTGTGTTGACGGTTGAACGAGTCCGTTAAATGTTCTGAGAACGGTGAATTAGATTCTATTTCCCTAATCTTTTCCTTAAGCCCAAGGTCAAAAGCTGGGTTTCACGACGAGGACTGGCACATACTTGAGCTCGGAGTTGGAGGCTCGGGGGCGTGGGTGGAGAATAAGTTGCAAGACACCGCAAAGAACCCAGTCTATGTCGTAGGGCCCGCCTTATTTGTGCCATATATACAATTGCAGCTCAAATATGAGGGACTTTGTAGAGGAATGGGAATCAACGGGGACTTGAAAGTTAATGGTACACCATTTTCGAATTGTCGATGTTGGCGATAAGTACGGACCGTCGCGTGACATCTGTGTAACAGAAGCGACGCGTCACCCCAAAGTAGCAAGACGCGTAATTCTATACTCTATCTCTACCATACCACTTGTTCTCTTAGACACACCCACATTTTCATCCGTTCAACATGGTCAGTTAACCAGCTTTTGAATTCTAGGTCACAATAACGAGATTCTCAGTCGATCATGGATCATAACGGTGGTTCCGTAATAGCCATGGTTGGGAAGGAGTGTGTCGCGATTGCATCTGACTTGCGGTTGGGAAATCAGGCTTTGGGAATTTCTTCGAACTTCCAAAGGGTACATGCCTTGCAGTCATGCCACTACCGACATATGTTGATAAACTTTCAGATATTCCCAGTAACAGACCGAATCTACCTTGGACTTCCGGGACTTGCAACAGATGTAACGACACTGTGAGCCATGTATTGCTATCCTTCATGGAAATTTAAAATAAAAATTTCCGTAGACATGAACGACTTCGATTTAGGCTCAATATGTACACCATCAAGGAGGAACGAGAGATCGAACCGGAAACCTTTGCCCACCTTGTGTCCTCGACACTCTATGAGCACCGATTTGGGCCCTACTTTATCGAGCCAGTTATGGCTGGACTCTCTAAAACGCCCACAGGCGGTGTCAAGCCATTCATCGCAGCGACCGACCTCATCGGATGTCTAAACTTCGCAAAGGACTTTGTTGTCGCGGGGACGGCGAGCACAAAGTTGTACGGTGTTGCTGAAGGCCTTTGGGAACCTGGCCTGGAACCGGAAGATTTGTTTGAGACGATTTCGCAAACTTTGATGAATGCGGTTGACCGTGACGCCTTCTCAGGTTGGGGGTGCATTGTTCATGTGATGTTCGTGATTCTCAAGTCAATTCTTATACTGTCTGACCTCTATCTCCATAGAACGAAGGACAAGGTAATAACCCGCACATTGAAGGCACGCATGGATTAATTACGTTACGCTCGATGTTCATTACTCTCAACTCGGATTGGAACTGAGCAATGTATTTTTTGTATTGCTAAGAAACTACCCATCATTCGAATGCCCCAAGTTATTGACTTGAGCAGGTCTTGGGAAGTCCCTCTTTCTGCTTTTATACTGGCCCTGGAATGCGAAACCTTGTTCATGGGAGCTGGTATTCAAGGAAGATACCCGCGCGAATGAACTGCGTTCTTTCTCGGGTTTTCAATGCTGATTTTCTTCTGCGGCGCTACTTACTCTATAGAAATTTATTCAACAATCTCATGGAAACTCCGGACTTGCTCGGGACCTCTATAAATCCGTCTAATGCCGCAGAATTTCTGAGCTCCCATCAGGAGTTGGAAACAGGAACACTTTATTACTGGATCCTCATGTGGGTTCCTCTTGATAACACGCTGATCTTCTCGGCCTGGTCTTTAGCTGATTCTGTGGAGGCCTCATACTTGTTCCTGTCAAAGGCCGCAAAATCCAGGCTCATGCTTATCTTCAAACATAGCATGCGCGAAGATGCATGGAATTTCTCTGGATGCTGATTCCAAATTTCTCGTAAAGACCCAGCTACTTCTGGTGTCAGTAAGGACATGTTATAATGATATGAGTACCCATGAGAATATGTAGATCGAGCATTTCTCAACTACGAAAATGCCTCCTTATGTTTTTTTTTAGCGGTGGGTTCGCTTACGTCACAGTTTATGTGCCGTACTGGCGCATTTAACCCTTCACCGCTCTTGTCGCCGCGCCTTCCTTCCTTGATACCCTCACATAATGTTCACCACAGCTGCTCGTCGTGTAGCTAATACCGGTGTACATTCCTCCACTAAACGAGGAATCTCGGTGCAGGTGCGACCCGTGGAGCAGTCAATCGTTTGAATGTCGTTATTGACACTCTACGTCACTAATAGTCATTGCTGCATGGCTCGCCGGAAGCCAAGAAGGCTGGAGATATCGATATCCAGCAGCACTCTCACCTGGTAGGAAGGGGAAAGTACATCCACGACTTCGAAAGTAGGTTCCATCCGGTCACCTCTGCTCGTTTCTGACTGCGTATCCACAGAGCACCGTGTCAAGCCCGATAAGACCGATGAATACAAGAAAGCTGCGTATGTGCAGTGGATTCTTGTTACCCGCTTGATTTCTCAATCGAAGTATACAGTGAGCGGTACTACAGGGGTATTCAGGAGGATCCAGAGTTGAAAGTCAAACTCACTGGAAACTGGGAGACCTTGGTCGGGGAACAAGACGTGTTCATTCATATTACTGAATACGAGAACTACGGAGGATACGACAGGGCTACTCAAATCGTTCGGACGTCCGAGGTGGGTATTCCTTTCATGCTGCCGCACCCCTGGCTCACAAAATTGCCTTGTCAGCATTATGAGGCCTATAAAGCAATGCTCCCATACCTTTATTCCCGCACAAATCAACTAAATCAAGAATTTGCCATTTTGCCGACTGCACCCCCTCATGCCGAAGGTGGAATATTCGAGCTACGAACGTATCAGCTAAAGTCCGGGACCCTGCTGGAATGGGAAAACGCATGGTGTGTTCTCCCATATTACCTACCTTTTTCTCAAAGGGTGGCTTCTCATATTCTTTCAGGAGAAGAGGCATTGAAGCACGCCGCAAATCTGTCGCACCCGTGGGTGCGTGGTTTTCTCAGGTTGGACGTCTTCACCAAGTTCACCATATGTGGCAATACCCGTAAGTGACGGCCTGGTAAATGCCAGGAGGGTCTCTCACACTGTCCAACAGAAGTCTGCAGGTGCGTAAAGAGATACGCCACAAGGCGTGGCAGAACGATGGTTGGGCGGAGACGGTCTCCAAGGTGGGTGAAGGAGTATTATTTCTTGATAATCACCTCTCTGAATTCCTTTTGATAGACTTCACAGTTGGCAAAGTCAATGGACTCTTTTATTCTTACACCACTATCATTCAGTCCTCTCAAATAACTTCTCTACATGTATTTATATCCTTTTCAATCGCAAACCGTTGCCAAATTTGATTGTCGGACCGGTACCACCTTTGAGCTGGGATTTGATTCGAACGAATTACACGCCGCGTGGACTTACCCTATCGCAGAGCACTATCTCACGCTGTTTCGGCAAGTTCAAGACAATTTCCAATCACAAGATGAGTTGTTTGAAGCTTATAAGCATCCGTAATTAAGTATCGTCGCGGGATCCTCGGAAAAAAGGAGCACTGCAGCATCAGTTTCTAATCACAAAAATGCACACCTCTGACGAACTGATGGAATCAAATCAATGCGTACATAGATGCCGGCGGCACTTATGCCTATGCACTATGTCATACGCCCACGTGCAGTCTCAGCACTTCTCTTGCCTTCCACTTTCTATTGCTAATCTACAAACTACGTCTACATACCATGGAGTGGCACGATACAGAAGGGTCGGACGATGATCATGGCCACCACGACGAGGCGCAGGCAACTTCAAGGAAGAGAAGTAGTCGGGGTCCGTCTCGCCCAACCTCATCTGCAACTCTTTGCTCACTTCATCCAGCTTGCGATCAGTGTCGAAAGACCAAGAGCAAATGCGAAAGGCCCAAGGGAGATTCGAAAACATGCAAAAGCTGTGCTCTAATAGGCACAAGTGAGCACTTCTCTACGTTCCCAAAGGTCGATGTCTCATTCTTCAACTTTCCCTAAGCATGCACATTTCTGGGTTGGTCATATTTGCGAGAACCCTGGCGCTGCCGTACTAATCACATCTCTGCTCATAGGGCCGAGCTACAAGCGTGGGCCCCCCAAAGGCTATATTCACGCCATCGAACAGCGGTGGCATCAAGTCGAGGCTTTAATGGGTGCCATCCTGCAATGCCCTGACCCTAGGGTTCAAAGCATTGTCTCTGACTTGCGGCAAGACGATCTCGCTGGCGAGATTCTAGGACGAGTTGATTCTGGACCATACGTAGGATACTGATAGAGATTTAGTTTGTGATTAATACTCATTCCATATGATTACAGGGCCCATCTGGTCGCAGGACACGGCCAGCAGACGCAACGAAGGAGGACTTCTTTGCTTCGATTCTGAAAAGTAACGAATCCGCTCAAGATTCTTCAAGGGCCCGACGGCAATCTCGCGTTTCTCGAGAAATTGTTTCTTCAAATCAGGGTTAAAATCTCGTTTCATCGTATCTTGCATCATCTAAGATCATTCAAAAGATCATGGCCTTTCTGTTGTCCCCACAAGGGAGTGGCAAGATAATCTTTCTAAACGCTTAGCTTTCCGCCCTACTCCCAGCGCTAGTACGCATCTTCCGGACGAGGGAGAAACTCCTGCCACTAGGAGAAGACGTCTCAATGACATAGAAACTCCGCCGTCGAACTGGAATTCGCTCTATACGATAGAACCTGAGCCTGGTATGAATCATTAGCCGTCTTATTCCCATTACGGGGGTTAATCACTTCCATTTAGAGACTGACGAATTGAGGGCCGCTTCAGAGGGGATGGGTCAACTGTCGTTGGATGAGAATCGAGAGGTACATTAGATGTTGAAGCGTCGACATAAACCGATTCAATTTTTAAGGTTCGATTCCACGGGCAAGCGAGTGGTTTGCACCTTCTTGGTCGTAACGAGCGCACTGATGACCGAATAGAGGGTGGTATATGGTAACATTTTCCATTGCCACATGTAACATATTCTGACCACACCCCAGGCGGTTACCCATGGCAAGAGTCTGGCCTCCCTCAAAATTCGGAATCCAGACATACACAATGGCTGAATCTCACACCGAACTTCCGCCACAACATGTTCAAGATGAGCTCATCGAACTATACTTCACTAACATACATCCAATCTTTCCTGTCATCCACAAAACCCGATTTTTAGCGGAGTACAATGCTAGGTAAATCAAATTCCCTCCCCTCATCCACTCCACACGTTAATCAAACGATGATTCTTTACCCAGAAAACAACGGTCAGCTGGACGGTGTATTATGAACACATGTTCTGACATTTAGTTAGCGATGGGAATGACTTCCGAAATTCACCGGCTTTAAGCTCCACGGGCTCAACATACTCTTCTCCGAGACCGGAACCTATGCAAGAAGTTACGCATTTGTTATTATTCGCGATATTCGCCATTGCGGCCCGTTTCATCGATGACGACCACCCTCACCAACCGGATAAGATGTGGGACGCAGGTTGCGAATATCTGGATAGTGCGCGAGATATTTCTGGTTGGTGCCATCTGTCGTATTGTAGGTACCATAAGTTGTCTGACGGACCGAACAGCGAAGGTGTTCCACATCTCTCGACCGTCAACTGTTCAGTCCTTTTTGCTTCTGGGCTACCGGGAATTCGGCATAGGTTCGATGGAACAAGGCTGGATATTTATTGGTAAGCTAGATGATCATTTCAAGTGTCATTCCCCGGTTTTTGAATATGGTGAACAGGTACTGCAATTAGAATGGTTTGATAATTAATTTCCCGCTAGTGTTCATGCTTAACTTCCGGACCTCTATTGTCAGGCTTTTGATCTGGGTCTAAATTGTGACTCCTCGAAATGGAAAATGCATGGCCATGACTTGTTCTCGCCCGAAGAAACACAAACTCGTCGCCAGATATGGTGGGCATGTGTACTTACGGACAGGTTTGTGGCATTTCATTTAGAAATCTGGTCTCCCAGCGTTGACATCCGCATCCAGATATGGTTCCGTGTATATGGGTACGCTATTCTGTTATCTGTTCCTTTGTCTGTGTAGTGTTCTCACGCCATGACTTAGGTCGTCCAGTTATGATCAAGGAGGAGGATTTTGAGACCCCCCTGCCAAACGTTGATCCTGTAAGCTTTTTTTTTATCAGCGTCGTGCCTTCTGTATTGGAATCTAAATCATTTCCAGAACGAGGACCGTCAACCCTGGCAACCGACGTTAACAAAAGACAATTTACCCTACCCTCCTGTTCCTGGGCGTGTAATGAACGCCTTTTGTGCAACTTCACGGCTAGGTAAATCCTATTTTTTTCCTTTCCAGTGCACACGACGTAAGATATTCATTTACTCCTCGCAGCTGTTATTCTGGGCGCTATTGTGACACAAATATATCCCGTCCGATCATGTACGACTGGGGTGCCGCGTCAATCCATGTTGGGGGATCTAGAGAGCCGGCTGGATCAGTGGTACATCACCCTCCCGGATGAGCTCCAGCTTGAGGCGTCGTCGAAAAGACATACATCACCGCCTCAGGTTCTATTCCTCCACGTTCGTTATTGGGGCGCAGTTTTGATACTCCACCGCGCTTTGTGAGTCATCTCCTGGTCTTTTATTTTCTATTGCTGACTGAGCCACATAGTATTCCAAATTGGAAAGGGTAAGATCGATGGCGGTCAAGTGGAGATACCCTGACTCTTTATAGTAGTTTTGGCCAGACGCCGCAAGGGTCTACCATTGGGACCAGAGCGTTTGATCTCGCGCACGGAGCTGCTTGCCACATCGCTACAATAGGTGAGTAACGTTCTTCTTTTACGTGGGATCAAGAGAATTAACCAATTATGCTAGTCACAAATTATCGGGAAATGTTTACCATGAAGAGATCATCACCATTTTTGACATCATATCTACTTGGGGCAGCGTACGTAAAAACGTTATTATTGCTTATTTGGGACAATGACTAACATAAGGGAACAGAATTCTGCATATCTTAGCATGTACTTTGTCCTTGAAGTGACTCATCTTTTGTGCTAGCTGATTCTTTAATTTCCAGTGACTATACAGCCCGAGAATGTAAAGGCCAGCGGAGGGTTGCAACAATGTATGACTGCCCTGAAAGAGATGGCGGTGGGTGAATCCGATTTGAGGCTTATTATCCCCGATGATTGACATTGTGGTAGGTTGTTTGGCCCAGTGCATCGCGTGCTTGGGAATTGTTAAATGGAGTGCATCTTCGCGCGCATGCGCCTCCACCGGATGTCCTTCCGCACTATCCAAGTACAGATCGAAACAAAAGAGATGCTCGAGATGCGTTTGGCGAAGAGAAATCGTCCGAGCATTTCCATCGCGAGGCGTTTGGCGCCACCCCCATGACACCAGATCCTGTGTCAGATAACGGCTTCAATAATACGACTGGAGTGCAGGACATTAGTACTCGCCTCATGGCCCATATGTTGGGGCTGGAAATCCCCGGTGTCGAGCCATCCACGTCATTTTTTCCTGGATATGAATGGTGGCCGCGATTGAATCAGGGAGCGCCACCACCCCCAAGTAACACGCCATTTCCGGCCAATGCGGAATACGGGACCGATATCCCAAGTATGGAACAGGGGGTCCCAGCTGGGAACAATGGGTCCTGGATGCCCAGCCAACACACGGACTATGGGACCAACAACAATCTTAACTACGGGTATGACTTTGGGCAGTATGGGGTATAACGTTTGTTGTCTTTTTTAAATTTCTTTGTTGTATACTATGTAGGTACTTAGGCCGGCGATAAGAATCTGATGAGAACATATACATTATATTACATAAGGGCTGGGATGTGATCTTGGACCTTCGTGGACCCACGATTGACGGTTTTCCCACTTGTTTGTCCAACGTTGTCTTCAGCGCCTACCACCACCATGCTCAACGTCGCCACTCTCCCCACCCAAGACAACAGCCACTCCATACCTGATCAGTCAGTCCTCTCTCTCCCAGAGATGTCGGGTCACGCTGACTCGCCATCAGATTAACGATCGAGACTGAGCCAGTGCGGTCCTCAGACGATGAGGGCGAGGACGAAATTTCCCCAGAATCCGACGACGATGAAGTTGATGAGCTAGAGAGTGATTACGAGAATTATGACGAGCCATCTCCGCCTGTATCCGCGCCCCCTGGTAGTGGGGTTATTACGCAGCAACAACCCCCCGCCGACGAAATCAAGAGGATTACTAAAATCAATCTGGTAGAAAAAAAGGCTCCTCCTGTGCCGCCAGTGAAGCCGCCCAGGAGGAAGCTGGAGAAACACGATAGGAGGATCGATTTGGGGTTGCATGATCACCAAGCTCATGCAGACTGTCCGGATACCCTGGCTTGCCTACCTGATACACACGGACGACCCCAGCACACACTTCCGGTGATTTTGCGCTGTGCTATCCTTGGAAGTCCACGAAAACGTTTGACTATCAGGGAGATTTACGCGACGATGGAATCAAAATATCCTTATTACAAATCGGCGGGGGAAACTTGGAAGGTATGTATTTTTATCTCGATTTTTTTTTTTTTTTCTGGGTAAGGCAGATGTATTACACATGTTCATCGTTTCCATCTCCTTGATAGCAATCTGTTCGTCATCACCTCTCTCTTAATCGACTCTTTGAACGACAACCGCGACCTGTAACCGACCCTGGCTTTGGCTCATATTGGACTGTAAATTTGGACGCGCCTCCGGGCACGAAACGACCACGCAAAAGAGGTAGACCTAACAAGGATGGCGATGCCACGAAGAAAACGAAAACTCCAGCCTCTCCACAACCTACGAAATTCCAATTTCAACCTCAAACCCATCCTGCACCACCGCCTCCACCTCTACCTCAACCACAGGTCAATACACTATCACCTCGAGCTTCGCATCAACATCAACAACCCCACTCTATGGCACAAGCACAGACGACATTCCCACAGGTTCCAACGCATACGTATCAACATCCCCAGCAATCTACGATTTCACCCCCACTACCACCGGTGCAACAGCAACAATCCCATCAAAAACAGCGGTCGCAAAGATTTCCTCCTCATCCACCTCCGCTTCCCCCCTTGCCACAACCTTCACCACCGCATCAACGCCATCATCATGTGCAACCCCACCCCTTGCAGCGACCATCACCACCACCACCAACCCAACCCAGCCCCGTACGATATTATGCAAGTCCGCGACCACCACAGTCATCCCACAAACGTAAATCCTCAACCCCAATGACACCCGTATCAGGACGCGGGTCTGATTACCCCCCTTCCTCCAAAGAATCTGAAACGGAAGATGGTGGACCGATGACTCACGAGGAAGATAATAACGGACCGGTCATCTCTGACGATGATGCAAACAGTGATGAAGATATAGACAAGGGATACAAACATCGGCAATCTCATCCAGGGGCAACGCATGCTGCTTTTGTCGCTACAAAGCCTTCACCGATATTCGCGTTGCCCCCGTTCTCGGTTCTGGGACAGACGAGAGAAGACGTCATTGAGCATATGCGACAGGAGATCGCCACGCTTAGGCGAACGTCTGCCGAAGCGGTGTCGACGTCGATCCGGTTGACGGAGCAGTTGGCGAATGCGAATTTGGAAGTGTCGAGATCGAGGGAAGCGGTGAGGGATTTGGAGGATATGTTGCAGGATGAGGCGAACAAGAGGAAGGATGCTGAGCGGATGAAGGAGCTGGAGATGGAGCGACGACGCGCTGCGGAGCATGCCCTTGGCACACTTACGTTGCGCTCGCCAAACCGATCCAGTCGGCCAACTTGATCCTTTTTATTTTCCCCCTTCCAAAGATGTTCCTTTCAACAAGGTGGATATATTCTCTTTTCACCTTTTTTTACTCACTGCTTTTTGGGCGAAGGTTGTGTTGCTTTTATCAACATCAACATGGGCGGTTCTCCCTTGCGCGCGCGCCCTGCTGCTGCGTTACGACGTGCAGGATACACACAACCCCAGCGCAACGGCACGCGTCTTTGGTCCAAATAGAGCCGAGCGACCCGCAGCTTCCCCCCCTTTTTCTTATTGGGAGGAAATTGTTTTAGAATTCCCACTCGGGTGGGATTGACGACGACCCCAAACACTCCCACATTCCTCGGTTATCTGCTCGATATCCTCCCACATTGAGAAACTTATTTTTATTGTTTTCTCAAAAACAACCTTGACAACTGCATGACAAGTTGATTTCATTTCCCAGTTTTTCCATCTGGAGAATGGGTTCTGAACGAGAAGGCCCGGTCTTCCGGTCCGAGTTGAGGCTGTAGTCAATCAAGTACATACACAAGCAAATAACCTTTTGGTGGGAAAAAAAAGTGAATGATCAAGATTCCACGCGCAAAAATCTCAAAAAACTATGGCGGTTCCTCAGATGCAAGGTCGGCCGAAACTGAAAACTGCGTGAGCCTCTGTGTGTTTTGTTCTTGTGAGAGTGTAGCTGAATCGTGTTGTTGATAGGTTCAAGAAGGCACGGACGATCGCACCGCTTTATACGGCTGGTGCGGTCGCTGTCACCTCCGATGGGAAGAGGCTAGTGAGCTGTGTTGCGGAGGAAATGTTGTTGACGGATGTAGAGAGTGGGGAGGAAATCTGTCGGTTCGTTGGGGTACGTCTCTTCACTTTGTTTTTCTTCTTGGTGTTCATGTTTTTTTTGTTTTTGGTTTTTGTTTAGGACACTCAACCTATAAACTCGCTCTGCATCACACCATCTTCCTCACATCTCCTCGTGTTCACGTCATCTCTCTCTTTGCGGATATACGAGCTGCCCCCGAGCAGCGAGCAGCCTGAAAACGCCACCACCGCCAATACCAAAAACAAAAACCGCATCCCACCCATCCGCGTCGTCGCCCGCGCGCATGAAGCCCCGGTGCACATCTGCGTCGCCGACCCAACATCGACGTACCTCGCCTCGGGCTCAGCGGACGGCACCGTGAAAGTATGGCACATCGTCCGTGGGTACGTGACGCATGTGTTCAAGGGCCACGGCGGGGTCGTCAGCGCCCTAACATTCAGCTACCCACGGAATGGAAAAGACGACGACGTCACGGCGGCAGTGACACACCAAGAGAAGAGGACGATGAGGCTCGTTACGGCGTCGGTGGATACGCGGATACGGGTGTTCAACCTCACGGAGGGGGCGTCGACGTCTAGTGGGGGTGGAGGGAAGGCGGAGGCGGTGTTGGAGGGGCATGTGAGTGTGCCCCGTGGGCTGGACGTGTCGGAGGATGGGAGGTGGCTGGTTAGTGGTGGGCGGGACTCGGTGGTGTTGATTTGGGACTTGCAGGAAAAGTCGACGACGAAAAAGGGGAAGGGAAAGTTGGCGTTGGCACCGACGCTGGTTAGGACGGTCCCGATTTTGGAGAGGGTGGAAGCCGTGGGGTTGATTGCTTCGACGCCGGCGGGCGATCTTCGGTTCTTTACTGGTGGTGAAAAGGGCGTGATCAAGGTGTGGAATGGGAAAGGCGAGGTTGTGCAGCAGCTTGGACAGGAATATACTGGCGCAGCGTCGGAGGAACTGGAGGAACAGAGGCAGATCATGAATGTCATGTCAGTATCTTTTTTGTTATTTTATTTTATTCTATATTCTAATCTTTCTGGTTTCTAGCTACTTGCCTTCCACATCGACAGTGATATCAGTCCACGCAGACCAAAATATTATATTCCACTCCCTAAAAGACGGCTCGCTCTCCCGTCAGCTGATCGGGTACAATGACGAAATTGTCGACGCGAGCTACCTAAACTACAACTCTTCTAAGAATTGCGACTCTCACTTAGCCCTCGCCACCAACTCTTCCCTCATCCGCGTATATTCCACGCTTAATCTCGACGCGCGTCTTCTGGAAGGACATTCCGAGATCGTGCTCGCGCTAGACCACTCGTCCGATGGGAGGATACTAGTCAGTGGGAGTAAAGATAAGACAGCTAGGGTTTGGGCGCCTATTACTCCTGGAGAAAACGACGAATCATGGGGCTATGGCTGCGTGGGGTTATGTGAGGGCCACGCAGAGAGCATTGGTGCGGTAGCGATGGCGCGCGGCGATGGTACAAAACCTACGTTCATGTTCACAGGGAGCCAGGACCGCACGATCAAGATGTGGGACCTGTCATCACTGCCAACCCATTTCTCCTCTTCCACGGAAGTGATACACTGCAAAAGCCTAACAACACACAAAGCGCACGAAAAAGACATCAATTCGCTGGACGTGTCCCCGAACGACAGGTTCCTCGTGTCGGGGTCGCAGGACCGCACCGCGAACATCTACGAAATTATATACACTTCGGCGCGAGGGGAGCTCAAGCTACTCGGGACGTGCAAGGGGCACAAGCGCGGCGTGTGGTGTGTCCGGTTCAGCAGGCACGAACGGGTGGTTGCCACGGGCAGCGGGGACAAGACGGTGAAGCTGTGGAGTATGGACGACTATTCGTGTCTACGGACATTTGAAGGGCATACGAATTCGGTGTTGAGGGTGGATTGGCTGCGCGGGGTTGGGGGTTTGCAGCTGGTGAGTGCGGGGTCGGATGGGTTGCTCAAGGTGTGGAATGTGAAAGAGGAAGAGTGTGTGGCTACGTTGGATGGGCACGAAGATAAGGTGTGTTTTCTTATGGATGGCGAAACTCTTTTTTTTTTGACGGAAGACTAGGTATGGGCGTTGGCAGTGAGCTCTGACGAACGGACCATCGTGTCCGGGGCGGCAGATTCGGTTGTGACATTCTGGAAAGACTGCACAGAGGAAGACGAAGCAGAAAAAGAAGCAAAGCGAACAGAGATGGTATTAAAGTAAGAAAAAAATTAACCCCTATGGGGGATGTCCATTAACGAATTCTTTTTAGGGACCAGGATTTCATGAACTACGTCTCACTGCAGGACTATAAACGGGCAATCCAGTTGGCGCTTGCGATGTCGCAGCCCGGACGACTGTTTTCTCTGTTCAAGGAGGTGTCCGGGAACGAACAAACGGCGCTCACGGGGAACGCGTCTGTAGACGAGGTGATCAAGACACTTGGGGGTTCGGATCTGGCAAAGTTGCTGCGATATGTGCGGGATTGGAACACGAATGCGAAGACGGCGGGTGTTGCTCAAGGGGTGCTGTTTGCGGTGACGAAGCTACGGAGTGCAGAGGACGTGATTGGGGCATTTGGGGAGGAAGGGGTGGAGAAGACGTTTGGAGAAGGTGTCGCTGTGGCGAGTACAGGAAGGACGGCGGTGAAGGAATTGGTGGATGCGTTGATCCCATATTCAGAACGGCATCTCTCGCGGCTAGAACGGCTGGTGCAGGAGAGCTATGTGGTGGATTATATCCTGGCAGAGATGGATGACGGGATGGATGTAGATTTGTCGTAGATCCTGCCCAATCGGCAGCCTTGCACACCGTTGAAGAGTAGAACCCACTCTCCGTTCACGATGCTCTCTCTCCGGAGCACCGATTCTCCCCTGTCCTCGTTGTCGGGTATTATCCGCCCAGTGCGAAGGAGCCATTGCCGCATCACACCTCCCAGGCATCCGGTGCTCGTGCATGGCGTCAACCACCGCGAAGAACGGTAGAATGCGATGTTGAATATCGTTGTCTCCATCACCTTTCCCTCTTCGTTGTGTAGCAAAACATCCCAGTCGCCTTTCACATCCTCAGCTGGCTTATTTCGCTCCTTTGCTGTCTCGTAGACACCTCGTAGCGTCGTTTTCGTTTGCGTGAACACAGAGGGGGTCGTTTGTTGGATATCAACGTAGACTTTCACCACATTCTCACCCGATTTTGGAAAGTCGGGTGGTCTGATAAGAGAGGTAAGTGTTGGATCTGTGGAGAAACATGCGTCGAGAGGCGTTGCGGTGACTACAATACGCCCTTCTTTCGATACCGTGATTCGTAGCTGGTCCAATAAGTATAACACCCCATGAGGACGACCCAGGACAGGACGATACTTACCCGAAACGCCTCTGACCTGCTTCCCCACACGCGTTGTTCCGATATCGCATCCAAACAGCTACCTCGGAGGTATCGGTATCGTAGGAGCGATTTCGCGTAAAGCCAGTTGTGTGTTCCCGTAGCGGCGAGAAGGCGATCGAAGTGGAGAGGTAAGAGGAAGAAGGGCGATGGACCATCTTCGTCGTTATTCCATGCGAGGGTGGTTAGGAATTGATCGTATCGTGTGGAAGTCAGGATTTGGTACGGTTTTTCTTGACCAGACATGTTTAACTGATCAGAAGAAGGGAGTGGAGTAATATAAATATCTCACTGAACAAGAACAGCGGCCCGTATACTGCCGTTCAATGTTCACCGACTCCTCAGCGTTTGACGCGGCGCAGCAGGTCCTATGGAGATATTTCTGATGGCGTCCCATTTCGTTCGACCATTGTGTCCACTAACGGCATACTAATAACAGCTGCCCTTCAACTTACCTCTGATAAAGTTACTTATAAATAACTGGCAAGAGCTTATCTATTGTCTTCTGGAATCATCGAATCCTAGGGTTTAGATGACTGCGGCGGTCAATTGTCCAGGGAAACAAGAACACCGCGTCAGGCCGTTCCACTATGTAAAGTGCACTCATGATGCAGTCTTGGCTCATCGGAACCCTGGTGTGGTCGGCGGATCCCCTCTTGTTCGGTGACGAGATGCAGGCTATATTGCCTCAGGCTCTATTCTGCTGCGCTGGTTCCTGGAGCTACAAGAGTGCCACAGATAATACGTGTATATCACCGCCCATCGGGGGACATTGTGGGCTTCGCAGCCCCAGGAGCTGGCGAGACTAATTATACATCGAAAGGTAAATAAATTTGGCCTATCGAGAAAGACTCGCACACCCTGGAAATCTGCAGAAACAGGGGACTCTAAACCATATGACCATGGTTGAAGGCAGTATGCTGTAATGGTTTGTTCCCCCTACCTAAAAGTAGGCAGTAGTATTGGCGGTTTCAATGCTGGCTGCCTTCCTTGGAAGTAATTTCCCGTACCCTTCGTTCCATGGACTTGGATACCCTGCGAGAACCTTACTGCGAGTCCGCCTTCTTTTGACTGCCTGTTCAATTTTCGACATGTAAAATCCAGCAAACCTCACCGCTGAACCCTCTTGATGCTGTTTACGATCTGAAATTTGGCAGAGAACTTGTTCAAGTACGGCACCATGTCACTCTTATTTTTTCATTGTCTTCAGTTTCCGTTGCGCGCCTCCTTATACTTGCAGGTGTGAGTTTCTCTTGTATCATGTGTTACCTTACATACCTACACCTCAACTTTGTGGAGATGTCCGCCTCCGATCCATGTACGTGAGTTTCTGAACGGCGCCTATATGTATGGTACCTGTCTGTGGCAAATACCGAATAGATAAGTACGTTCTGTTATTGTGTTCTTTCTGTTGGCAAGGCATTCTTGCCTGTAGTAATATATTGCGTGCCTAAGTTATTACTTCTCGTTTATCAGGAGAACTCCACCGCACCGCACAAACAAAGGGCTCTCCTTTGACTCTTACAAATTGTGCTTGGGATCTCCCTTGAAGAAGGCTCGTCGCACATAATTAGTCGCTTACCGTCGAAATTCTAAGTAAATAACACGCTCACCATTTGTACTAATATTAGCCCTCCTAGTGTATTCTTGATTCATACCCAAGTCACCAGTTTACTCGGTGGCGGGACCAGGTGGGTTTACCACCTGCACGCTGTTTATCTGCCCGGAGCTTGCCGGGCAGATAACCTTTTACTAGTACTGTATTTTCAAATTTATATTACCTGCACTCCGTCGTCCTCTTTCAAACTTGGAATTTACATACAATAGAGTTATTTCTAACATTCTATGTCTTTATTTTTCCTTGAAGAGCTATGGACGTGTGGTGGTGCAACCACTGGCACGTGGTCGCTCGGCATATCCCTACTCGTCCTCATCAGCTACCGAAAAAATCTGAAAATATTCAGTACAATTATATAAATAATCGGGAGAGCAATGGCCAAAATTTGGCTTCTGAAAGTTAGTTTTCGGCTCAAAAGTTGAGATTTTTGATAGGATCACTCATGGGCTGTAAAATCCCTTGCCTCGAGCCCTAATTTTAGGGCGCACGCCGAGACTTTTTTCTTACATGCAGAGGTTAAAAAAAAGCACTTCATAGTTATCCCCCCATCCTACATACACGGCGATGTTTTTAAACCCTACAGCAGTTCTCTCAAATTTCCCCTTTCTTATTGGGCGGTTGGGGATCATGACACTTAACTATAGCCACGAATCACTCGGTACCCCATCCGAAAGCAAAAGCATGCAATTCAACTGCATCAAGCTATATACACGATGGATTCAATTATTAATAGCGGCCCTTGTCGCTTGTGATATGCTGGGTTCCAAGTTGTTCCTGGTTCGATGAATAATAAAAAAGATTAGCGTTTTCTTCTTCCCCAAGTCCTCTTCGGGGTCTTCCTTCCCGCTTCACACAGCTTTGGTATCAGCAGGGTACCCATCTTCACCAAACTTTGCGTCAACCTGTTCGGATGAGACGTGTGTTAACACTTCGGTCGTAACATGGATGTCTGATCGAATTACTGTTTGCAGGGCCCCCCCGGTGGCGAAGGTTGCGCTCTGATTTTGTAGTCTGAAGGTGCCTGGGTTGGAGTTCTGGAAGAGGTTGGTGGTCAGGTAGGTGTGGGATGATATAGAACTAGGAGGACTTACGTCAGATACAGCGGTGGTGTTGTTGATCATTTTAAGCTCAATGCGGGAATTGAGGGTGTCGAGGAGGGTCTTGAGAAAAAAGGAAAGGAAGAGGGTAAGTTAGGGACAAGAGAACAAACAAAACGCAATCGATAATCATACGTTGGTGTAGATACGACCAATGGGATACGCGAACATCGCGTAAAGGTTGGTGTCTCGGTGAAGGACAAAACTGAAAAGATCGGCAAGGGCGAAAATAGAGGCAAAAAGACCGGTTTGGATGGCACCGCGGATGAGGCGGTTGATGATGGTGTCGGTCCTTCGGAAGCCTGTCCGCGACCGTGCGAGGACGAAAGAAAGGACACCTATATGGGGGAGTGCATAGTAAGTACGATAATCCCGTGTCAACAACTACAGCAGGAAGGAGGTTCAGCGTACCAGTGATTAAAAGATCAGCGCATGTCTGGAAACCGAGCCAGCAGATGACGAAGGGTGTCAGCGGAGCAAAATTCTTCACTCTGAAAAGGTGTGAAGGAATTAGAAGCAAGAACGTATGAGAGATAACGAGCTTACTCATTGATGATACCTGAGCGAACACCTGCATAAACACCAAAGACGAAACCAAGGGTGCTGAGCAATGTGATCACTGCCACAACGGGAATGCTATTTGTGAGCTTGTACACACTACATGGAAGCGTATGCATGTAAGACACGTGCGTTTTTGTATTGAAGGGGTCAAAAAACGTACCGATGGGCCAAGAAAAATTGGGTAATGATCGCGGCCACTGAGGTTGCAACTGCTGTGAAGGGAATCGTCCAACCAACAACTGCGCATAAAGAATTCAGCACAAGTTCCTAAGTGTGAGGCAGAGATGGGTTAGAACTTACCTTGCAAACTCGCAGGGTTCGCATAGTTGGTGACGCTAAAACATGAATATGCTTAGGATGGCATCTTCATTGGTCTTTCAAATAACCATTACTGACCACATCTCCCACGCGGCGTAAACGGCTCTGTTCACGATATCAGTCCCTGCAGGAATCAAACAAACGATCGAGAACGTACACTGCACTATGCACCGTGTCCGTGAAGAATAACGCACCAACCATAGCTCTAAGCGAGGTAATTCAATCGGCTGTCATCGAGGCGAGGAAGAAAATGTAATTCATACTTGATCCACATTGCATCGTTGAATTCTTTGGTGATTAGTCAGTATAAAAATAGCGGAGTGTTATATGAAAAAGAAACGTACTCGTGTATCGATAAACCAAAAATTGGTAAGTCACAAGACCGTAAAGATAAGTGTTGACTAGGGGTTAAAAGGCCATTGGTCGGAAGAAATACATAATACGCCACATTGCCTGGACGTACGAAATAAGCCAAGGAGAACAACACCTAAAATTGGAGTAAGAGACAGGATCAGGCGAAGAAGAGCGAATACTCACCGACGGTAGTATCAAAATCGCCCATGGTTGTTGTAGTTGCAAGAGAGTGGGTGGGGGGAACTCTGCGCATTGGACATTTTGCTTCCTCTTTTTAACATGCTGTAGGATGGATGGCGTCACGGTAGTCCCACATAAAGGGTCGCGTCGATCTGAACGGTGCCGCGTCCACACTTTTCGTCCTCAACAGGCATCAGAAATTCGGCTAATGCAGAGTTGTCACGCTAATTTGTACGTAAATCGTCCTAGAATTTGTTGCGCAATGTTCTTGTCTATTTAGGGCTGAGCCAAAGTCAATAAGAGAAACGAGGATCAATCTGACTGGCTGAGAAAAATGCCAACCTCAGTGCGCACTCACAAAGAAGCTTCAAAAGAGCAAAAGGAGTAGAAAGAGACCTTCTCTTTCGGTCCTTGAATGGTCTACTTGTCATTTAACTTGCAGGGTTGATTTTGTAGTGTGGAACTGGCGGAATTCAAGTGGCAACGGGTGCAAAACTCGATTGCCGATAGCGGTCCGAGGCGCTTCGATTGCGCCAAAGTATCAACATATCAAAATAAGCGGTTCAATGGGTTCATGGATTTACACATCGAAAATCACTCCCTGATCGATTTTTTCTTCAATCTTTGCGCCATTTGGTCATGTCAACGAGGGTCCTCAGGTTGCCTTTGGAGGCTTGTTGCACTTATCCTGAGTATCCCACGACGCTGGATACCAATACTTAGTATCATTTTCGGTTGCTCGCAGACTCCAGTGGATAAAACTTCGCTATTGATTTGAACCTGGACATATCTCTGACAGCGGTGACCCTCCTAAATCGCCCACAAACATAAATAGGTGTGCACATACTTGTTGAAGGGTTGATGGAAATACTCGAACGAGCTCCACTCTCATCCCCTTCAGCTTATCTCACTAACCTTATATGAACCACCGTGGCGTTTAATTTATTTTTTTCTGCAGTCAAAACGAGCCACTTTAACATGTCGACTTTAAGTCGGGAAGGCACGCGACGGATCGTGACGGTGGGTCCCTGATTCAGGAATTCTGGAAGATCTCGTTGCGCGTTTGTTGATCTGTCCGCTGACACATTTGCAATGAGGTTATATCATGCAGGATCTTGTTATAGAGGTTATTACAAAAGAAAGCAGAGCGGCTCTCGAATTTGCCGAGTATGAACATGTCATCACTTTCTGAAATTACCAGCCTCCAAAAGACCCTCAACGCCGCCCTCGATGCTTTCAAGGCAGAGCTCGCAGCGCAGAACCTCCCAGAACCTTCGCTCAATACGTCGAAGCTTCATCCCATAGATGAGATCACCTATCTCCCAACTCCCGCGATGTACGAAGCACGAAGGGTCGCGCTTGCCAGCCTTGTGGGTTTAGCTTCTTTCCATTGCAACTTGAAATTTTGCTCATGACTTCCGAATTCCTTAGGGACTTCTCAAATCTTTGGTCCAGTCCCCATACGATGCCCTGGCAGCCAATACATGGATGGTCCTTGAGGTCGCTGGTGTTCGTTTGACCGCCGAAATTGGATTGGCCACTATTCTGGGAGACTCTGAAGACGGCCTCAGCGTTGACGAAATTGCACAGAAGACTGGGGTTGATGGCCTTAAACTGGGTGGGTTTAAATATTTTTCTTCCTAAATTATGTTGTTAAAACATCCTTGTAGAACGGGTTCTTCGGCTTTTGATGACCCAAGGCTGGTTCCGTGAGCCAAAGCAAGGCTACTTTGCGAACAATCGGCTGAGTAATCTTATCAAAAAGGATCAGCCTGGATTCCATCTCGCAACTTATATGTTGGGTTGTCGTCTTGACAATTCTATTCACATTGCCTGATACAATGTCAATAGGAACGACCTCTTCAACAAAGTTTCCGCGAGTTTCTCGGAGATGGTAAATCATCCTGACGCAGAATTCCGCAAGAACACAGATCCTTTCCACACTGCTTTCCAACTCGCTTATAAGACTGACGTCAGCTACTTTGGCGCCGATGGATGGCTCACGAAAGACCCACAAGAGGCTGTCAAGTTCGGCCTTGCGTAAGGACGATTTTGTTGCAATTGAATGCTGGAAACTAATTTATTTTTTTGCACCATTAGGATGGGTGCTGTTGGACCCACATCCGATCCAGGTGTAGCTGCAGACTTTCCATGGGCTGCTATTGCCAAGGGGAAAGATGCCATCGTTGATGTCGGAGGAGGCCAAGGAACACTCTGCTGCTCCCTCGCTGCTCAGTAATTTTTTTCGTCTGATCTCTGGGCTCGTCTCCGAACTCACGCGATTTCCCAGATATCCAGACATCAAAAAGTTCATCGTGCAAGATCTTCCTGAAACTCGAGAAGCCGCAGAGTCTTTTATCGCATCGAAGGGCCTTACCGGTCGTGTCGAGTTCGAGGCCCAAGACTTCTTCAAACCTCAGCAACGCAAGGGCAAATATGTCTTCGTTATGCAACGAGGTTCGTTCGTTCAGCTTAATTTTTTACCGGAAAGACACCTGTTAACTACGATACCTTTTAGTTCTGCATGACTGGAGCACTGAGAAGGGTCTGTTCTTTCAATGGTCCATTGCGACTGTGATCTCTGAAATTTAAAACAGGTGCCGAGATGGTTCGTCACATCAAAGATGTCCTCAACGAGGATGTGCGTTTATGTTCCCTTTGTTCGATTGTGACGGGATCCATTTATACTTTTCTAATATCTAGAGCTGCCTCTTGGTTATTGACACCGTTATCCAACCTGCTGTTGTGTCCGCGGAAGGCCAGGATCTTGTGAAGTCCCTTTTGAGTCTGAACAAGAACGTCTATCAACCTGTCCCAGCACCTGAATTTATCCCCGTTGATTTCGGAGAAGCTAGCCGCATCCAGCACCAGATCAACGTCGCCCTGACCGCGTTGTGCAACTGTGAGATCCGCGTTATCTTTTTTGATGCTTTCTTCTGAGATCCAATCAATAGCATTTGAGCGTACTCTCCCTCAGCTCCAAGAAATGATTGAGCTCGGTGGCATGAAGATCAAGAAGGTTCACGCGACGAGGTTGGAATCTTTTTTTTTTTCTTCCAAGTTCATGTTCAATTCTTTTTCCAGGGGGTGGGCCTCCATCACTGAAGTTGTTCCAGCATAAGATCAGCGAATGCAGTCGCTAGGCCGCCATTTTCGTACCGACACGCCGTTGTATACATACGTAGATGTAGAACTCGTAAATCATGTACCATGTTTTTCAATTGGCGAGCTGGTTACCAATGCTACAAAATAGATCAAAAAATCTCAAATCTCACAAGGGACACAGTTGCCTATGCGACGGATTTCTCTGATAGAAATTCAGGTTTCTGTCAAGCCCATATCAACAACTAGGTGGGGCCAAAAAAATTGTGGAGTATCAGCTTTCTGTGGAGTTCAATATCCGTTAGACAAGCGTGGTAAGCGCTTAAGCACTTACGGTGACGCATAAGGACGTTCAACCTGAAGATTATTCTCCCCATTTGTAAGTATTCGGATTTGCCAAATGACAGGTGATTTTGAGGTGATTGCCATATGGTCTTTCTTGGAAACGCTCGTTCCCAACCGCTACAACAAAGTAGCCTTGAAGACATTCCCAGCGATAAAAATTTAGTTAGACTTAGTTGGCACAATGAAGGGTGAAGCAAAATATAAGATTACATAATGCATCTTGTAAAATGTTACGTAATCATTTGGTTAACTTGGTCGCGCTGGCACTTGTGACAGACTTGAGCAGGACTCTCATAATCCATTCATTTCCCCCATGGCCGACGACCTTTACCAACTAGAATTTCTGTCCTTGGTGAACAAAATTACCCAGGAAATCGACAATCACACCGGCCTTAACGACAAAACCATTGCGGAATTCGTCATCAATCTTCATGACCAGTCGAACAAAAGTTTGGCGGACTTCAAGGCGAAGCTGAAGGAAACTGGGGCCGACTTTTCTGATTCATTCATAGAAAGTGTCGACCGTCTTATTCTCAACCTGCATCCCAAGTACAAGAAGAAGAAGACAAAATCCGTAGTTAATGGGGGTTCCAATGAAGAAATTAGTGAGGTCGAGAGGAAGAAGCGCATGTTTCCTGGGTTGGCCGTGAAGGATAAGGAGGTACCTCCGGCCGTTGCTGACGACGTTTTCTTGAAGGAGCTGGGGGACTTGGTCGCTGGAAAGAGGTCACGACCACTCGAGGACAGTGACGGACCAGCACCGAAGCGTCAAAACCGGTCGCCTTCACCCCGAAGACGAAGTGTAAGTCCTCCAAGAGGGAGAAATGGTCAATATGGAAATCGAAATGGTGGACGCAGTTATCAGCTGGACGAGAGGCCCGTTCTTTTCAAAATTTATGACGGAAAGGTATCCGGTCTCAAGGAATTTGGTGCCTTCGTAACACTTGAGGGGGTTGCGGGCAGGGTTGAAGGTAAATTTCCGGACCTCCTTTTTGTTCTCTTGTACTTACTGCTATCTCAGGTATGGTGCATGTGTCGAATATCCAAACTGGTGCCAGGGCCAACTCTGCAGCCGACTTGTTGAGTCGAGGGAAACCGGTGAAGGTGAAAGTTATGAGTGTGGCAGGAAATAGAGTTGGGTTGTCAATGAAGGATGTAGACCAGGTAACTGGGCGCGATTTGACCCCTCACTTGCGCATCAAGTCTGAGGCTGAAATGGAAGAAGAACGAATACGAACTGCTCGAGTCGGGACTGGTACCAATGCTGTGCCCCTTCGGTCCAAGGACGATGGTCCTATACGTTCGGCAAAACGCCTGACATCTCCTGAACGCTGGGAAATCAAGCAACTCATTTCTTCTGGTGCCATTGACGCTTCGGAGTACCCTGACCTTGATGAGGACTTCAATAACCCCATGGCTCATGCGGAGATAGAAGAGGAATTGGATGTTGAAATTCGGGAAGATGAACCGCCGTTCCTCGCTGGCCAAACGAAACGGACGCTCGATCTTAGCCCCGTCAAGATTGTTAAAGCACCAGACGGTTCTTTAAATCGGGCTGCCCTCGCTGGAGCTTCGCTAGCGAAGGAACGACGCGAGTTGAGACAACAAGAGGCAAATGAGGAAGCGGATTCTCAGGCTAGAGATTTCAGTCAACCTTGGCTGGATCCTATGTCCAAGGAAACGGATAAGGTCTTCGCGCAGGACATGCGAGGAAATTTGAGGAGCCAGAAGGCCGGGGAGGTACCGTCCTGGAAGCAGTCAAGCTTCAACAAAGCCACGACGTTTGGAGAAATCACAAATCTCAGCATCCAAGACCAGCGAAAGAGCTTGCCGATCTACAAGCTTCGAGATCCACTGCTGAAGGCCATCGATGAGGTGGGTATTTATTGTCACATTTTACAAATAACCTTTGACATATTTTGCAGCATCAAGTCCTTATCGTCGTTGGTGACACTGGTTCTGGCAAGACAACTCAGATGGTCCAGTACCTCGCTGAATCTGGATATGCTGACAGAGGTCGCATTGGCTGTACTCAACCCCGTCGTGTCGCTGCGATGTCCGTGGCTAAACGTGTATCAGAGGAGGTGGGTTGTCGGATGGGACAGGAAGTTGGATATACAATCCGTTTCGAGGACTGCACTAGCCCGGAAACACGGATCAAATACATGACGGATGGTATGCTCCAGCGTGAATGTCTGATCGACCCACTTTGTAGTAGTTATTCCGTTATTATGTTGGATGAGGCCCACGAGCGTACTATCGCTACTGATGTTCTTTTCGGTCTTCTCAAGAGTACGTTGCATTACTTTGGCACTTCATGACAGATTTATTAACTATATTCTTCAGAGGCCGTAAAACGCAGACCAGACCTCAAACTCATTGTCACCTCCGCAACCCTTGACGCTGAAAAGTTTTCGAAATACTTTTTCGGTTGTCCCATTTTCACTATCCCAGGCCGAACATATCCCGTCGAAATCTTGTACACCAAGGAGCCCGAGAGTGATTACCTCGACGCATCTCTCATTACCGTCATGCAAATTCATCTCTCCGAACCCCCTGGTGACATCCTCCTTTTCCTTACTGGTCAAGAAGAGATCGACACATCCTGCGAAATCCTGTTCGAGCGGATGAAGGCCCTAGGGCCCAAAGTTCCCGAACTCATCATCCTACCCATCTACTCTGCCCTCCCATCCGAAGTCCAGTCGAGAGTATTCGAGCCCACCCCACCTGGTGCTCGGAAAGTCGTCATTGCCACGAACGTAGCCGAGACGAGTCTGACTATTCCGGGTATCTACTATGTCATTGACCCAGGATTCTCGAAACAGAACGCGTACGACCCTCGACTGGGTATGGACTCGCTCGTTGTAATGCCCATCTCGCAAGCGCAGGCTCGTCAGCGGTCTGGTCGTGCAGGACGCACAGGACCAGGAAAATGTTATCGCCTTTACACTGAGGCGGCGTACCGGAATGAGATGCTGCCCAATTCGATCCCAGATATCCAACGGACGAATCTTGCTGCGACCATTCTTCAGCTGAAGGCCATGGGGATTAACGATTTGCTCAGTTTCGACTTTATGGACCCCCCGCCTGCGCAGACGATGTTGACCGCACTAGAGTCATTATATGCGCTCTCTGCATTAGATGACGAAGGTCTCTTGACGAGGTTAGGCCGCAAGATGGCAGATTTCCCAATGGAGCCGCCCTTGGCCAAGATGTTGATTGCATCTGTTGAGCTGGGATGTTCGGAGGAGATTCTTTCAGTCGTTGCTATGTTGTCTGTGCAATCTGTGTTTTATCGGCCGAAGGAAAAGCAGGGGCAGGCCGACTCAAAGAAGGCCAAGTTCCATCAGCCGGAGGGAGATCACTTGACGTTGCTGACGGTGTATAATGGTTGGAAAAACGCAAACTTCTCGAATCCTTGGTGTTATGAGAATTTCATTCAGGCGAGGAGTATGCGGAGGGCACAGGATGTGAGAAAGCAGTTGTTGGGTATCATGGATCGGTATGTCCTTTTCTCATTGGTTCGAAAAGAAAGAAGTTAAATGTTACTTTAGGTATAAACATGACATTCTTTCAGCGGGGCGAGATTATAACCTGGTTCGAAAAGCTATTTGTTCAGGTTTCTTCCGAAATGCGGCGAAGAAGGATCCTCAAGAGGGATACAAGACCCTTGTCGAAGGCACACCAGTGTACATTCATCCGTCATCCGCTTTGTTCAACCGCAACCCCGAGTGGCTTGTTTACCATGAACTGGTGTTGACGACGCGGGAGTACTGCCATAATGTGACGGCTGTGGAACCGAAATGGCTGGTGGAGGTTGCTCCTCAGTTCTTCAAGGTCGCCGATGCGAATAAAATCAGTAAACGAAAGAGGCAAGAGAAGATTGAGCCGTTGTTCAACAAATATGAGAAACCGGATGAATGGCGGCTTTCAAAGATCAAGAGGAGTGCCCGATCGGTATGTTTTTTGGTTTTGTTTTCACGTTTTCGTTGTGCTTAACGCTTCTATCTCGCAGAGTCAGACGTTTGGTTGAACACGTCGCTTTCTTCTATTTTACCTGGATTGTACTTTTTTGTAGACATTAACATCAATAATGCTGTATATTAAACAAAGTCTTGATGGTTTCCAGTCGCAAACACAAGAAAAGCACCTAATGTGTGATGCCCATGTTGAAACTAAAGATACAATGCAGTATAATTGCTAATAATTTATACGAGATATTTATCCAAAAGGTATGTTACACTTAATAAGAAGCGGGAGAGGAGACGACTGCTGCGGATTGTATTGCGCGCGTGGTATATAAAAAAGGTGTGGTCCATTTCTAAGAGTTCTGACATGGAGGAAGAATCAGCGAAAAACGCCACAAGGGAGGGGGAAGAACTCACAATTACAAGTACCCTAACCAACGAAACGCAAGGCGTCTGCAACTATGTAATATTTGGCTACTTCTCCCGGCTTTGTTGGGGGGGCAGTTGGATCCGGGACAAGGATGAAGGTCTGGGAAAAGACACGGGGATGACCTTCGACGACACGGGGTTGTGTGGTGGGCGGATTTGCGGTTGGACCAAGGCCGTGGGTGACTTGTCCAGACACTGTGATCAGGAGAGATGGTGGTTGCGCTCCTGAAAATTTTGAGATGAGGAATGGTTTCAAATCCGGAACCGAAGGCAGCATGCCTGGTATTGGGTGGCAGTCAAAGGACTGCACTTCATGTTTCGTGGGTGGCATTTTGACGACCAGCTCTTGCAGCCCATCCGTTCCCTGGAAGGGCTTCCCATTCCATGTCAAGGAGGAGTTGGGGCGATAGAACTTTGGGAGGTCTGCTAGGCGTGTATCGGAGTCATATGCATCATAATAGATGCGTGTGAAGTTGTTGGCTGCCCTTGAGGCGATTTCGATGCTGTCGGCGGGATAGAGAGAGGAGAAGCTAAGTATATCGGTGGAGGAGAGGAAGAGGGTGAACCCACTCGTTCGAGGTCAACGTCGTCGTCGCGGACATGATGGGTTGGTCTGTGACGTGACTCAATCTCGACAATTGTTACGCATGCTAAATATAACCACCGCTTACCAGTCATCATGTCAGACGAATCGCGCATCCATGTCCTCAGCCTCAATTGCTGGTCAGTCTTCTTGGAAATGCTTTGAATTCGACTGAGATATACACCAGGGGATTAAAGTTCGTTGCGAAGAATCTTGATGAACGAATCGAGGCCATTGCACACCACCTTGCCAATGCCACTCACGACATCATTGCCCTGCAAGAAATATGGGTATTCGCGCATTACGAGAGAATCCAACAAAGAGTCTCGAATCGTTTACCACACTCGAAATTCTTTTATAGGTGTGCAATATTTTTAGTTGGCCTCGGGAACTCACCTCACAATACACATTTCAGTGGTGCGCTAGGCGCAGGGCTTGCGATATTCAGTCGCTACCCCATTGTTTCTACTGGAATTCACCCATACTCTCTCAATGGTACGCCACTAGATGTTATTGCTGGTGACTGGTTCGTCGGCAAGGCTGCTGCACATGTTATCATCCTCCACCCAATTCTTGGGCAGGTACAGGTGTTCAACACACATGTACGTCCATACAAAATAATCTCGTAACTGATTTGGACTTCAACATCTTCTTCCACCTCTATAGCTTTTTGCGAAAGGAGGGGAGGATGGTCCAGAGTATAACAGGGCTCATCGTCTTGTCAATGCATGGGAGTTCGCCAAACTCGCCCGGCATGCTGCGGAAGTGGGAAAATATGTGATTGCCGTATGTTCCATTCTTCTCTTTTCAACGCTATAATTTCCAACGACGAATAGATGGGCGACTTCAATAGTACTCCGCCGACGCTGCCAATGACTGTGATTCTAGAACACGCCAACCTCCAAGATTCCTGGGCCTTGACGCACCCCAATATAAGCTCATCTCAGGTTTCTACCCCTTTTGAGGCCGTTCACTCACTCGGAATTACTGCCGACTCCCCTCTAAACACATATTCAGCACAAAAACCACACGCTCGGGGGTCACAGGGAAAGCGTCTAGACTACGTCCTATACCGACAACCAAACCGCCCCGGACAACTCGTTCCACAACTCAAGGCTGTCGAGTCCAACATCACTCTAACAGACCTTGTACCAGGGCGAAATTTCTCGTACTCTGACCACTTTGGGCTAGAGGTGACGTTCGAAATTGTCCCATCGGACACGGCTCAAGTACCCTCGGCGACGAAAGAAATATCCAACGCGACATCAGCTACAGTGATTTCAGCCCTTACTGCATGCTACCGCTTCTCGCGCGAGCGCTCCAGAAAGGAGCTCATCATCTTCGGACTGTGTATCTTTATCCTTCTTATGGTCGTCACTGGCACAGCCTGGCTCCCTCATTCATGGTTAAACCCTATTTTCCTTCTATTCACGATATTCATCGCGTGGCTAGCGACTACGATGCTTTATCATGGTTTCATATTCGGGAATTGGGAGTGTAATGCGCTGACGAACATTATCGAAGAGCTCGAAATCCATAGGAAGGGCCAGCAACTTCTCCTTGGACGTCCTCAAGTGCGGGCCAACGTACCTTCTACCCCAACATCAGTAGCTAACAATACCCGAATTTAAGCCGAGACTTTAACCCAAAACAAAGTCGAACTTTTTTTTAGTTCTCCTGTCGGTCTTGAATCTCAGTGTCAGCCTTGTTTCAGCACATGATCCTCGTAATCTAACATGACCCTCGTGAAATTCAAACTCAATGAAAAATGCGCATATGGCATATGATACTTTTTCGGAGTGGCCAAGCTGAGATGCACTTGCCCTGCACATCAAAAAGAATCCTTCGACATCGATCAGGAACACGGTGAGGTGGTCTACACCGATGACGGCAGGGGTGCAGTGCATATCGACAGCCAGGAGGCTCTACAGCGTCTCTACGACTTCCTACCCCACTCATCTAAGGTTATCAGATTCGAGACGACAAGTTCAACCCCCTTTCAGAAATGACAAAATACAAGGTCGTCTTGTCTCTATGTATCGCAACGCAGAGAACAAACTCCTTTACTATCTAAATTTTAGACTCCATTTACATAAATTTCATTTTCTACGTTCCTGCCGTACAGTAGTAATTCTACAAGAAACTGATCGGCGATGAATAAGTCGCTGTACATGGGTAATATTGGAAACAATAAGTATGGACAGGGGGCTACAGGTTTTTGTAAGGTAACATGGCTCGCGGGTGATAATGGTCGATGAGGAAAAATGCGATGAGGGCCACAGTACGATGCTCGGTATGGGTGGAATAGTGGATAAATAGAGGGATGAACGTCGGAGGCCGGTGAGTCTAGTGAGATGCCAGCATGAATATAGCTTGGTAACAAAAAAAAAGCGATGGGTCATGAATCTGATGCAAAAACACCTAGTGCATAGCTGGTTCGCAAGGAAAGCAATGACTGATCCAAAACACATGAAAAGAAGCACAAAGATCTAAATTAAAGAACAAAAAAGTCTTCGCGAAGGCCTGCTACCGCGCAGAACTTGAAGTGATGGCGCTGACCACCACCGTCTGGTTCGCAGGCCCTAATCGCGTCCAGTCATCTACGAGTGCTTCGACATCTGACGATGAAGGGGCATTCGAAGTCGAACTCTTCAAATCGGGTTCAAACATTGACGACAGCGTTTTACTGTTTCTGCCGCATGTCATATTTAACCCTGAGAATCTCTTCTTCCTTAACGAAGGCGATGGAAGAGGAAATTCCTCAAGGTTTGACATCGTAAAGTCGGATGGAGAAAGTAACGTTGTTGACTTTGAACGAGAACGTGTCATCGGCGATGGTGGTGTATTAAGGAGGTCGAAGGAAAATGGGTAGGGAGAATTGGTTCCAGATCCTCGAGACGCGGGAACAGGGGATACAGAATGTGCAAGTCCATGATTGCAATGCAGCGCAAACGCCGAGAGCGAGCTCGTTGATTGTATCCTTCTGGGTCCGCCTGTTGGCCGAGGAGAGACGCCTACTTTGATTGGAGATGCACAAGATAATATCGACGAGGACGATGAAAATGTGGACAAAGGTGGCCGAGTTTGTTGTAGAGGTAGGATAGAAGAGGCATGGTGTGGTACAGGGGCGATGAGAGGGGGGGAAAGGTCGAGTTGAGGAATATCGTCCAAGGCGACGTCCTCAATATGTTCGAAATCGGCTTTCTCCTTTTTGCTCTTGGGGGCCCAAAGTACACTCCCATCATCTTTCTGCTGCAAAACAGGTGACCTGACCCAGCTTGGTCCAACGTCACTATCTTCATCCATATCTGCCTTCTTATCAGCCTTACTGCCACTCTTGCTCCTATCAGACCCTGCCTCCGTGGAAAGCTTCTTGTTCTTTCCAAACTTCTGCACTCTCTCAAACGAAACGGGTTCCTCGACACCATCACCACCCACAAGCACCGAGCGATCTGTCTCCATCTCCCTCTCCATGCCCTGCTCGGCAATGGCTGCCAGAAGTTGCGGCGATCGGCTTTGATACTGTGGTAGCACAAAGCGAATGAAACTTCTCATTGATTCGAAAGATCGCATCGAAGAATCGAGAAATGGATACGCCTGAAAAACGTGGATCTTCAAAATAAAGGTGAGCGAACGAAAGGATATCTGACGGGCGCGAGACTCGACTCACGGCATCCTCGTATAGTTCGTGCATCACCTGTACTCCTGCCAAAGTAGCTTTGTGGGCCAATAACGTAATCTCATCTCGCAGTACTTCGCAATCACCAGCCTGGACGAGCAAGGGCGGTAGGCCTTTAAAGTCTCCAAATAGTGGACTGGCGTAAGGGTGGGTGAGATATCTCTCAGTATGCTCCCCCAGGTAGAGCGCAATAGGATTCATGTGATTTTCCGCAGTAGGGAAGGGAACAACGTCATATGGGGCATTTGAATCCCAAGATTCGCAACTCATTGTGAGATCTGTGCATTGGTGAGTACGAGACGTGAAGGAAATTGTAAGTGAGTTTACTGACCGACCCAGGGCGACATTAAGATTGCACCGGAAGGAAGTGCATACCCGTTATCACGGAGATACATGAGCAACGCCAAGGAAAGGCCGCCCCCTGCGCTATCTCCAGCGATAATAATATTCTCTGGAGGTATGTGGAGGTCATCGACGAGTCGCAAGTACGCAGAAACAACATCGTGCAGAGGGCCGGGAAAACATGTTTCGGGAGCCAGGCGATAGTCCACAGCTATTTTCAATTCAAGTGAGGAACGGAATGCTCTAACAGGAGACGTGAGCTTACCAAAGACGCGACAATCAGTATATTTGGCAAGGGGTATGGAGATAATCCGTTGGGCCGCTGCACTTGACAGGTAGTATGCACCTGTCGAGACCGGGCATCAGTAATCGCCGCAAGGGCAGGAAGGAGCTCACGAACCTCCGTGGATGTAGAGAATGACACGTTCCCTCCTCTTCAATGGTGTTGGGCGCTCCAGAGGGGTATCCGTCGTCGTTGGGGTCGCAGTGAATTTATTGAGTACTGGATCAGACTTGTTAGCAGCTTTCCACTCAGTTTGCATTCGCTGCCAAGTCTTGCGGCCGACGACCCATTCTCCAGAGAGCTCGCGGTTGCCAGTCTCCTTGGCATCGAACTCCACCAGGATACCGCGGAGGTTGCGTCTCCTGACCTTGAAGGTCACTGGAGAAACTAAAGCATCCGAGGGTAGCGGAACTAGTCCACCGATGCTCATCAGCATGCGTATAGTTCCCTGTGATAAAGTGTCAAATTCCAAATTTGGGAGAGATGTAGAGAATTGGACTTGCGATGTCGACGAGGGCACTGTGACGCTCTGCGCCCCGCATGAAACTGGTTACGATGGTCATTTCTATACCCCAGGATTTACGACGTGGCCCCCAGATGTGATGTGAAAGGACATCAGAGGTGAGCTCGGTCGCTGTACATACATGGCTTGAGCAATCTGAAAGTAGGAAGAAGAGGTCAAGCACACCTTTGGCAGCGACGATGATACCGAATTTCCAGTAGTCCCAGAGACGCAAGGGCCGTCGGGGTTGGAGCTTGAGCTTTGGGTCCACGCGAGCGGATGGGGGTGGAGATCCGGTTTCATAATGAAGCAGAGATTGGGCGGGAGAAGGAGGTGTGGGTTGTTTGAGCGGTGCCTGGAAGGACTTTGGGGAGAAGAACCAGGAAGACATGCATACGAGGGGGGCAGAAGAGAGATTTAATAAATATAAAAAAAAAAAGAACTATATATTACACTTAGTTTCAGAGCAGGACTGATCGGTCCGTAAATGGCAGGTCAGATGATTTTACCCCGCACCCCCGCAAATTGAAACTAGTAATCGTCACCACGGCTAACTACTTCCTTCACAGTCGGCCGAAGTAGAATCGTGTGTTCCTGTAAATCACATCAGGATCAGCGGCCAGGAATGACGGCTCGAGAACCATCTCACAAATTGGGCCGTCATCGAACCCCGCTGGTCGCATAACGGTGGGTAGTCTTGCACAATCCCTTGTGTCACGAGATGGTTAAGTGCAAGAAGATATTTGCTCTCGCCAGCACGGTCAAGGTATCGTCGGCAGAACGGCAGCGTTCCAAAGTTCTTGTTAATCGATTTCAAGAGTGATTTTGCCGACGTAAGCCTGAAAATTTCCAATGTCGTCAGCACTCGGTTTATCCAGCACCAAGCAAGCAACTCACCGGAGGGGTACATGCGGGGCATCCACCTTCCGAGCATAATGCGAGCACTCGCCCTGTGTTCCGTACGTCAGCTGGTCGCGATAGACAAATTTGGAAATACGTACACTCTCCACGATCCGGCCTCGTCCCGTAGATCCGAATGTCTCAATCGCAAAATACTCTCCTTCCTCCATCTTCGTCTGGTCGTCATTTCTTACGAGCATCACAGATTTCCCCCCGTGAATTTGGTACTTGTTGATCGTGTGTCCACTGAGATTCTCAATGGGCTTCACTGTGCCCGATTTCAACTGAGGATACAATATTCTGCAAATTATAGTCACTCACCTGGATAAATTTTTCCGCCGACTTCCACCTCGTAAGATTCCATGGTCTCTTGGATGGCACCGGCAAGTTCTCCCAATCTGACATCAATACCCGCTTCCTATACCATTAGCCAGATCAGTTAGATGCAACAACTCCGAGAATGTATTCACAAACCCGGACGCCCGTGTTAGTGGCAGCTTGGACAGCTTCAACCAGTTTGTCATAAGTGGGTTCCCATGTGAGAGTAAAGGCAGAGTCAAGAATTCTTCCATTCACATGCACGCCGATATCGACTTTAAGGACATCTCCCTGTTGCAGAACTGTCAAGAATTCCCAGTCAATCTCATAACACATTGAGACACAAAAACAATGAAAGTACCAGTTGTATCCCCCGCATTTGGTGTGTAATGAGCAGCACAGTTATTCAAATTGACGCCAGTTGGGAACCCGACACCACTCTCCAGACCCTTTTCTTCTACCAGTGCCCTTGTGCCGTCTTCGATGTACTCCGCGATCTGCGTCATCGTCATACCAGGACGAATATATCTCCTTGCACTCTGTCGCACTTGGCGATGGACCTCAGCAGCGCGTCGTATGTCATTATACGTCGTTTCAGGATCCTCGTTGGTGAGTCTTTCATTATATCTCGCTTCTTCAGAAGTGATCCGGTAGG
>Ga0307509_10002043_pt1 | contig 33242 bp, 32 predicted proteins | sample 10_EM_MG_FD_202245 | JGI IMG/M metagenome (GOLD analysis project Ga0307509, IMG submission 202245) | Populus trichocarpa ectomycorrhiza microbial communities from riparian zone in the Pacific Northwest, United States - 10_EM | ecosystem: Host-associated > Plants > Roots > Unclassified | place...
CAATCGGCTGCCCTTTGAAAAAATCATTCTCTTGGAACTCCACACGGTCTTTAAGTTCCTCGGGAAGCCCATCACGCCCTTCACTAACCATCATTCCTATGTCCTGCACAACGAATTTCAGGTTTGGAAATTTCTGGGCTGCGGCTATGGAGACGTGCCCAATCCCACCCCCGACATCTACCAATGTCGTGCCCTTGGGGGCTGAACGGAGGGGCTCATAATGCTCCACGAGGTTGAATGGGCCAAGGGCATTACTCGTGCCTATCATAACTTGACCGAAACGTGCTCCCATAGACTTATCATCAGTGTGGGCATATTCAAAGAAATTCTTGTTTGCTAAGAGGAGCATTAGTTGTGTTGGGTTCGTGGTGGAGGAAGGGGTGGGGTACTATTGAAGGCCCGACTGAAGGCGGATTTTCTGCTATCTTCGGGAACCGCGAAGTTATTTTCGCGGAGAACGTCGGACGTGTATGGGGCGGAGGCGAAGCATTCCTCAACACTGTGGAAGGGAGGAAATGGTGAGTGAATAAAATTCACGAGTGATACACAGAGAGAGAGAGAATATTAAAGGGAGTTTTAATCACCAATACTGAATCACAGCCTCAATTCCAGGAATCCGGATAGCACAAGAGGCACCAGTATGCGCAAAATACCCCGGAGCAGTCTCAGTAAACACATACTTTAAGGTAAATACTCGCATTACTCGCACTACATCCCCAGAGGAGAAAAGTCAGCATGCTATCCCCCTGCCCCCATTCACTAACCCCTGCAGCAAGGGCAGAACTAACAGATCGTCTCCTCCGGCGCTCCCGTCTTTGCAGCCAACTCTGCCAGAGCAACAGGAGACCCATCAAGTGGCACGCGGTGCGCAAGCTTCATGTCGTAGGCCAACCTCAGAGCGGTAGTCTCATAAAACCCGTTCGCCATTGATAGCGACACTCTGATGGCAGCTCGCTCGCAACCCAATGATAACTGGGGTAGCATAGGTAACGGCGCAAAGCACGGAGAAAAGTACGTAGGTGGCGGTTCTGGTATGTGATGATAACGATGTGGATGTTCGATGTACGATACAGGAAGCTCTCTACTGGTAGCTCAGACTAGATACAGAAGAGAGCGCACAAACACACAAAACAGGAAAAGCCCACACAACGGGAAAAACCCCCCAAGTGGCAGTCACGACCCTGAACCGGTCATACCCCAGACTAGCTATCATACCCTAACAACTATGGGATTCCAGCTATCAGCCATCCCCATCACTGCCTGTATGGGGCCCTCAATCAGAGAAATCACCTTCCGGCATGCTAGCAAGAGCTGTTCTTTTGCTTCAATGCCCGCATCGTCAGTCACGGGCACAGGAGGTGCCGGTCGGAGGGTTGGTTATGGGGATGTGAGAGAGATAGCTCTTCGCGCTTATAGAGATAATGTTGGAGAGCTCGGCGAGATCTTCAGTTTTTGTTGCCATTTCTAAAATAAGAATCAGCGCCAGACGGGTGTAATGCTATCCTATAAGTAGGGCTGAAGATTCTGTGAATGCGAGGCTTACTCAAGTAGCGCTGGGAAGAGAGGCCTCCGATACAGTATTTATATCGTCATCATCCCCAAGTCCTCTCAAGACACGCCCCCCTCCAAACTCAAAACCAATCTGAACCATCAACGCTTCTAAGCCATAGCGTGCATAGCAGGCCAATACCACCAGTGATCAATATATATTATCATGCCAATCGGCTTACTAATAGTGAGGTTTCTCTGCCTGTAAGCTGTTGTCACAGTGGCACAAGGGATTATATGGAAATTTGCCCTGGAATACCCTGCTGTAAATGTGGGGCCCAACGGTATGTTGGGAACGTTGCTAGTAGATGGATGAAAAATGTATTGAAACTAGGCAGCCTGATACTTCCCACCAAGACAAAATCAATAACGAGAGGTAGTTTTTCGATTCTCACCAACCCACCAGAGTACATCTGGGCTGGGTTATAAGTCCACCCGTACCAGCTGGCAACAATTTCTTTGCGCGGTCGGTGCAATAAGGGACCCCAATAACGGAAACAAAAAGACATTCACCCTAGCTTAGTAACCCCACGCTCGAGTACTATACTAATACCCTTCAGCATAGCTGTGGGTAGCTACCACATCCAAATCTGGATTAGTTATATAAGACATGATATTTATCCAAGGCAACCCCTGCCCATGCTTGTCGAGATGCCGCGCTTCCATGGTTAAAACGTAGCCCTACCCCAACCTACCGGTAGGACAAGCGCAGTACGAGTACAGTGCAAGTAAAGTAGTGCCCAAACATCCAACGTTCTTTAATGTCTCTAGAATATGAAATAAATAAGTGATTCACTTATTGTATCATTCATCGCCTCCCAGGGGCAACCCCCCTTCCAGAGGCTCTGATAAAAAAACAAATGTCGAGTACCCGTACTCTACTGTATGGCACAGCCAACAGAAACCACAGCGGCCTGGCATGGACCGATATCCCTTAACCTGTTTTCATTCACTGGTTCTGTTCCGCCTCCCAACCGCAAAAGATCTAAAAGGTTGTTTATCTTCAACTACGAGCCGGGGAAAGTCAAGTTCATTGATTGTCTAGGTTAGCTTTCTACAAGTGAACCTATTCCTTTAATATGTATAGATGATATTCAAACTAATCAAGGTCATAACCTTACCTATCACAGCGCCAAAAGCGAGTAAAATTCGGTTCTTCAATATACAAGTGAAGCCGATAGATATAATGGTCGCATGAAATTTGGCCCCAAAACAGCAGGATAGCATCACCCTATGCAACAAACCACCAAGCATCTCCTTTAAGAACAGAACCATATACTGTACTGTACCAATGTTCAGGTCTTTTTTCTTTTTTTCCCCACCCAATTTTCGCGCCCTACTGCAGTGTTCATTACCTAGTCTTACCAATTCTACTCGGGTATTCTGGATCCCTGTTGTTGCAACCTCCAGCTTCTGTTTATCCTATCACTAGTGACTATTTTATCCATCGGCAGCACACGTAGTACAGTAAAGAAGGGATTATCCTCGGCCTACGAACCGACTGGGTGCTAATTCGGTTTCCGGTGTGTGACTAAACCCAATTGTTTTCCTAATCGCCAGGATTTATTTATTTTTGGCAGCACGGGGGACAGATAGTGTACAATATCTGCAGTGTACTGTACCCCACAGGCCACGTAAGTAAAACCCGGAAAACTAACCACATCAACCCCACACAAACCTCCGGATTCCTCGTGGCCCGGACTAACGTCTCTTTAGGTCCTGGAGCCAAAAATGAAAACATCAACCAGACGCAACGTTCTAGACCTCGAACGATGACCTCCAGCCAACCATAGCAAATGATGCAAGGGTTTCTGACATAGTTCCAACAGCTGGAAATCCATATTTTTAGCTTTCCCTATTGAGTGATACCCTGTGCCGGGATGAGACCAAAGTTGGCAAATGCACGACCACGTAATTGGGAGTGTTGAGCACCAGTGCGCCTTCCCAAATGAAAATCTCCCTAAGCCGAATTACCAGTTTGCAAATCTCACCACCACCACGGCATCGATCGATAAAGCATAAGCTTTGCAAGACGGTTTTTAGAAGTTAGGCTATCCAAATCACTAGCCCTTGTAAATAACTATGCCAACTATCGTACCAGCCCGCTCTAAAGCGATCCAAGAGGGCACAGAAAATAATCCTCTGTACGATATACCACAGAGCTCTCTGTACAGTGCTCAAGCTGTAGTCCAATCATCTCAATATCCAGAACAATCCGATTCTTGGCCATTTCAGACCTGAGCTATCTCTCCCGGAATCAGCACAGGTGATTTATGTCCAATAGTGCTCTCCCTGACTACAAACCCAGCACTGACCGAACTATGCGATATTATGCGTGTGGCTAGGATATATGTAGGTGTCTATCCGCTATTGAGAATGAGAGAAAGGAATATGCCCCCCGAATAAGGTATTGTTGTGGAATTAAGCGCCAGGAACGGGAAAGAATCAAGAGATGTCTAATGAGGGAAATGGTAGTGAAGAAGAAGAAAAATAGCATTTAGAAGGGCAAGCGGTGGAAGGGGGCTAGTCCGTACTATCCCCTGGAGTGTTGATAGTGCCGAATTTCCCTACATCACGCTAATATGTGAACTAAAAAACTAGCTTCTCACTTTTCTAGAAATGTCAATCGGGTGATATCAAAAGCATTTCAGGTCAAGTTATTAAGTAGATCTTTTTCGATTAATAGGTGCACTAAACCCAATCTGAGGGTGATGTTGCCTGTAACTGTGAGGTAAAGCACCCATCAATATTTACTAACCAATATCCAGAGTCATGTGATAGCATTACACCTCTTTGAGGTTGAATCTGCCAATCAAACAAAAACGCTAATTTCACTAGTGTCTCTTTAGCACCGTGTAGGGAAATCCGGCACTATCAACACTGCAGGGGATACGTCTCGGAAACTGAGTCTCTAACATCATGCCGTGTCGAGTGATATTTAGTGATCACCCTCTAGTGTCCCCTGCCATAGGCACCAAAACTGAATTATTCCCACGTATAAGGTTTACCATAGCACCAGAGCCAGATATTGTCCAAAGAAATAGTTTCCTGGTTAATTTATCATACAAAGTTTCCCGTGCTCAACCTAGGGAGAAAGATTAAGCTACTAATAACCAAAAACTCCTTCAGGGCCCAGTCGGTGACGAGCCAGCAACCTATCATATTACTAGTAAAGACCACTAACCTAGAATTGTCATGCAGTAAAACCAATATGTTTTATTAGAAATGTACAGAGGGTTCTCGTATGCCGACGCCATATTCCGCAAGTCGATAGAGCACAGCTCTTCTATCTCTGGGATCCCAATCGCACAATAAAGTCGAACGAAGATCGCACTTTGACCCCTCAACGCTCCTTCAAGAATCTCTACCACAAAAGATCCCTGCAATCTTCCTAGGATTAGGTATGTTAAGTTCGGAATTCACGTAAAAGTCAATTGATCGCAGTTGCCCGGACAGAACTTCCCCTGCTTCTATTCATTGACAAGATGTAGAGAGTAGATGGTGGCCGAGAAAAAACGCACAGTATCAAGGATGGAAACTGCGGACCTTGCGGTTGCAGACCCCTGCATGGCAAACCCACCGACCCCAGCCCAAACGAAAGGAAAAGAAAAAGATATAAACCCCGTTATTCTAACACCACGCTTAAACGTAACTAAGAGTAAAAAGCAGCCCCTCACCATTTGTTCTTTAGGATATTCAGATAGCCAAAGGCAAGAACCGGAGAGCCAATGAAAACTGGAAACAAGTCACGCCATGAAAACTCCCAGCTAAAACCCATGTTTTTGGATACACCAATAAAAGAAAGAAAACGCTTAATCAAAACGAAAAACTAGTCTGAATAATGCTGAAAAAGGGCAGAGATACTCTCACCTGAAAACGGTATGTCAGCTAATGCTTCTCACTTCGCCAGGTAATGGGCGATAAACTTACCGTGGTGATTTCTACGAATCGCTTCACTAAGAAGCTGGCTCAAATCAATAGTGACAAGCTTTTTGACCCCTTTCCTCTTGTCCTCAGGAATGGGAAAACTGTTGGTGACGACTATTTGATCGATGCAGCTACAGTCCTCCATTTCCCTAAGGCAATTCCCACCGAATACACCATGTGTCGCGATACAGATAACCTTCTTGGCACCACCCCTCAGTTTAACATGTTCTGCCGCAGAGATCCACGACCCAGCACGATCAATCATATCATCGACAATGAGAACAGTTTTTCTGCGGACCTCGCCAACAAGCGTTATCATCTTCTCGTTTCCCGGAATCTGATCAGCATCTTCCTCTTCGTCTGTGTCATTGGCATCGATAGAACCACCAAGAGTCCCTTCTCCGTGGAACGAAGCAAGAGAATGAACTGAGGACATCATGTTATCAGTGTCGCCATGGGTAGTAGATGCAATGATCGAAGGGGAAGGAGATGGATAATCATCATCAACAATGTGGCCTTGGATGAGGCGTCCATAAGTGACAGATTGAGCATGATCATCAGTATAATCGTCATCAAAGTCGTCCTGTGGATGAGGGGGTAGGGAATTTGAGTGGTTGGAACTTGCAGGACGGAGAGGCGGTGAAGTGGGCGCAGCGCTAATACCTAGGCCGGATATAGGAGCAGCTGCGCGTGGAGTAGCACCAAAATCAACAGCCACATCTTCAGGGCCATCATCACGAATCCGCATATTGGAGATCGCAACAGCCCCATCAACCTCCGCCGCAGTAAACTGTCGCCTATCTTTTTCTTCAGACTCGCCGTTGACACTTTCAACTGGGGAATGCCTATGGCTCTGGAAACGAGAGCTTGCCCAACCCTCTTTACGCCTTCGATCCGTTGTGATCAAGGCGAAATTTAACTTCAAGACATCTGCCAACTGAGTCACTCTCTTAGTCCCGCCCGGATTCTTGGATACAACAACTGAATCGCGCCAATTAGGAACGGTGTGTCTAATCCACCTGGCAAGAAGCGGCTCCGCATATAGGTTATCCACAGGTTTAGTGAAAAACCCTTGCATTTGGGAAGCATGAAGGTCCACGGTGATGACATGATCGACCCCAGCAACCGTAAGAAGATTCGCTAACACTATTGATCGGTATTCGTAAGATTCCCATTCACTATCCGATAAAAAAGGCAAAAACGAATAGGGGAACCAACTTCTAGCAGTGATAGCTCCTCGATGGGATTTCTTCTTTGATTGTTTAGAGTAGGGGAAATAAGGCATCACAGCTAAAAATAAAGTCAGCTAAATTGATAGTCTACGTTAAAGAGAACAATCACACCCGTTATTTTGTTAGCTGATCCGCCTTTGCAAGCAGATATAAGAATCAATAGTTCCATAATGCTATCGTTGGCCCTATTTCCAAAAGGTTCCTCCCAGCAATCAGTACTCTGGTGGAGAATTAACGATGGGAAAAATCGATGGAAAACTCACTTTGCACTCCCGCTCTGAACAATAAAGACATCCTGATCTCGAATCGAGCAACCGATATCGACGCTTGTCTCACCATTGGAGAACTTCTTGAGATCACACTTCCCCGGCGTTGTCCCAAGACGCTCACAAATGGTCTCAGTGAGACTGGGATGGCTCGTGCCAGAGAAAATTTTGACCCGGCGCATGATGAGAGAGGAAGGAAATAATTTAATTGATCGAGAACCTAAATTTGTTAACCGCCCAGGCAAATTGAGGAAACAAAATATCCAGAGTCAGTAGTGGGAGGTTTCTTTGAGACGATGTAAGTGATAGAGGGGAATGTGGGGAAGAAAAAAAGGAAGAGGTGTCTTTAGGAAGATGGAGTTGGCAATGAGAGGGGGATTTTCGTGGATGCCAAGATATGTCAGCTGACTACCTATCAATTTTCCCTGTCTGGCCACGGAAGACCGCGCTTTGTGCACAGTCATCAATCAATCAGAATCACTATCGAAGGCATCTCTCAAATCGATTCGTTCACAATCTACTCGAGTAAGGCAGGTTGACTTCTTCGGTAAAATATACTCATCTGTGGTTGGACGGTGAAGCACAGAATTCTGGATAAGAATGTGAGCTCGCAGCAGAATATGCGGGGTCTACGATAATAAAAATGGATTCTTGTTTTTCACCTTCCTTCCTTCAATGTTTCCCATCCAGTGCACCACGGGAAAGGTTGCTAACCACTGCGCCGTACTGTCGAAGGAGCCATTAGGAAAGCACTAGCGTGCTTTGGTATGCTTTCACTTGTGCACGTGTTTGGTCATGGGCAGTCTTGATGTTTGTTAGATAAATTGGCGGCTCTGTGAACATCGACAAGGGCAGAAGACGAGAACCGGAATTGTTCTGTGGATGAGACTTTGTCTGGAGGCTTCTTTCTATTTTCGTTTTCTTTTGATTTCCGGTCTATTGTGACTTCCGAAAACCTTCCCACCAAACACCCACCAAAGAATGCCTACCCCCCGGAGGTGATCCGTCAGTACCCTACCATATTATACTCAGTAAGAATGCCTTAAAAGCCCCCCTTATAACGTATCCGGCCCCCCGAATTGCGACCCCTTCCCATCTAGAAACTGACATTCTACCAGATCATACTCATAGGAGGCAAAGAAGTATCTGACACTGTGCTCGGGGATGGATGTTACACTTGTAGTGATGGGAGGGAAAGGGGTTTGAAGTTCCCGTGCTCATTACTACCTGAGGCAAAAAATGATTTATCATAGTTTGGTAGGCATAATGCTAGGAAGGGTAAAAGGCTTTGACATCTCGAACCCCTATCCCTCCCATCAATAATGCTCACCCCCGAGTAAAGAGATTCACAAAATATACGGCAAAAAAATCTATGTGTACAAATTCACGACCCCTGTTTTCGGATACCTCTTGCCCACTAGGAGTAGAGCAAGGGGGGAAATGCCCTACTATTGGTTACATAGTTCATAATATCACATTCAAATCACTACAAGTAGTCGACGGAATTCAATGCGATAAGGGATGACTTAGACGGAGGGGATGTGAGGCCACAATCCTGGAACAGATAAAGGCCCAGGGGAGAGAAAATGAGACCTAGGTTAACCACCATGGCGTGGATGAACTATGTCACACCCTAGCAGTTGGAATAGAGTCGACCAACCTTAATACTGCGAATGCGCCTTCGATACAGTTGCCGGGAGGTTGTAACTAAGGACTTATCCCCAAGGGTGAAGGGGCCTCTGCTACCCCCCTCCTCCTAATCTATTTAACTTTCCAAGAGTATCTTTGTACCCACCTCGAACGTTATAGTAGGGGTCACTGGAGGATAAAGGAAACCTGTTTAATAACTCATTGAGCCTTGACAACTTGAATACAGACTCGCTGCTTCTATTTCCCAGACCCTCATGCCAACCGGATACCTAAACTCCCCTCTAAGTACCGGTCTCACATAGTCGGATTTGTAAAATCAAACATCAGAAAGCCAATAACATATTACACTGTTCAAGTTTGAAAACCATTGCACCACTAGTATTCTCCTCCGCCGCAACCCGACAAGTAAAAACCACTTTACTTAACACATCAGAATAGATTTGTTATCTCCATGCTCGATTCTGAAGTTCCTATAAGACAAGGAACAAGCAGAGAAGAGTGCCTAAAATCAAGAAACTTGCCATCATCTGAGCTGAAGTTCCCTCATATCCCACTTAAATCTTGCTACTGAATGTTAACTACCAATTACCAATTCAGGTAGATACGGCGAACACAGACAGGCTGTCTCTTAGAGTCCCTAGGTTCACTATACTTGTCAGCTTATCTGTTACAAAAGAGAAAAAAGGAAATATAAGAATAGAGGGAGGTTTTGTTATTCTGAGTCGCTAATTTCATTCCTCCCCTAATTACCCCTCCCTCCTCTTCATCATCCCTTCACTCTAGCCATTCCTCCTCTTTAGCCATTCCTCCACTCCAATCATTCCTTAACCGTTCCTCTATCTCAACCATTCCTCCACTCCAACCATTCCTCCTCTCCAACCACTCCTCCATCCTAACCGTCCCTCCAAGTCCTCCCCCACCGTCCCGGTCCTGGTACTTAGTCGCCCTTATGGTCCTTGGCCCTGGTCCTGGTTCTAGTAGTCCCCGGCCCTGGTCTTGGTCTTGGCGTTGGTCTTGGTTCTGGTCCGGTCCCAGTCCTAGTCCTTGTTGTCCTTATGGTCCTCCAGATCCGGGCGGTAGCTGTTGTTGAATGTTCATGTTGAGAGAAGGAAGGAAGGAGAAAAGGAGAAAAGCGCAGAGGGATGACGCCTTTGCACAGACATCCCGCCAAACCAACCCTACAGACAAATGAGGAAGTAAAGCTCCAAGATACGCACTATTTCCTTTCCCTCGCCAACCGGCCCTAGGTACAGTATACCCCTCGACCTAAACCCCATCCTACAAATCCTCACCCGTCGACCTTCTTCCCATTTCAATCAAGTTTTAAATATTGGCAAGAAAGCGATCCCCACCACCACCAACAATCGAGATCACAGACCCACATAATCACGAACCTTCCTCAAGCGGCGTGGTGTTCTAATCAGCCGAGGCCGGTCTGTCAGGAGCACTACCCCTTCCTGCCGGCCAAGTAGCTGCTCTGCAAACAAATAAAAGAGAATCCTGATTAACTTAATGAAGACCTATAATATGATGTAAAGGTAGTGATATGCATGTCAATTCTACCAAGACAAGACGGCAAGCTCCCAATCGTAGGTGGATTAGGAACAATTCCGGAATACAAACACCTCTATAGAACCGTGCAGATCAGTACTAGTACACACCTACTTATAATGTTGAAGCGTTTCTTTTTTTCCCAAAAAGAACACTCTGCCGCATACTGTGAAGGTGCAAGCACACAGGCCAAAATCTCTTCCCATACAACAGCACTCCTCTCCTTTTTCTATAATAAAATTAAAAAAAATCACTCTGACATTCACAAATACTCAACTCCTACTAACGCACCAAGTGCGTTGAAGACCATTGTGTTAAAGTCCCCCGACGGCGCATCCTCAACTGAAGAGCGAAGAAAGAAAGAAAAGCAGAGTACGAGTGAGTTATCATGAGATCCATTGCCTATCCCTGATTATCGGAAGGATCTGGTGATATTACCACAATAGGATATTCACTAGCGCTGCAGTGGCCATCCTGCACGTTGTCGTTATGGCCAAAGCCCTTTCTAGTGGAACTTCATGGAAGCCCCCGGACCGTGATAACTAGACCGCAGCATACATGTGCTGTACTGTACTGTACACGGATAGCAATAGAAATACTCGCGCACTGACTGTCACATAAGATGACATAGCAGTATAATTCTATGCCGGTACCCTACGGAGATGCATTGCGCGTGAGGGGGGGAGCTGATTCAATGTAGGGTCCAGACGCCATGAACCATTAGTCCAGCGCCTCCTATCTCACAAAAATTCCTTCATGCTCCCGTATCGCTCCCTCATCAATCTTGCAAAGTTTGCCTATCCTAAGAAAAGGACTGTCGTCCTCGGTTCACTCCGCCGCCCTCTCACCGATGGATCCCCAAGATTTGTCTAGCAAGGGCCTAGCTGCTACCGAGACTCCGGACGCCTTCTTCCGTCACCACGGAGACGCCACTTCAAAAGGGCGTTACGTCCTCCAACATACCCAGGTCAGCGCAGAGTAGCAATCAATAAACCCTGCCTACGCAATAAAACTACTAGATAAATCATTTCCTGGCTGGGAATCCTGTGCCTCATGAGAGGAGCTTATCCGCTTAATTAAGGATTGTTTGCTGATAAGATGCCAAAAAGTACCAAATACATTGAGGGATTAAATAGCTTACCTGCAGATATCAGCCGGTCGAATGAGTGATCCGCCCAGCCCCACTAAGCTCCAACTTCACAATATGCCGACAGAAAAGAAAAAAGGTACATATAGCAGCCTATCATAATATCCAGGATAGATGGGACCCTCTGCAATCTCAGCAAAAACACACATATCCAGCCTCCACCCCCGCTGGGCGCCAAGGATGAACACAGCAGAATGTTAGATGCGGGGGGGGCATTCTAATCACGAGTGATTAGGCGTGATTTCGTCACACCTATCGTACCACCCCCCACTAGAAGCATAATTCCCCAATATTGCCTTCCGGAGAAGTTCCGTCTACAACCAGATTATTGCTGCTTCGCTTTATGTTGGCATCTTGTGCAGATGAACCGCTAGGGCAATCCAGGGGAGAGATCAAGGTCGCTTAAACGAGGGAGAGGCCCAGTTGTCCCGCAAACCCGAGAAACTCACCCCACTTCGACTTCCCTCATGAAAGACCGGTTCCTAAGACACTTTTTCGCGCGCAGCCCAGCTCTTACATCCCTGGGGTGGGGTAGCCAATCCGAATAGAGTTTGTGAAACAAAGAGAGTACAAGGCTACCACTCAGGGCTACCACTCAGGAACCGTGTGGTGCTCTAGAGGTGGCCATGACTCCCAGACCCTTTAGACGGTAAACTGCTATCCTTATGCAAAAAAACCCTAGCCAAGCTGCTGAAAGGCTAGTCTAATGCGTCGCAGAGATTAGGTACTCTGTTGATGTATGTTAGGTTCCGCTGCACTAAGCCTTCTTCCCTGCCTTCCCTGTTCCCTGAGCCGCCCACTACCTCAAGCCCCGTCTGATCTTGTGGATCTTAATACCATCTACGGTAATTTGAACCTATCCGTTCATCGTGGCGAAATTCTGTGTCTACCCGCTTGAACCTCACCTGAGTGCTATTGCGGCCCGGGACACCGCGGCCTCACCCCTAAATCATTAACTAACGATCGGCCGAGTGACGGTGTATGATTGGACGTAAATGCCTTGCATGTCATGATCAAGGCGGAAGGACAGTGACGGTATGTTAGGCTCAAGAGACCCGGGGATCACATCCTAGCACTAATTGGTCAGATGCACCACTCTACCATGCCATCAAAACCTGATCACGCAACTAAGTAAGCATATCCCCTCAGTGATCTAGAGTTGATATCCTTGCACATCGCACCGAGGTTGCCAATCCGGCAAAGGAGAGGAGCACTCGAGCGTACTCGAGTCACGATGTGCACGGAGGATCGGTGTATCGTGAGAGGTTGTGGCCGGCAAGAGGAATGGTGAGCTCACCGATGTATGGGTCCTACTACTCGACGCTAAAAGTAGCTGAATTTCAAAGCGCACGGATCTTCATCAGCTTGATACCAATACAAAACATTTGCGAGGTGCATTGCCTTCTCCTCTCCTCTCCCCCATACCCACATATCGAAGGCTATCTCGGGCAAAGATTAATCGCAATGGCCGCCGGGAGGCTGGAAGCGCTATGCTGTGGACGGCCACTTCGCTATATATACGCGGTTCTCGTGTCAAGAGCGGGTTGGTAGGTCTTCAACTAGTGACCCTCGGAACTTGACTGGGCTGACTTCACGATTGGAAGGTAAAGGCATCTATCAACTCATGAATAGGTAAATGGGTTAGATAGGCGCGATTTCTTTCTTGAATTTTTTTTTTTCTTTTTCCCTTCCGATTCACTCCCCATTAACTAATTTTCAAAAAGGAAGAGCCACCAAATTGATAGTTAAGGGTCAGGTGTGCTTTCTAGTAGAACCACTTAGCGTCGAAGAAGTGTCCCAGAAAGCCTATTCAGTGAATACCAACAGATTCAATAACATCTGAAGATGTCTCAAAACAAAACACCCAGACAAAGTGGGGTCCCCAGAGTTCCGGCATAATCCGCAGAATGCCATGCGTTATGGAGTTTTTTGCACGATTTGGGGGCATTTATTTGACTTAGCGTGAAGCTTCTAGCGACCCCATCGGTAATCTATATCCAACCAATAGAAGCGGTAGAGAAGCAATGGGTATCTTTTCCACCGTTACAGCTACTCTTTCTCGAGAAGAGTGACACAAAAAATATCGGAAAATGCTCGTTGCGAAGGGCACTTACTCCCACCGAAAAGAAGAAGGCCAATCAGCCACGTGCGAATCGATGCGCCCGATGCAATATCCGGGATGAACAGGTGTTCGAGGCCGCCAAATCTGGGAGAATGCAGAAAATGCCAAAGACGTGTCATACACACTCACAGGTGATGAGTACAGATCTTATAACCTAACCAAGGGTTCGGGAATCGGAATCACTCCTCTCCCATAATCAGATTTATTAAAAAGATTGGAAGGGGGGAGGGAAGGCTGGCGAAATATTCTGGAGACGAAAAGGAAAGACGTGTCAATATTTATTTTGCATACATACATACAAAACGATGAAGAAGTGACGTATGCCGCCGATATGAAACGGGTTCAAAAAGGAGGAGATATTGGCAGAGGGAAAACTCCCGGACAGAGATAAAAAAGAAGAGGGTCTGAGATACCTGTCGCTGCTTTCGCTTTTGGAATTTTTCGATTTACTTCTCCCTCTTCCTCTCCCTCTCCCTCTTCCTCTTCTTCTTCTTCATCGTGCTTGGCAGAGGAGGACTGGATTGAATAATGACGGGGCACGAAAAGGATTGTCATGTAGCCCGTCAGAGGTTTGCTTGTGTGTTGTCAAAGCGGTCGCACGAGGATGCGGTCGTCGCTGAGTTGTCAGAGAGAAGCTAGGGTCACTGCTTTTGCTGGTCAGAAAAGAAATCCAAATCCTTCGAGAGACATATTCATTCAGGAACGAGTATAGCGCCTTCATGCCGGACGACAGATTCGTTATTTCAAAAAGATTCCCTATTTATTTGTTGACTTGCCAATTTGTTCACTTATTCGTTTAGGGGGTGAGCAAGTGAGAGGAAAGAGATGCTGCAAATTACTGTTGGGGAGGCAGAGGTCTATCCAGAGCCTTATTGATAATAACGTTAATGATAATAGCAATAATGTCTCACGAGTAGGCCTCGGTTTAGTAAATGACTATAATTCGGAGAATATAGCACCCCACTGTGGTGACAGGGCTGGTTGCTGATGGAACGGGGTGAATGTTTTTTTTGTTTGCCCCATTACCCTCCCCCGTCATTCTATACTGTAGCCTTTGTTTGCCAGTGGTGTTCGAGACCAGGCGGCCAAGAAGGAGACCTGCAGTATACTATTGTATTGCATTCGAGCAGACGGGGCGGGCAGATAAAAGTACTCCTCCGGGTAGGGCAGGCTACTCCCGCACCTGCGCCCTGCTCGAGTATGAGACCTGCCACAGTGCAATCTTCATGACAACGTCGAAGCGCAAGATTTAATTGCACATACATAATTAGCACCGTAAAGCACGGGTAGTTTGGTAGGTACCGTACCTTACAATACCGGCGTGTCAACTCCCTTTTTTCTGTGGCCACCCGGTTAGAAATGTATCTGTTAAGAGAGCTCAGCCAAGCAAAAGAGAAGTGCAGTGTGGAGAACAAGAGCAAAAGAGCGGAAGGCCCCACAAGCTGCAGATGATCCCTAAACTCGAGTACCGAATACTCGGATGCGAAGATGACCTTGCAGATGGGGCCTGCATACTTAGCTAGGGGCACGACAGGGACCAAGAAAGCATCATAGGAAGGAAGAAGGAATGAATGAATGAAAAGAAGAAAAAACACAAAAACACAAACACAAAAACACAAAAGTGACAAGACTGGGATTACCGGTATTCAACCTTGTGCATGATGTAGCAGCATGGCCAATGCGTTAAATTGCCACGGCGTGTCGTATCGTATCCTATTGCTTCATTTCCAAGCCCTCTATCAGAAAGTTAGACACTGTCATTCGGTGTCGAGCATTACCGTATGTAGGAGAATAGAGCGGCTTGTAATACAGTACGGAACTCTGCATTGGGACTTGGTATAGTACCTTAAAAGCACCAATAATTGGCGTAGTCCACCAAAACGGTACCCCGAAAGGAGAAATGGTAGCAAAGCAGGCTTACCAGGTGCCCATCTTCTCAAGACCGATCGCAGCACTTTCTCTTTCAAAGGTTTAATAGCGAGAACAGATAAGGTGAGTAATAATATTGTTTTTTTCTCTTTTCAAACCCTTTTGACACCCTCCAAACCCCCATTAAAACGTGATCAGGGTTCTTTTAAAACAAAAAAAAAAGGAAAGAAAAAAGCCTCTAATAAGATACCTCCCATAGACAAAGCAAAACGTGCAAACAAATAACATAGGATTAATCCTCCCAGCGCCGTTAAACATGACCAAATCTATAATAACCCATCGCCCCTTCCTGAGAAGTGAAAAAGAAAAGAGAAAAGAGTGATAAGAAGCGAAAGAGAGAAAAAGGAATGTGAACGCCCCAGATAATTATACAAAAGAGCAGAAAACTGGCTTGCCGAAAGCCATCTCATGTGCAAAACAAGGTATAAATGAGGTAGTTGTGAGGGTCTTTTTTTTGTTCTTGTGCGCTGCCATTCTCCCAGCAGTAAGGTAGATATTCGCTCCCCGGCCGGCCCCCCACCACTTCTCCCACCATCGTTGCCAGTCGATGATGCCTCATCAACTCTCCTCCTGCAACCCCAGACCGACCATAAGCTCATCCCACCCAATCTTCTTGTGCTCTCCTCCACTTCACTTCCCCCCCTATGTAGTCTGCCCGCCTTCGTCCTCGTCACTCTCAACCTCGCCCTGTGTCCCCCCGGACCCTGTTCGTTTTCATGCATTATAGGTGCATGGACGGCAGGTCTTGAGCCTACAGAACTTGCACTCAAAGATAAACCAGTGAGGGCCTGATGCACACATTCCGCAATTCCAGAGTAGAAGGGTGTTTTCGCTCTTGATGATCTTGAAGCTGTGGTGACAATACCCGGGGATTGCCATTGTTTTTTGCTCGTGGAGGAAGAAGGAATGCAAGGGAAGTTATATCGGTTGGATGCGGGTGTTTTGGAAGCAATGCGAGATAAAACTTATAAAAGTTTAAGATAGGCACTTGCCTGCGTAGGGAAGGGCAGGAGGGAGAGGTTTTATGTGGGATAGAGAGAAGGTGAATTCTGTGGTAATTTATCGAGGCAGTGGCGAACGTTGATGAACCTAAGAATCCCAAGATCCGGAGGGTGGGCTACTTATTATACCTTTGGAGGTATGCGGACCTTAAGTAGGCCTACTTCTTGGAGCACCATACCGGTTACCCAAGTCCACACATACCAAGAACAATAGGAAGGGGCAGTAGTTCAAAGGAGGGTCCGAGGACCCACACACCTCCACACCTCCTTCCCTCCCTCCCCTCAATGCTGACACTTTTGCTTGCTCGATTCCCTCACTAAACCCCAATCGCCAGATTTGCGGCTCTGTGATTGCTTCTGCGTACCGAAATTGCAGTGTGTCCTCCTCTCTCTATCCTTCTGTCTTCCTTGGAATCACATCGCCCAGCTGATATGATACGTCAGACGGCAACTTTAGCAAGCAAACAGCCCTTTTCGAGAACAATACAAACCGTGAAAGAAAGCCACAAGAAAGGAAGCAAATTTACATGGAAGGGATCTACCCTTGCGGTTGGAATGAAATGGACGGAACGGAGCAGTAGTGACTACATGATACGGTGGACTCTTTCCCCTTCATTCTCATTCATCCAGCTATTCACTCATTCGCAGGGTAGACGCCCACAGCCACTTTTCGTTCCTCCCCACTACAATACATCAAGTGACCCCATATAACTATATCGATCCATCGATCTACGATGCTAGGAAAGCATAGATACAATTGCGGTACATACAGGTCAGTGGTATCCCCCATTGAAAAATAGCGGTAATTGGAAGCAGAGGGGCACAAGATCCCGGGAGAAAGGGCTCAGGATGAGGAAAGAAGAAGAAGAAAAGCTTCTGTCTCCCAAACTAGAAATCATGTCCTCTTTGCAAAGCAAGCAGTACTTCCCTTTCCCTGTCCAAACTAGGGGTGTCCGATTTGTTCAAGTCCAGCAAAGCCAACCCCGGCCTCTCTAGGTCTTCCCTCACTTCTTCCTCAGCATTTCCATATCCATCTCCCATAAACCCTGCTGGTCTCCAAATCCCTGCTGGCTGTAACCATCTCTCGCACTCCTGCTTCCTTACTTTCTCACTTTCTCACTCCGCCCTGGCCGGAAATCCGTCATTTCATTTGATCGCATCCCATTCCCATTGTAACAATACTCCCAAAGAGGATAGAGGCGGGGGTGTTAAAATAAAACAAGAAAGCTCAAGTCGAATCGAGTTGAGCAGCTTTCTCTACCTGTGACATACGGCGCCCGTAGCTATTCTGTTTTTAATTATTATTTTTTCCCACCCTTAGCTAACCAAGCTACCGGGAAAAAAGAGGCGAAAGGCCTTAGCAAAGACTAGCGCGGAAAAACGACAATACCAAACCCAACCTGTTGGTTCGGTTTTCTTATTTTATTTTTTCTGGCTTTCTTTCTTGGGCTCTTCCACTTTCTTGCGCTTTGACGTTTATGATTCCTTTTTTCTTTTTTTCTTTTCTTCTTCTCTTCAGTTGGTCACTCATTTTTTATTTCATTTCTCTCATTGTTTCTCTTCAAGCTTGATGGATGGCACGGTAGAGTAGTCTACAGTACTGTGCGCACGCTTATACCACAACACAACAAGAGTTACCCCTTGCCTTTGTTTTACAGGTGCTCCACCCACGCAAGGGGAGGAGGGGTGGAGAGGATCGCACCATATCGTGATAAGTCTGTAGATTACCCGTTGACTGCGAAAAACTGGAGTGGTATATGCCCTAGATTGCCTAATACCACCATCATCACTACATGTATCGTAGGCCATCACGGTAGCAGCAAGAAAAGTCAAAAGAACCTTCGGTGCGATCCAAGCTCTCTCCCCTTTTCACTCTACTTTGGATCATTCTCTATTTTCTTCTGCAGCGCCTTCCCTATCCAGAAACAAAACAGGGCGAGAAAATGACTGACCGAATCAGTGAACGAGTGAGCAAGGAATGACTACTGAACGAAACATGGAAGATAAATTGCAAATGTGGTACTTGTCGCCACGGTACCCACCAGGGCCGCCACTACCAAGCACCCCTTTTCGTACTCGTACAGGCACTTGAATAATTGGGAGTCAGCGTAATAAGTGTCACCTCAGTTCGTTTTGCGCTCGAGAATTTGTTTGACGTTCCACGAAGGCGTGGGGGTAGCCTTTTTGTTTCTGAGGAACTTGGGTGTTTTACACTTTTGCATGCCGACGCTCCATGAGGAGCACAACAGGAGAAGGAAGAAATATTTCCTTTTTGTGCCTGGAATTGATTGACATCACCACCCCACACACACACACAACCGAATACGGTACACATCATCTTTGACGGGTGATCAAATTTCTCTCAAACCAAGGACCAGGGAAGAGGACAGGGAAAAGAGGATGGGAGAAGGGAAAAGAGGAGAGAAAAAGGCGTCTGCATTCCCGGGTGCTTGCGCTCGAGCATAACAAATCTAGGACCGTGGAGGTTCAAAATCAATGCCGCACCGAGTCTTCTCACTTGTACCACACAAACTTACCGGTATCATATCATATCGACGCCGCCCCCGGCGTAGCGGGTCCATCGAGCATTGCATTCCCGAAACCGTACTTGTGCTAGTACAGACCCGAAAAGCCACAACTTCCCTACAAGGTTAAAAGGGAAAAGAAAAGAAATTAACTGGTGAAAGGAAAGGCCAGAGAAAAAACCGAACTTTCGGTTGCCGGAAATAGCGGTCTGTTCCAGGATGTCTCAAATCCTTGTTCTTGGGCCGTCCCTTCTCAGCCATCGACAAGATGAGCGCAGTTCGCAGAATTGGAGATGAACAGATTCCGGCAGTTCAGGGGGTTACTTTCGAGAGTTTTTTACCACGATAGCTTGGTAGTTGTTTTCCCTTGCGTCGTTTCTAAGCATGGTCTCTGCCTTTATGTTAACATTTTGGAAGTGTTTAAGGCGATGGGAGAAACCGCGCAGACTGTCTATCATAATTATGGCGTATAATCCACCGCTAAGACCCATATTCACACACTTTTCTTCCAGAAACGAATCACTCCGTTCCACCGCAGGGTATTGTCTCGTCATTCCAGCCTTTGGGGGTTCCGGGATCGCGGCACCCCAGCATAAAACAAAAATAATAATATTTTTTTGCCGGCCTTTCTTCTTTCCTTCCTTTCTTCTTCCTCCCTCGCTCTTCACATCTGTTTGAGGTCCCCGGCCCTGGCCGAATTCGATTCCCCCCTAACTCATTGGATGAACAACCGGAAATTGGCCAATACCAGCAACCATACTGTCGGTCTTGTCTCATTACTTTTTCGTGGGGGGGGAAGAGCAAGTTCCCACTCATTTGGTCAGAGCACCGGAGACGACGGAAGGTTGGGACAGGGAGCAAGAGGGAAGCTAACCTAGGCCTGTGCACATGAGTTTTAGAGGATAATGGGGTTTGTTACAGAAAGTTTGTTGCGGAAAGTTGCCCGGAAGGTGAAAAATTGCTCGAGACGCTGTAGCTTAACTTAGCAGGCAAGCAGGAAGGAAGACTAGCCAGCTCTGAGTCCCGGTCAGTTACAAGTGCTACACGGCACTTGAACCTGCATAATACCTGTCAGCGGATGCGCTTGTACCGGTGCTTGAGTAACGCCCCGGGTGGCGGGTGCGACAACTGACTATAGAACGATAGGCGATATTTATCGTCTCAGGCAAAAATGCCCAGAGCTAGGCTGAGTCGCCTCATTATGGTACCCGTGTTGGGGCCTGCCGGAAGGCGGGGGGGATGGGCGAACGAGAGCCGACATGATATATCACTCGGGTCAGCTGATTTTATTCGAACAGGCTCATACACACTCGAGATGATTTGACGTGGGGCCCCACTCACACACATGGCATCGGGGGAGGCTATAGTAATTTTAAAACGAAAACCGGTTCATATGATTAAACTAACATTCCCATGATCCAAATGACCTAGATACCCTCGCTCTCCTCCGTCGTCCTTTCCCCCGGAATGAGGCGAGAGTTTGAAGAGGCGGGGTATTGCTGGTTTTTTTAGCAGTTGCGAAAGAACTCGCTGGACGAAAGGGTGCGAATCCTTTTTTCAGCCTCTATTTAATTGACACTTGACAAGCCGCTGAGCTCGAGAATTCACAGTACGTGTATATCAGATTCTTTAGAGCGAAACTTTCGGCACGGCCCCCACTATTCTGCAATCAAGCTCTGAAAAGAAAAAAAAACTAAACTTGGGGAGCTTTGGGCTCCCTTCCGTAATCTTTGGGGAATTTGCAATGTCACAGGTCGAAGAAGAAACCTTCTTATGCTATCGAGTTCAAATAATTTTGTCACGTGCTTTCATATGTATTATTCTTATTCCGGCATTTCCATCAAGGTATTACCTCACTACTTATTATGGGAATAGATTTTGCCATCAGGAATAATAATAAGTCTTATGATATCATTACTATGCAGAGGTATTTTTCAACCCCTTCCGATCCTCCGCGTTGCTTTACAATGAGCGCCTATTGTCAGCATTTTTGGTGCTCCCGTGGAACAGGTAGTTGGGCTCATCTGACCTAAAGGTCCCGTCTGCTCAGTTCGTTCAGTGCAGGCCAGAGCCAGGTTGGTGCTTGCTGGTCGTACCATCTTAGTTTATAGCACCGCCACTAACCCGAATAGAATAGTAGGTGAATAATTAGGCATCTTCCATTATCTCACATTAATTAATCCGGGAAATATTTTTCCGAGATGGTTGAATATGTACCGTGGGGCCCTTGTTGGGGGGGTGAGTGAGTGGGTACGGTACTCGTACAGTAGTCTACTTAGCACTGTGCTCGAGTGATGTTGAGAGGTTTTGGCGAGAGGATGGGGTTGTCGATCATTATGTAAATGCGGTGCCTGATTATCATGATGTTAGTTGGTCGAGCCTGTGATAGTAGGCTTGGTGTGTCTGTGCATAGCGTCATAATTGTACTCGAGTACTAGACTACACTGGGCCGGCAGTCCCTAACAGTATCGGCTTTGGAACTGCGATTCACCTCCACAATATCGAGCCAAGAAGGTGGACACAGGTTATTGGATCGCTCAAATGAGCATGTCCCTACGACATGACTGACTGTTACTCACGGGTAAAGAAAACACTCACACACACTCTCTCTAGTACGGTACTGTATGTACCGGTATCCGGCTCTTAATCCCTCCCAATGCTCTCTGTCCCAGAGTAAGGCAACATTTCAAAACCAATATTCTCAACCAAAACTTCATTCACCTCACTTGCGCACACACACTCTCTCCCTCGAAGTCCGACGCGAGAGAACTAAAAATAATAAAGGGTCAGACAACAAATCCCACGTCTTCTTCTCCTCCTCAAACGTTTCATAAATCCGCAAGTGGTGCCGTACCTTTGTTATTATTACAGCATTCTGCAAGCGGCCCGAAAGGGTAATCGCCCCACCCCAGCCCCAACTAAATCGTCGGTTTTCTTTTTGACAGCTGCAGCCATGATAGGTTCTAATGACCTTGGGTGAATTTGTGCTAAGTCGCGGGCTTCTTCGCGTTCTTTTTTTTTTTTTTTTTTTTTTTTTGGAAAATGGTGCTCGGTAGATCGCTTGGTGCGATTTCTGTATGGTAGATCCTGTGCTGCACATGTGGTGGTGATGGTGGTCGCTTGGGTCTTATTTGTGGGAATGGTAGGACTGACTTTTTGCTGGAAGCCTGGGTGCTTCTGCGCAGGTGGGGCACAGCACAATGCGGCGCATGATGGCTTTGATAAAGAATGTTCCTGGGTGGTGGTGATTGTTATCGGCTTGGGCAGTATCATAGTAATTCAGATGCGGTGTTATGCTCCTGAGAGTACTACAAGTAGTAATGTGCCGGTACATTGACCCTCCGTCGGGCGACTTTAGGAGTGGAGTACCGGTATGGCACAGGACGAATCAGGAGGGTGCTATGACCAGGTTCTGAAAGAAGCTGTATGATACAGTACTCGAGTACTCGTAATGTCCTGACGTTTGTGAACACGGTCACTATTGCATGATGCCAAGATCCGGGCAAAAAAGCTGAATTTTGGGTGTATGCAATAGCAGTTGTGTTCACAAACGTCAGGACATTACGAGTAGACTGGGTATGAACTTTTAAACCAAACCAACCATGTTTCCCCTTACACACTAAGATTATGCACACGACCACGGTTGCAATACGGTTCGACATAGGGCAGTCTGATACTGTATCTTCACTGTGATACAATAGCATCTCATCATAATACCGGTATCGACCCCCATCACTGTGTCTTGCATGACTAACGCTCAATCACTTCTCCCGCCGGGCAACCCCCCCCGGTTCGGCAATCTCAATCTTACCACCAAGCCACCATTAAACCCTCCGCGCTATGTGCGGCACCTGTTCACCACATTTACAGTCTTCAAATTCAACTGGGGGACAACGACGAAACGAACAACGATCAGTGACCAGTAATTATTTTTTCCCCTTTTGCCCGGCAAATACAGTACCCCCCCCACCCCTTGTTCGTCATCCGTCCAGTTTCACCGTGACCAGAGCGAAGACTGTATGCAGTACAGTGCCTGTCTATACGGCGCTGCACTTGCTATCATGCTTAACTTATATAATACTTTCGGTGCTACACCCTGACAGATCGCCTTCCATATACAATAATGTTATGATCCCAACCCATCCCATATATTATTCAGTCAACTAAGCTTATTCACAGTCAGTGCACTACCCAGCTAGAATTCTCAGCCCAGTACCATTGTACAACATCCCATCATACCACGCCGATAACAAGGAGGTGAAAAGGGAATTTATTTATTTATTTTTACCATTTCCGCGGAATCAAATCCTTAACTTATCCATTCGAAACAGAAAAGAAAAGAAGAAAAAATACCTCGTGCATTTACTATAATAATATTATTACCGCGACTCCATTCAAATGGACCATGCTATTGTGTCATACCACCGCCACCTCCCACAGAAAAAGATAAGAAGAGTGAATCACGGGTAGTAATGAAATGGATAACTAATAACCCTTACGTAGTTGATACTGTGCTCGTACAGTGCTCGTACATTCCGCCCGGCCGACCTGAACCCAGCCAGGGTGGGAGGAAAGCGAAAAACATGGTCCTGGTATTCCTCCCGCAGCCCATCCGCAAATCATAGTAAATCACTCGTGTAACGTACCAAACTTCTAGAAACGGCGCCTGCCGGAACTACGCGTACCGTAGGGGGTGGGTGGATGGAGATGGAGAAGGAGAAGGAGGGGAAGAAGAAGAAGAAGCGCTGTCCGATTTGCAATACTACAACTACCGTAAAATACCACACCGGTAAAATGATTTCGATTCATTCTTCTAGGGTTGTGGATGTTTCACGTGCCATGGAAGAAGAAGGGAAGAGGAGGAAGAAGAACTACGACAACAACAACAACAACAACAAGGACGACGAAACATTGGTTGAAACGCACACTACTTGTACGTATCGCTATGTTATCCAAGGGCACACATATGGATCGCGGAATATATACCGGCCGCTTGTTGTTGCATAGGTGGGTGGGGCTGCTACTGCTGGGTAACCTCGGCGTAGTTTTGCTTTGGTACGGTATGGTTTGGTATGGTCTCGTTTGGTCCGGACCTGTTTTTTTTGTTTTGTTTCTGTTCTGGCGGGCGCGTAAAAGTGAGACAGTAGGGATGAGGTGCAGCTTGTTTTTCCCGGAATTCGCCGGTGGGGGATGGAGTGGGATTCGTCGAATGGAGGCGAAGATGAAGATGAAGATGAAGTGAAGTGAAGTGAAGCGAGACGGCAATTGTCTTGGAAAAGGTTTTTGAGGTGAGGTTTTTTTTTTTTTGACCCGGGGGAAGGGATGATACTTCTGTGGCGAGTGAGGGGTCGTGATTTGTTGTTCTGGTGTTTGGGGCAAATTGGAAAAAGTAGGGTTCAGGTATTCTGGTGTTTATTTACCGGTATATGACATTCGGTAGGAAAGGAGAGTCTTTTGTTTTGTTTTATTTTTTTCTCTTCTGGATTTTACAAATTATAGGGTGAGGAAATCCTGCGTAATGGACTCCCCTGTTTGTTTTTTTTGAACTTGCTTGCCCCTCCCAGAACCCAGGCGTGGTCGGGTTAGGTTTTGTTGTGAGAGGTATATCATACGATACAAGGTGAAAAGCGGGAACGCTGATGTTTTCATTCAGGATGTTTACCCTCATATATACAGATATCTGGGGGTGGGGTGGGGAGTCCGGGATGAAACATGTGAGAGGCTCTTCGATCATCGAATATCCCGGGAATACTGTAAATACGGTGAAGAAGGGCTAAAGGAAGCCTTGAAATAAAAACACTAGGAGGCTGGACTGGAGGCCGCTAGGCTTAGCTGGTGTGAACTTGGGGGAGTCGGGTGGGACCACCGGCTACAAAATGGAGAACAGAGGTTTTCTTAACCCTAAAAAATTGTATAGTATTATGTTTCTGACTTGTAGCCTTATTAAGGTCTAATAAAAGTCACCAGAGGTTCCAATTCTGGCTGCCTCTAATGTGGGGTTTTCACAAAGATGGAAGGCTTTACTTGTACATTGGTGGGCTAAGGTGTCTGAATGGAGGATTTCATCTCTTCTGCGGGTGGGATTGGGTTGCTCAGAAAGCTCCCTAAGCTAAGCATGAACATTTTACAGGCAACACATTGGGAGCTAGCTGTTACTCAGGCCCTCTAAAAGAGATGTGGTAGCGACTTACCAGATACGTACTGTACTCTGCACACCCTCACGGCTTCTACCGAATCCATGCCCTCTATTTCCAAGCTCTTCACGGCACACAGACCTATCAGCGAGCTTCAATACCGAACAGCCTAAAAGCCGTCTAACTCCGAGATCTGGGGGAACCTTTAGACCCCGTATCTCTGTCGGCAGTTCATGTTGTGGACGTTAAAATGTTTGTTTTGCGAACTACCAGCTACCCTCCAGCTACTATATACCCGAAACAACCTTACCAATTTTGCTTAGGGGATAGCCCCATAAGGATTAGCTAATCTGTATCTCGACGAATTTCGATGAGTTACTTTGTGCGCTAAGCGCTACGGGAACTAATTTGCGCAGTGTGATGCTTTAATTGAATAAACTTACTTTGGTGTTCGGAACAACGCCAATTGAATGGTCAGTTGTCGCGATAGTGGGTAGTCGAACATTACGATAGTCGAGAACCGCCCGGGCGTTCTGTCAGAGTTTGAGGGCCATTCTATAAAATAAAATAAATAAAATAAGTAATAAGTAATAAAAACTGGAATAGTTGAGATCCTCCCAGGGACGTTGAACCTCTCTAGGTAAGGCATGTTGTCTGTATTTTTCCCTCCCTTTGTCTGGGGGGAGGGCTGAAAGGCAATCCCCCCCCCTTGAGTTTCCCCTCCCTCCCTTACTCGAGTACTAATAATATGTGTCCTCGGGATTCCCTTGACGACAAGCCGTTGTCAAGGTAGGGTAGATCGAAATGTCACCCCGGTATCTGTCCAGTCTGGATGCTAAGCTCCGTGATTCGCAATATGATCTGCAACAACAACACCCGGTGCATCACGGATTGGCACTAGGGTCAGGGTGAGGTAGGCTTCTGTTGCCGCCCCGGTCGGTCTGGGTGGAGTTGTTTGGTGGTGGAGCAGCCTTGGTATATCATACTTGATCCCCGCGAAACAAAGCCTCCAGCTACACATTTAATTTCCTTCTTCTCTCTTCCATACCTTAAGTTACAAGTAGACTGGCCGAAAGTATATGTGGTTTGCCGCTAGGATCATAAAGCAATGGCTGATCATGGTCCCTGCTGGCTCGGGTTTCCTAGATCGTCCGAATTCAGTTCTCATGGAAGATTTTCTATTTTTTTTCTCCCCCTCTAGGAGTGGGATAAAAATAAAGATAATCCATCTACAGAGAAGAGGTCGGTAGGTAGGTTGGTTAGTAGGTAGGGTGGGGGCGGTGGGATCCACCCCCACTCAGGGATACCTTCATTCTGTCATCACACACGGAGGAAAGGTACAGTACGTGGTAGCACTGGTCGGTTTATAGTGCCTCCTAGCCGTTGTTTATCCTAGACGTCTGGCAACTATCAAGGTTCCTGAGCAGTAGTCATATCGGGTCACTCGATGTTTTAGGCCTGCAGGGTGATGTGGGGAGTCTGGCGTGTGATGTACCGACGCCGACACCGACCCCTGGGGCAGATCGCCTGTCTTCTTGAAACCGCCATCCAGAAAGATCGGAGGATTTATCTGCCGGGTTTCACCGACAAGTCCAGGTTCGGAATTCCGGTGCATTCAGGGCCAGTTTTTTTCTGCCGACAATTAAGGTATTCCCAAGACCTTCCTTGAGAGGAAACAATCTCCCGGGATTATGCTTCCCTGTAGTTCGCTAGCACTTCTCGGTGAACAATTCTTGGTATACTTTCCCCCCCCGAGTTGCTCGATCGTTCGGAAGCAAAGCGAAACATGTGCTGGCTTATGGGTATCAGACCGCACGTATGACGCAAACCGTTGTTAGCTCCTCTCTCCAGATTATCTGATCTCCTACCGGGGACATGCCTTCTACCCTCATATGAGCCGAAGCTTAATCCAATATATTGTACTCCTACTTTCGTTGATGTACTGCTATTGCGCTTGCTTGTGTTCGCCGTTAAGAGTCAAGCTTTTACCCCTCGCATCTTGCTAAGGTTTCCCACTCCTGTTAACATATCGCCATCCCAGCCAATATCCCACTCAAACTAACTCCAGGGATGATGATGAAGAAGAAAAATGGCTCTGATACTTGCAACAACATATCCTACAAGACTGCCGGCCTAAACAATTTGTTTTTTTTCACCCTCTTGCTAGTGATCTCCTATGTCCACTCCCCAACCCCACCTGTCTATCTACCATACCCAATCAACTTGAACCCGCCTCTTAATCTAAGCCCTCCAAACATACACAACCCCGCGCACACCCCACGTGCGAGTAGGCCTAAGAATAACAACTCCCCTCCATACTATTCGTTTTTCCTTTCCCTCTCTTCAGACCACTCTCAGTAGTAATAAAGCCGCAACCCACAACGCAACACTATTAATCCAAAACCGCTTCAAGGGGAGAGTTGACCGAAGCCAAATGCGAGAAATCCAGATGCAAGCACCGACAGCGCACAAAATGCGGGTGTGGGGTGAGATGTATAGATATACTGTTGTCTGCGATTCAGTGTCGGGTATCCGACTTGGAGCTCAGTTTTTTCGCAATCTCTGTTTTTGGATGGGGAGCACGTATGATGAGTAAGGTAAGTTAGGTTAGGGTTATAACTTTCCTTGGTATAATATTTCGCCTTTGAAACCAAGCTGGGGTGTGTAGCGTGTTGGATCTATTACAAGTACTATGGTATTGTAGTGGTTTGCTTCTTTAACTGTGATTGTCTCAGGTTAGGTTCTCGTATTGTTGGTTGGCTGGTTGGTTGGTGGGAAGAGCACTATTTGTATTGAAGAGTTTATCGTAGGTTTATTTGTTGGGGAGTATGTGTGAAATACTTAAGACATAGTTCGTGAAAGTTAAACTCCATATTATAATACCAACTTTCTAATAAAAGACGAGAGGATTTTGCCCGTAATGTCGAGTGTAACACTCTCTGAATTTTTTGAGATTTCTAGCCTACAATTCAAACTTGAATTATGTAATACACCATTATATAAGATAAGATCTTGGGATTGGTAAGAGCTCTAAATACTAAAGAATCTTATCATTAATATCAGAGAAGGTGAGATTGCCATGTAATTCTATGAATATCAAGCATAAATTCTCACTCATATTTCTATCTCTTATTTTGTTTCTAATTTTTTGAGGGCTAGGGCAACCCTGTTACCGACAAAATCGTCAGATTTTTTTTGTTAGGGAGTTGGTATCATACTTTACACAGTCTGGTCTTCCGGAACCATACTCTGCTTCGTCCGGGTTTTTCTAGAATATCTTTTTATGGTTTGAAGAAACGGGTTTATACAGTATTTGGGTTTTGTGGTACGTATCTAGCCTGCATTGGTTGGATTAGTTGCTATGGACTTGACTGTTATGGCTTAGGTAACTAATGGGTGGATGGATAACCTGCTGTGTTGATAAAAGTCATCGTGGGTCAAAAAAAGTTTCAAATATGCTCGAAGATAAAGTATCATAACTTTATTCACTAGAAGAATGCGATGTCATACTAAGAGGGAATTCCCTAACTCCCAGACAAGCAATATTCTCCCACCTGTGCATATTTTTATGCAACCACAGCACAATATAATTAATTTCCTTCTCAATCACCGCACCTCAATCTTCATTTCCTTCCACCACCACTGCCACCTTAGCGCTAACAAACCCCCTCTTGTAAACTCATAAGAACTGGCAAATATTCAAATATTATGCTCAATTCAATTAATTAGAATAAAAATAAATAAAAACCAACCCTCCAAGCTCTAGTAAAAAAACGAACCCCCCCTATCTATCATGACGTCTAGACTTTAGTCCACCCCATGCTTACCGAAACCCAACGAAACTATCATTACTCTGCAGAAAGGGGGGGGCTAAACTTGGCTCATCATATCGCATTCGGGAACTTTTGCCGTCATCCAGGATTAACCGACTCTTTTGCTCTCGTATGATACTATAACTTGAGGAGGAGGAGAAGGAGGAGGAGAATACAGTACTCCCCCTCTTGCACATGCACATCATACCACCAATAACTTAAATGTCCTTATTAGCGTTCAAGATTCTCTCTCCCCCCCTTGATGCAATAGATAATGCCGCCAGTTCGCATTGCAAGCAAAAGACCTGGTTATATATGTGGATATCTTGGGTAGAAATATTTGTTTTATTGCATTAGATATACCAACCTATATAATATTATAGCGAAAAAGTTCTTCATAAAACGGCATTTTTTTCCTTCTCCTTTTAATCTTGGTCGAGACCACGGTGGCTTAGATAGATAGATAGGGAGCATTCCACGGATGGAAATAGAATCTATGATAGTTTCCACTCCACGGCGAGCCCTACCGAGTAGTTTCGTCTTGAACTCTGGATACTATACTACGGTATTCATGCGACGGTGGACCTCCCGGGGTAACTCAAACATTCAGGAATCTGGTTACTATACCCACCCCCCCTCGGCTCAAGTCTCGACTTCGGGTCACATCCAATACATAGTTTGGTGACAGTTAATCAAGCACAAGTTAATTTGTTTTCTCCTCATTTCAAGAAAGAGAGGCAAGAACAGAATCCGGCTACACTGACAAGCAAGCAAACAAGCAGCAAACAAGACCACGCTGACCGGTCCTTAATCATCACAGCCATCTTTCTTGCTGCTTAAACCCCCTCCCCCCCCCCACGACTCTAAACACCCCCCTTCCCATATATTATAGACCCTGCTTAGACGACACGGCCTGTGCACAAATCTACTATACCCCCAAGACACCAATTCTTTCCCGACAGCCAGCCATCCAGGTATGATATGAACCTCACCGTGCAACAGCGCAGCACCGTGCTCGGGGGGGGCGGGCGGGTTGGAGGGTACTTTATCCAATTACGCAGTTATACACAGTATCATACTCTATCACATAATGTAAGCCCTCCTTTCCTCTTCTTCTCCCCCTCCTTCTCCTCCTCCTCCTTCCTCCTCCTCCTTTGATCTGCCTCCTCAGACACGAGCCGGGCAGTAACTTGTATTATACTCAACACAGACCCGCAGAGAGAGAGAGAGGGGGGGGGGGGAGAGAAAAGGGAGCTGTCGGGTCGGAGATAACACAACTGCACGACAATCATTCTTTCTCTTTCTCTTTACTCGCTTCCCCCACCCCCCCTAACCAGCGCTCGTCCATCCAAATCCCTTATACCAATATTCTCCGCTTAGTCTTCTGGTGTGATAGACGGTAACCCCATCGGTATGATTCTTCGGATAACCTTTTTTTCCCCCTTCGTTTCTCCCATTCTCATTTTCCGTCCCGAGTGATGGGTGGTGAATATGTGTGCCAAACGTTCACTCCCGGTGCCGAGGTTGCGGAAGAAACTGGAGGGGAAAAAAGAACGCCCGCCCGCCCTGCAATGCCCATAGTATCCCACTGCGCTTCACAAGTAAAAGTGATCGTTTGTTTACATGTTTCGCTGCAGCAATATGGTATGGTTGGTAGGTATAGTAGGTATTGTATGGTACGTTTATAAAGCAAGTCCCAAGGACAGCGCACTGTACAGTACGGTACAGTGCAGTACGCAAAGTATCTACCCCCCCCCCCCCTTCACCGCCACGCCTCCCGTGCTTGCCTCGCTTCCTGAGCGCTTGTATGCTATGCCACCATCATATCATAGTTTGCTATCGGGTAGTTATCCAACATGCCACATCCCCACCTCTACTCTACTTACCTCGCCGTGCCGCACTCCCTCAGCTATCATATCACCAGCACATTTCCACATTAAAGGCGGAAGGAAAAAAGGAGGAATAAAGGAGCACAAAAAAAAGAAGAAGAAAAAGTAAAGAATGACCCCTAATAGAATAATACGTCCAGTTAATAGAAAAAAGATAACGGAAGCTTGGAAATTTCGGAAAGCAACAGGAAAAACATAAAAGAACTAAAGAAAGACTCCTTTCCGTCTTTGTCTATCTCTTCTTAATCTCGCATGCCCAACCTTCGATCCCACCTCTACTTCCCACGGTGACGTCCACGTTTTTACTTTCCATGCATACGGCTTCCTTGATGAAGCCGTGATTGCTCATCCCGCCAGCATTCGCACGCTTCTCCGGGTTCAATTCTAGCATTGGTATCAAGAGCTCGGATATCTGTTCAGAATCCTCACGCGAAAAGTGGTATTTCTCTCGGAGGACGTCGGGAAGAGCCCAGTGGCGGAGGCGGTGGATGTTTCGGAGCTCGCCTTTGCGGTTGAAGATTTCCATAGACCACTTGCCCGCCATGCAGAGGTGGCGGGGAAAGCTGCCGAGAAGCTCGATGATCTGCGCAATATGGTCGTCGTCCTTGCCGTACTTGGTACCTGATTGAGGGTCGAACAAGTAGTCGCCGGTGATGAGTTCAAAAACCTAGTCAATTATTAGTGTGATGGTTGGCGCCAGCGTTTGTAAAACGTTACCATGCAAGCCATGCTCCAGATATCCGTACTAGCTCCCCATTTGGCGCCAAGGATAACTTCCGGAGATCTATATTGTCTGGTCTGAATGTCATTGGTGAAGTGGTGGTTTACCCAGCAGGCATTCCCGAGATCTGCGATTTTGACAGAGATGATTTCAAGTCCCGGAACCATATCGGAATCCGACCCAGTCTTATCGAGCGAAATTCCAGAAACCTCCCTCGTTATAACATCCCTATGAACCGCACGTCAGCACTACGATAATAGATTCCTTGGTAGTAGTGCTAAATGCTTACGCTGTTTTCTCCCGGACCTTGTACGATTGATCATCCCTCTCGTTCCCGCTATTGAATGACGCCTCTGAGCTTCCATTCGAATCAGCGGCGGCGCTGGCCATTAACCTACTCAGCGAACTATGGCTATTTTTGAGTCCACCTGCACTCGGCAGGTCGTCGGGTCTATGTGCAAAACTAGCATTGATCGGACTGGGCAATGGCTGACTCCCGGTGATCAAGGTCCTTCTCCTGCGCCTCCCATTTCTGTCGCCTTTGTCTCCGGGGGCCAAGCCACCGCCCTTCTTGCTCTCCTCGCTGACATATGTTCGCACAATCTGTTCTACATCCCCAATCTCAATCAAAACATTCTCCGGTTTCAGGTCTGTATGGATGATGCCGCATTCTCGATGAAGGTAGTCGAGGCCCAGTAAAACCTGCTTTGTAATCTGCTTGACGAGGCCCATGGGTATTCCACGATGGTTATATCGTTTGATCAATCCCAACAGGTTCTCCCCGAGCACTTCAAACACCATGCAAACATGGTTGCCATTGGGCCCCTTATGCTCGAAGGAATCCAGCAGGGATACAACATGGGCTTTACCAGGGTGCGTCGGCTTCGCAGCGACTATCCGTTGTAGCAGCTTAATCTCGTCCAAGGCAGTCTCTGTATAGTGGGAAGCGCTTCGAACAACCTTCAAAGCTACATGTTGGCCGGTTTGGTTGTCCCTCGATAGCCAGACGGTAGAGAAATGACCCCATCCCAGTTTCCGAAGTACTTCATACCTGCCGTCCTTAAACATTTCTCCAACCGTCACAGGATGATATCCTCCTTTACAATAATCCTCGTAATCCTCCTCATCAGCCGTGTTCCCTTCGTCCTCTTCACCCGTCCGTGATGATGACGAGACTCTAGAGTTTGCTGAGGTCGCAGATGTAGGCGTGTCATTGGGTGGGGTGGTAGTAATAGCAACAGTCGATGTTGATTTTTGATGCGATAATGGGGATTGTGTGCTTACATCACTACGGAGGACACTCAAACGTGCTCGTCAGTAAGGTATGAGGTGAGAGGGGAGAAATGCGAAAATCGGGGAGATGAGGGATGCAAGACATCCGGTGAAAAGCACTAGTTCAGGACAAAAGGGGGCGGGGGAAGCGGGGAAGAGAGGGGAGGTGGAGAATGAAGGGGATAAAGCGCAAAATGAGTCCCCACAAAGGCAAGGTGTGAAGGAGGAGGAGGGAGGAATCAGGGGGGAAAGCAAATACCTCTGCTTGCTACCTGCGATGGTCGCAGCTACGGGCGGCGAACTACCATTCTGTTGCTCCCCGGTGATGATGGGCTTCAGATCCTGACCTTTTCTCCTCTTCTTGTTACCGTTTGCAATAGCGCCGCCTCCAGTGGCCGCGTTCGCAACTTGCTTCACCTTATTCATTGCGGCTTTTTTGACACCGATGTCGCCGTTCATTGTTTTCTCTCTCTGATTTTTTTGCTTTTGTTTTCTTCGGGGGGGGGGGGGGGTTAC
>Ga0307509_10002044_pt1 | contig 33236 bp, 35 predicted proteins | sample 10_EM_MG_FD_202245 | JGI IMG/M metagenome (GOLD analysis project Ga0307509, IMG submission 202245) | Populus trichocarpa ectomycorrhiza microbial communities from riparian zone in the Pacific Northwest, United States - 10_EM | ecosystem: Host-associated > Plants > Roots > Unclassified | place...
GGTTAGGGTTGTTGGCGTGAAGAGTCTATAAGTAGGAGACTCGGTCACAGTAGTTAGAGCTCTTCACGCTACCATCTAAGTACTTTCTTACAATATAACTTTACTATTACTTTTATACAAACCACCTGGCTCTTAAAGCGTAAGAGCAACTACGACCTTGTTAATACAAGGACAGTCTCGCATCTCTCTCATGTGAGAAGAGATTATGATATGAAGACTATAGGATAGTCTAAATACAAAGAAGAGATTATAAGTTAATCTCGGAAAGAAGAACACTCTAAGATACCCAAAAGAACTAGGACTATAACGATAGTTCAAGATCCTCACGTACGTATTTCGTTACCTGTTGCACCACTAAACTCCCCCAGAGTAGGATTGTTACAGTGGAGGAGCACCGGTAGGGCTTTGGTGTCTTGTGTTTTGTTTGTTAAAATGGGAAAAAGCGATGGTATGGCTTTAGTCCTGTTTTGTTCTGTTTGTCAAAATGGGAGGAAGTACGGATATAGCTCCGGGCCTGTTTTGCTTGACCAAACTTTCTGGCTTTCTGTATTCCAGATAAATTGGGGTCGCCTATAATTCAAGTTCGATTTTTTTATGGGTATAGCCTTTTTGTTGCAATACAAAAATTGTTGTCAGAACAACCAGTGACGATAACATTTTACATTTTTCACTCCAGCAGAGTTCTACTAATTAGTCTTAGTGCAGGGTAAGAGAAGAAATAGGAAGAGCTGAATATTGGGAATTGGGAAAAGAGTGTCGGAGAGTTGGAGGTATTGCGAGGCCCTTTTCTACTCATGTTAACCTGCACTTATCCCCAAAGGAAGTATCCAGAATGAAAAACTACAATCTATATATAAATAGGCATAAAAGCAAAATATTTTACACTTGGGTTGCAAATTTCGCACACCACCCACAGCCAATAGTCCTATATTAAAAATATATTTCTGAGCAAACCTCTGTTGCCTATCAACTTCAGGTCACTACAAGAAGCATATTGCTGAGTTGAAAGCAGTATTCCCAATGGTTGGGTGGCGAGGCGGGGTTCCATGATAGGACAGCAAAGAGTCTCGGGCGGGATGGGCGGAGTATTTGTAGTCTATTTTGGGCGACCTAAGGGCAGGAGGGCCATGTTTAGTCAAGATGGCGGGCCTATAAGGGGAAAAGTATTCGTTGAATATTATCGGGGTGGATGGCCGGGAATCGTGAGAGCTGGCGAACAATGGTCGAGGTTTACCCTCGGGAATGCCGTAGGATGTCATGAATAATGAATATGTGAGCAAGTGAGAAAGTTCCAGGTACTTAGTACCACCTTTGGAATGACCGCGATGAGTCTGCTGGTTTTACATTAGCTCAATTCCAGGGCAGATAGTAAAAAGAGAAAAACCTCTATTGATGAACATCCCAACGGAATGTGACAACTTGGAAGCCACTTCAACTAGGATATGACTTCAAACTCATGGCTGTTAGCGGCCTCATGCGAAGGACATATAAAAAATCCAAGTTTCGTACCAGAAACCTTCACCCAATCGGCGGTGGTGATCCAACTCTTCCGATTCTCAACTGCGTATTTGCCAACGGTCAAGATCCAAGCTTACCAAGGCCAATCGGGGTGGAAGGCAATCTTGTACTCCAGGGGGAATGAAGCAAATTTGATGCCAGTCAGTGACGCAAAGATTAGACGACCGAGATAGACTGTGGAGGATGTTGTGGTAGTCGGGGTGGCTGTTCCGGTGGGATTGTTGTTATGGGGTGGAAGCTGGAGAGTAAATCTAACCTTAGAGTAGAATTCCGTTGTGAGATGACTTGGCGGGTGCCCACGGAATTTTTTCAAGTCTGGGGTGCAGTCGCTCTATTCCCAATTAGCAACAACTTCCAAAGAAACATTCTCATCTGCTCCACCTCTGATATTAAAACGATGGCTTTCCTTGAGCCAACGCCGACCACCCTCGGCTACCCAACAAATTATTCTCGTTTTGATCAGTGACCTACACTCTACCCCCCCTTTCGGAAGTAGACACCCCCCCGTGATATTCATTTAGTGGCTAGGTGACCGCTCTGAAGGCTGCCCGGCACAACTCATAGAGCGCGTGCCAAACTGCATGTGCTTCCCCATACAATTAAGATTTTTATCGGCGGTAAGCGCGACACAGCTAACGTTGCGATAGATGTCAACTTACATAGGTGCCACCGATCCCGCCCGGCCTTCCTGGGCGCAAAGAGGTTGGGCATTATGTATCACGGGGATGAGATAACTGATGCGCTTCGATCCGGGAGTGATTGCGCCGGGGATATTTTCCCCAGTGGACTCACCCTGCCTCAGCGTCTCCCCAGTGTGGAATAAGAAGGGAATATCTAAGCCTGCGGCATCACATGTTCGGCGGAACTCTAAACATTCATTTCAGTCCCGTAGTGCATTATCGGGTTCCCTCAGTTTTCACAACTGATCATATCGAAACCTACGAATGGTGAACTTTAGCCTAGTTTCCCTTCCCCGGAAACACTTGGAAACATCACTAGGACCTACGCAATAACGTACCGTGCTAGAAGGAGCCTCCTCCTCCTTCTCCTCCATAAAAACAGAAAGAAGGAAATCACGTTGGACACCAAAGCCAATACCCCCCTCCACCACTCAGCCCCATCCCGCTACTCACTGCCTATCATACCTTCTATTGCTAGACCTCTACCTCCTAATCTCCAACCTCTCCTTCTCGCCACAAGCGGTTTTCCTAGGAGGGTTTGTGGTGCATAATCAGTGGTTTGTGTCGCTGTTATTCTTCGCTCTATTAGGATACCCGGGTGTGCATGGGCTGACAGCGTCAGTGACGGGAACTACCGGTAGTGTTGGGCTCGTACTCTAACTATTACAATGTCTTGTCTAGTGGAACATGCGCTATTGTTTTTCTTGTGTCCGGTCTTTATACCGCAACCTCCGGACCGCACAGCTGGGGCTTTAACCATCACCATCACCTTCCTCCTCCTCCTACTACCCCTCCATCCACGTTCACAGGCCCAACTGCAAGAGGGTAGTCCTGCTCGCGCACCCGTAGGGCGTGCTCCTCACATCACTAGTACTGGATATGCTCTGCGCCGACATACCCAGGTTCCTACTCTCAGGCTTGAAGGTCTTCACTTTCGGCAACGGATCGAGCACATTCAATGACCCACTCTCCTAGCACGACGATCGGGGCTCGGGGACCTTGAACACTATGCCAATCACGGGTAGTACGTTAATGGTGTTTGAATCCTGGGATCTGTCGAGGTTTGGGGTGGTGGGGGGTTCAGCAGGCTGCTTGAGTATAGTGATGGAGGGGTGACTGAGTAAACACACCCGGTTTGTTGGGAGAAAGGTGGGGGAGCCCGAGCGGTGGTTTCTTTTTTTTTGTGAGGCAGACTATCCAGCCAGGGACAAGAAATCTTGACAAGGTGTAATATCTGGACAATAGATACGCAGATCGCTGTCTTACCTGTGGTTTAATTCTTGTTACATTCACCGGCAATACACTACACGATAATTATAAACTCTAGAGTATGTCCTTGTCAGAGCGGCTATGCTATCGCCCATGAGTCTCTAAAACCCCTCGAAGTATCCTTTCTTTTTTAAAAAAGACCTCCCCAGCATTAAAACTTCACTTTACTTCCCCTGCCTACGAACAATAATACATTAATTGCACATTATCCCAGTGGATGGTTCATCTAACTCTTGGCTAACTCGCACCTTCCCCCAAGGATTGCCATTCGATTTCCACAACTCGATCCACCCCTCCCTCTCTCTCCACCCATTTCACGGCGCCAATTACCACTCCGGTTAACAAATCCAGAGCTTCACCACCCCCAGTTAGAGGCACCTATGTGAGTGGCGCTCCCCCCGGCGGGATCCGCAGAAGGTTTACTAGACTAGCGTCCAGAAAAGGCTCACCGATCCCTCCCTTCTTCCGTCTTCTGATCCGTGGCGGGGGGGATTCCCGAGGGGGGGGCGCAGATTGAGATACGATACCGGTATCAGAAGGGAGATCGGTCACTCTTATACCGGTGCCTAAAAGTTAAAAAGATTGAGTAAATAGACCCTCCCTGACAATTATACCTCACAGGCATTGTGGGAAAAAAATGAAAAAGAAAAAAGGGTTCTGGATGTGATCGCTGGTTAATCGGACGAAAAAAACCATGGGAGTTTTCCCTGCTTGACGGAGAGTTCTTTTTTTTTTTGCGGCTGCGGAGGTGGAAGAGGGTGTAATGAAGGGGTAGATGCCTGGCGGAGGTGTCTTATGACGGCCGGTGTTGGAATAGGGTAGTGTGGTATAAGTACCGTATTAACTTGAATAAGAGAACGGTGTGCTATGTCGTTGGAGTTGCCCCCTCCGGTAAGGTCTGCCAGTTTTTGTTTTTTCACGTCTCTTATTTTGCTGTGTTTTTCGACCCTTTTCCAAGGTAGGGAATTCTTGACTACATAGCACACCGTTCTCTTATTCAAGTTAATACGGTATGTTGCTAGATCAACCGACACAACCATTAATGGATTTAAAAATAAAAAATAAAAATCAACCGAACCAATAGTATCTCACAGGTACTCAGGTATGGACGTGGGTGATCGGACGGACGGGGATTAGAAATTGTATGGGGATACATACAATTTCTGATCCCTGTCTGTCCGATCACCCACGCCCATACCCTAGTATATTGTAGCCGCAAGGTGCAATCCCGGCCGGCTACATCTTGCAGCTAAGGTTTTTTGACGCTGGGTAACCATGTGTTTCTGAGCGCTGTTGCTCGTAGGCCGCCTTTCTCGAGCCCCCCCTCCTCCACCCTCTGTTTTTACAGTGTCATACCTTCCCGAGTTCTTCTGCGCGTATTATCCGATAGCTATCGACTGGCTGGGCCGATGGCTTTTATCTGGTGAGTTTTGTAAAAATTCAGGCCGAGTAAAGGGAGTAAGATGTGTGTAAAGTAAACCGAAAAGAGATTGATCAGAATTGGGCAATTCGCTTGGGCTCTTGATAGACGTTCAAAATTGCATAACATTTCTAGCTAGATGATCGGGTCCTTTATCATATGATCCGCCTTCCCTAATGCCATGCCAGTGTGGGTGAAAACTCAATCACCACCCACACGGAGGAAGAAAATTTTCTCTGACTGAAACACAACAGAAACATTCAGATGCAAGGAGATAGAGTTTCGAATGAGACAAAAGAAGGTGCAGCCAAGCGTTTCATGAAAGGAGTAACAAGAGAGAATAAGGTTAAACGATATCGAGCATACGGGGACAAAATTCCAACAAGTTTTTACGGTAATGGTGATGGAAACGCGAGGAAGAGGTGGAATGACAAAATGTGGAGGAGCAGCTTGATATTCGAGGTTGTGGTTTCCTGTGCTGTTGTTGTTGCGCCTTTGACAGTCATATTTGGCCACGGCGGTAAGTTAATCCGGAACCGGTGGAAGGATGGAGATTGATAACGTTGCTGGGCGGGGGATTAGGGGATGATCTGGGGAAGTGGGGGGTGGTTGGAAGAGTATGACGGCACGAAATTATGATAGGTAAACACATTTCCACCGTCTACCGAGAGATGATCCCCGTTGACACACCGCTCTCCGGTTTTGAAATAGGATGTTAAACAGGACATAACGTAAACTATCCGCCATGATTCTCTTGGGTCTATTGTGCAAGCTTGACTCAAGCTACAGAAAAGGTTTCGTGGTGTAGTTGGTTATCACACCAGTCTAACACACTGGTGGTCCCCGGTTCGAGCCCGGGCGAAATCATTTATTTTTCATTGATCCTCATATGTCCAATTGTTAGATTTTTAGCAACCCCCCCATCAACTGTTAAGTTTTCTTGTCGATTGAGCTTGTTGAGGAATTCCTAATTGGAACTGGGGCTTGAGTGAGCCTCAAACCCAAGCCATTTCGTGATTCATTGAAAATGCCTTCACAAATATAACTGAAGGACTTGGCTGCTACTAAGATTACTATCCTGGTGTATATGGATACCCTATTTTCGTATTGTTTTAAAAACAACATTGCGCGAATAGTGCATGTGTGGAGTCGGATGTACTAAGGACTACTCGCCTGCCTACTTGCCATGACTGCCCCCTTATGATCTGCCAACATTCAGATTAGAATAAAAATAAAATAAATTGAAAATACAGGAACTCAGCCAACAGGAGAGCACAAAGAATGCCGATGCACCATAGTTTTAACCATTCCCCATAGTTTAATCAAGCAAAGGTGTGGTGATTGGCCAAGTTTAAGAAAATCCTGTTTAGCGACAATCCGACCTTCTCTATACTATACGGTAGTAGACCTTAGTTCTAAAAACATATTATCTTCTAATTTTGGCCATACCAGTTTCCAAAAACACAGGATGTAGACGATAAATAATATTAAACACAAACCGTATTTTTCTTGTCTATCTGCATGCCCAATAAACATGAACCATCAGTGAGGAGCAAAAGTGAAAAAGAGTGCAAGGGGGGGGGGGCAGGGGAAGCTGAAAAAGCAAATCAGCAAGGAAGTGAAGGGGTCGTGGAGGGGAGACAAGCGGGGAAAAAGTATTGTTATGAGATCTGGATAGAAGAAGAAAATGCTCGAATGATGAAGAAGGACGAAGAAGTCAAGGAGAGAACTGCTGTATATTTTGGGAGAAAGGATCTTGCTTACTTGTCTCTCTACTTATGGCAGTACCAGGAGTTTATATAGACAATTCAGAGAGTGTCAAACAGTTGCCTTATTCACTGGAAATCCTCCGGTGAAGTTCCTTTTGCAAAGGAGTTCCGGTCCTTTACTCACTCAGTATCCCGATCCAATCTTCGCACTCTTCTCCGAAAACAACCGGCCACAAGTGTGGAGTGATCACCGGTGACTTTCAACAGAAAGAGGGGCACAAGAAAAAGAAAGAAAAAAGCACAACTCAAAAAACACAATACTAGTAGGAAATAAGAGCAATTAGGGATCCTGCACTGGCTAGTGAGTTATTATTAGAGGCATGCTATTGAGACGTTTCTCGGTAGAGCTTACCATCATTTACATGGAGCCGAGAGAAACAACAATTTCGGGGATGCTTGCCTCCACGATTCGGTTAGCCATATATCCAATACACTATCAGCTATTATCAGCAGTTAAAACTTGATGCCAGGGAGATCTTGCCCCCAAAATACCTACTATCCCTGCATCAACCCAAGCCATTTCCCAGTGAATCAAGACAATTTCAATGTTCTCAACCGTCCAGGGCCCCAGTAGGGCCTGGCGGGGGGACTACAAACAGACCCGAACGGACTGGCTACCCTGTTGAGAACACTGGGGAATTTTGCCCCCAAGCGTAACAAAGCCAGTCTTGACCCGGCCGTCTTGATCCCTAATCCTTTTGGCGTAATAACATTTCCTGATCTTTGATTGTTTTCATGAAAGCAGTTTTCTGATCTCTAATATATTTCCGAAACCCAACCCAATGGTTATTGCATCAAAATAAGTAGACTAAGCTGCCTACAAACTGGACCAACAGCATATGGGAAATAAAGATTGCCAACGGCAAGCACACTTTTATCAAACTCCATTATTTGGTCCGATCACGGTACAGTAGCAACGGTGTTCCCAAGCGTCCAGTCCGGACAGGATGGACGCCGGTATCGTACCTGAAAGGGTACCGGGACGGCGGGGCGGGGACTGCAGGTGTCTTAGAGGGCGCAATCTGCCGGGTAACTTTAGATGACAAGCAAGCTTTACCGGGCCGAATGGACGCTCCGGAACACTGGGGAGCAACCGTTCATTTAACCAGTACTAGTGAGACAGATTGCGTGCGTGCCAGGTCGCTAGTGATCCCCGAAGGGCTAGTAGCACCCCCTGTCCCCCCCTCTGCCCGCGGCCAGCTTAAGCAAAAAAATGTTCCAAGGAGACGGAGCAGGTACCAGATCAGCCGACAGAACAGTCTATAATATCACTAACGCCTAGCTCCACAAGCAGGATAGGATAGTGCAGAGTGCATAGCAGACCATAGAGATGCGAAGTGAAGCTAGATTGCTATATAGATAAAAAACAAGTTGTGAGAATGACTGGGGGAGAGGTGAAATTGCCTCAAAGAAGGTGAATGCAAAAGAGAAGCTAAGAACTTTGGAACAGAGAGGTGAGATTCCCCTACTTATAGTCAGAATGGGATTCTTCTGTCTTCTACCTCTCAGCGCACAAACAAGGGCCACAACATTAGCTAGTATATGGCGACACCAGAAAATGTTTGCTGGGTTTCTCAACTTAGGTCCCGCCCCCCAGAACTGCTCACAATCGATCTATCCTGCTTTTGAGCAGGTTCTTCCTAAAATCGTTTCTCCGCTGGTGGCAAAGCTTCTAGTAGCGTAAGGGTTTATTTCTTCATCTAGTTTCTTGGCTTGGTCTTCTGACTTTCCCGAATACCTAAAGAATTGACACTCAGGCATTCTATGGGTCCCTGTGTTCTCGGACTAAGTGGACCCCAACCGTATCAATTAAGGATCCGCTGATTGGAATTTATGAAACAAATAGCATTGTGAGTCAATGAAGAGGAAAAAAAAGAGTCTTTTGAGAACCGAAAGAGAGAAAAAAATTAATGATTTCGCCCGGGCTCGAACCGGGGACCACCAGTGTGTTAGACTGGTGTGATAACCAACTACACCACGAAACCAATTACTACTTATCCTAAAAGAGTTCAAAAGGTACAAGTATAATATAAGATGCAATTGGTCATGTCAGCGGGGAGAACACGTATTATACCGCATTAACTGCCTAAACACTTTTACGTTGAAATGGGAAGCGGCTGAGGTGCAACTTACGATTGCCGCAAATTCAGAGCCACGAAAAGCGTTTTGCGAGCTATAAAGAGTTAGCTTCGGGTGCTTTATTGCGATTTGGAGACAAAATTGGGATGAAAATATTATTTGAACGGATATTAGTCTGTAGAGATTGTGCCGACAATTTATATGACGATGAAAACGGAGACTCAGGAGCAGACCTCAATGCCCATTCTGACCCCTGGGATTCCCACCCTTTTCCTTTTGTTCAGAACCTGAATGCCCCTCCGGTCTTGAGCCACCAGCTCCCCCAACAGCTGCCGATGGCCCCGACCCCCCTCCTCCTCCCACTCTATCGCCGCTTGCTTCTCCCATTGCCCCATCACTTGCTGCATTAGTATTGCTAGCCCCTAAAGTGTTGGCGAATTTCATCCCATTTCTCCCAACACTCTGATTTCCATCCATCGAACCAAGCAGAGGTAACTGCAATTCCCTATCTAGTCCCCCTTGTAGTGATGTTGCTCTTAGGATTCGTAAATGGAATCTGCTGGTGGGTCTCTGTGGCCCCTCAGGGTTCGTACACAGGTTTCCTCGGAATCTGATGAATTTGCTTTGTCAACTGCCTCGGCAACCCTCCTAGCGAACAGGTCCGCTTTGCTCGATGCTGTAGGGATATAATATTGGCCGAACAGGACCAAAAGTAAGATAGATCTTATCAGCAACTCACGGTTAGCAGGCCCTCCGGCTCCAGCACGCTATTGGTTTCTTCTTGTCCTTCTTCAATGCCCGTATTCTATCATTGCTTTTTTTGCTCGCCATCCCTGCCCCCCCCGCACTCCAACAGCCCCTACAGTGACCTGCAGAACTGAGCTCAGGGTTACTTTTTCCACCGTCATATTCCTTGAAAGGTTATTTGATCTCATGACTGTAGGAGGTCTACTTGCAAAGCGCTGCGATAGAGGTGGAGCTCTACTATTGTTGTTGTTGTTGTTGGCATAAGCTGCTTTCTCCTTGCTTTTGTAACCCGACTCTGATTCGGATTCTACTTGTGATCGTGGTGCTATCGAAGAGACTATCGAGCCGGTTCTATGCTTGCTTGCCCCCCTACCACTCAGCTTTCCCCCTTCTGCCTCTTCGGAGATTGTATTGTGCTGTTGTCGATTAACCAGGGCTGCGACTTGTTCCATCAAGGTTTTACTAGTGCTGATTGCTGGTGTCACCGGCAAGCAGCTTTCGACAACTGTCTCCAGTACCGGGCTGTTGTTACTCCTTGGGGTCATCATACCTGATGCCAAACCAGACTCCTCAAGATCCTCCGGATTTCCTTCCCTCTCCGGTAAATGATAAACATACTGGCAGGGTTCCGAATAGTCTGACCGGCCAAGTCTTGGAGGCAGGACCAGGCGCAGCGGTCCTGATGGATGTCCATGACTGGACCAGACTAACTCCGGAGGTCCGGCCCGGCCTAGACTTGTCCCGGACCAGTCTTTATAAAAGATTGCATAGTCACACAATATCACTCACTTAGGGCACCCACGCACCAAACAAATTTGATACTCGCGAAGATATTTTCGCCTCCCAAAATCTGAGCGAGGCCCTACCGTAAGAACTTGAATAATTGAACTTCGCGCTAGGATGTTGCAGTTGCCTTTGCTGGTAAGGTCTGGCTCCATTTTCTTCTGTCTTAGGGCCTGAGGGAGTCAATTTTGGCTGTGCGCTCGACCCCCTATCCAAGAGAGGGAATTTCAGACCCCTTCGCGTGAGGTCCAATAGTTCCAGTTCTTACGGTGTCTCCATTCCCACTCTCCTGAGATTCTACAATATAACCTATGGAAACAATGAGTTCAATCAAGAAAAGCTTTATTTGAGCATAATATATGGTGAGAAGAATAGTAAGAAGCAAGACGGGATGGTAATTTTGTCAGAGGGCCGTGCATATCCTACTGCTTGGCGGGCCTGGTCAGACGGTCGAGTTAGGTCTCATAATCCCGACTCTCCTGTCCGTCTAATCTCCACTGTTAGACCAGACTTGACTTTCGACCTGGCTAGCTAGTTCGGACCAGGCTTCCGCAGACGATTCGGAATCCTGCATACTGGGGAACACCGGGTGAAGAATTGGAATTAGTATGATCGCCCTTCTTTCATGGGGAGAGGGCAGGTGATCTAGAGCAGTGTTCGCAACGGGGCAGTCCGTCCGTCCTGAGCCAGGACGAGGACGGACGGCCGTTTGTCGTCCCGTCCGGTCATTTTCTAAAGTTGCATGACAAGTAACAATCAAAGACGAGGACGGACGGCATTCTGTCGTCCCGTCCGGTCTTTTTTATGGAACTTGCCCTACTCATCCGAGTGAAGGACCATCCCCTACTGTCCCCCACCGTCCCTGGCCGTTCTATGCCGTCCCCCGCCGTCCCCCGCCGTCCTCCGCTGTTTTCCGCTGTTTTCCGCTGTTTTCCGCTGTCCTCTGCCGTTCCCCGCCACCCCCAGCCGTCCCCTACAGTCCCCTACTAGAATATGTCGCAGATCGTGGGGCTTGTCGTCCTTCCTAATGACGGCCATCCTGGAAATTCAAGGACGAGGACGGACTACGTTTTGCCGTCCCGTCCCGTCCCGGGCTCTTGGCAGTCACCCCGCCGCCGGGCCCTACGGGGGCCCCGGACTGCTGCGAACACTGATCTAGAGTCTGGGGGAGGAGTCCTCAACAGGGTCGATGGGGGCCAATGAGGAGCGTTCGCAAAAGGGCGGTTTAGTCACGGTTGATGGAAATCCAGCTGAGATTGTGGTTGGGTGTTTCTAGACAAACCAGCCGCAAGGGTGGGAGAGTGTGTAGGTGAGGTTTCTCGTGACGGCGCGGCTGAGCTCAAGACAGTAGGATTCCTGGTATTTTTGATGGCAGAAGTGGAGGTATTGATGTCAGAAAGTTGAGCAGATGATCTACTCCTGCGTATAGATGAAAAGTCCTTCAAATGCTTCCCCGCGCCTTCTAACTGACCGCAAGTGCTGTTGTGTCAATTTCTGTCGAGCTCTCAACCACTGCTCCCTCCCTCACCCCCTCCTGAATGTATACCACCACTGCCTGCAGCTGGAACATGATTCCCAGTTATTACTACACCCTAAGTGTAACAGCTGCTGAGGGCTGGCAGTCTTCGACAGGGTTTCCAATTGTCTGACTGGTCTGGTCTTGAGGAGAGGACCCTTTGGTCGGTCCTCCTTCATGTTAAGCACTAGATTTGAATATTTCCAATAGTTCGGTTTGATGCAGCACTGGTCACTGACCAGTCTTTCTCAAATGATCACATAAGATAATATATATATATACTGGCAAAGAAAAACATCCACCATATTTTACAAATAGAGGGAAACCACACTTACATAGAGTTACCACCAGCTTGCTCCCTTCTCCACTCACTACTCACCATCACCAGCATCCTGTTGACCAATTGCCTCCAATTAGCCAGGGGTTCTGTTTCAATCGCCTGGAATCCTCCCGGACTGCAAGACATCCCGAAAGGTGTACCAGTAGACACAGTGTTCCAGCAAGCTCACTATCCAATACATCGCCCAAGATGGGCTACTCCTGCCTCTATCAGAGCCTATCCCGTGCAGAAGCCATAGGGAATATCTCATGAGGCCAGGAAGAATTATTAGCCCGGGGAATCAACTATGGCCAACTCCAACCACTCATACCGGCAAGTCTGAGGCAACTAACGATACCCAGTTTACAATAGAAGTCCACAGATTCCATGACAAGCAGCCTGACTCACACAGGAGGGGGAAGATAAGGGAAGAATGTGAGTTGAACAAGAGCAGGGGAAGTGATTAAGGGAATTGGGAACATGATGCTAGGAGGAGAGAGAAGGAGCTCGTTTTCATGTTAGGAACAAATGTGGGAGAATTGTTCAATTCTTAAATAGGGTTTATTGATTTAGAAAATGGGTTTGAATATGTAGTTCTAATAGAAATGACACTTAGGATCATATGAGACACAAACAGCTGGAGGAAGAACGAGACCAAGAGTGGTATAAATGCATTGGAGATAGGCATTCTTTAAGAAATTGCGGTTGTCGTAATCATTATCTTTCTTATGTCTGCACAAAGTCTGAATCAGATGTTCATCATAGGTGAAATAGACCATTGATAATGAGAAAAGCCTTGTGTTGTGCGGCATGGAAAGATAAGAGCACTTTCCAGATATATAACTCTACTGGTCTATACTATTAATAAATCACTTATTCGCAGATAATAGGGGTTGTGTTACAAATCCAAACTAAACAAAATTGTTTTCACATGACTAGTAGTTCTTAGTCATAGGTATGTTAATATTAGTTGCTATGAAGTTAGTTGAATCATAGTTCTCAAATGACTTGCAATAGCGTGTCATTACTATGGTTCAAGATGTCTATAGTGTACACCCTGGGGTTTCTTACGGGGCACAGCTTGGCATAAAGAATTATGTACCTGAGTTCAATTCATATTTACATAATAGTTTGTATAATAATGTTTTTTTTTTTTTTGAATCTCGCTTATTAATTGTTTCTATCAGGGCAAATACACACATGTGCTCGTCCCATGGTACTAGGTACAACAGACTTTCGACCAAGCTTGGGCCACTCAGTCCAAAACCTCCAATTACAGTCCATCCCGCCACCCCCAAGCTAAAACCCACTGACCCTGCCTGACAGCAAAACCCCCGCCCGGTACTATGGGTATAAACTTCAAGGAGATGAGAAATCGGGCCTGAACGCTACAAACAAAAACCCCCGCGAAAGCCTAGCCTCAAAGAAAAACATTCCCAACCGACAGTAGACACAACCAATAAAGGAAAACAAACCCACTCCCCCAAGTCAAACAACCTATAAGCTAAACCGTAGTAAAACCGCAATAGGCCCAGCTCCAGAAGGAACAGGGACTCCTGAATGATGGGTCTTGGGGACACTCGAGAGGAGAAAAGTGCCCAAAGGCATATAGCACCGCCAGCTGAGCATCAGGAAGAGCAACCGAGTTCGAGAGAATGCCACCAAAAGAAAGAAGGCTGGTGGCAGCTGGCGAATGAGCCGGTCGGCTATTTCAGGAACCAAGACCCGGAAAGAAGGTTTAAACTTGCTCCCCTTGTCCGAGGACATCAGAAGGGAACAGAGGTCTGGTGGTGGGTGTAGAGCCACGAGCAGTAGGGTGCCAGCCGATCCAAACGTCGGGGAGTGGGAGGGCGGAGGGCTAACCGACTCAAGAATTACGAGGAAGGCCGACGGAAGCAGGGTCAGGATGTGTCGAAAAGTCCGACAGTACCCGCAGAGTACAAAGGAGATAGTGCAATACCAGAGAGCTGTACCACCAGGGACAACTACTTTATCTATCGAACAAGACTAAAGACCGACTGTTGACAGGTGAGGGGTTGCCGACCGTGGAGGGCTGCCTCAGCGAGCCCAGAGAAGAGGGGGTGAAGGCAAACTCAACCAACCCCTAGGAACAGGCTTGCCAGGCCTGGGCATCAGAAGAGAAAGGAAGAGGGGAGGGGAGGTGCTTCAACAGACAGAGGCAATATGGCGTGTCTGAAGAGAGGGAAGTGGATGGAAGTGATGATGATTTCTCGTGGTATTGAGATTTCAATTGCCGGAGGTGGAGAGGGGATGAAAGATGTTTGTATAATAATGTTTGAGTCACATAATATACAATTTCTTTTAACTGCATGAATCACAGATCACTCGTACTTACCCCAACTATATTATACAAAATGTCAATAGGTTCAAGTTCAGAATATATATATCTTGACAATTCCTAAATAATTATACCTGAATCAGAGATTGAACTGATGCTTCTTTTTTGATTTTGTGACTGAATGCCAAGCCTTCACCCATAACAAACCCCTTGGTGTAGACTCTTGACGTCTCAAACCATATATTATGATTGGTTGGTATTACTAAAACTCAAAATTGAATTGTTTGTCATAATGCTGTAATGACTTTTGTACATGACTCACATTATAACTCCGCAGTATGGATCATATAACACGGTTTGCTTTCAAGATTTATTTATGAGTTTTAATTGATTAACTTTATACTGAGTAGAGACTCATATGAGTGAGCTGATGGATTTCGGGCATGACTTGTTTTGAGTTCTAAGACAATGTGATGCATATTCTGACCTATCAAGGTTAGAGTTGTTGGCGTGAAGATTTGATATAAACGGACTTGGTTACAATAGTTAAAGCTACAACAGATCTTCTCTAGATCTACCGCAATTGAGATCGGAATATCATGCGATATCAATATGGGATCCAGCCTCTCTTTCCCCTCCCCTGATGGCCTTATTATCTAGGAGCGTGAACACCTCTGCCCCCCCCGACCACTCTGTTCCGTTCTGATAACCTTGTTACTGGGAAGGGCCTGGTCTACGGAGTTGATAATTATCTCTACTCTTCCTCTCTCTGCCTGGCTTCACCTTCTCACTTGGTGTTTTCACAGTCAGCAACCCCTCTGAGTTCATTTATGGTCAGTACTTCTGTCTTCCTAGCCCTTTGTCAAGTACCACCCAGTTTTAATATGGTGTGCCGTGTTGGGAACCAGCTGGGTTAGTACCTTCATGGCCACACTCGTTATCTCGTCTTCCGTAAAGCATCAGCAGCGGTAGCTCTAGTCTGTTGTTTCTCACATCAGGCTCTAACGCCTGAGCTACACCTGTCCTTCTGACCATTGCGAATGCCATTTTCGTACACCCTGTGGGGAACCCCTTACAATCACCAATGTCTTGACCCTCGCCTGCCGTCGGCCCTATTTGAACCCTGATATACCGCTGGCAAACAGGAACATACTTCGACTTCTTTAGCTCAGGCTCACCTGTGACAATCAATAAGTGCATTTTCACTTTGTTAGGGGTTCATTGATTCCTTTTGTTTTTATTTGGTCATGTCACTAATCGTTTCCATCTTGTTCCTGCTTGTTTCTTTCGTTACTGTTGAGCTCTTATGTATTCATATCTTTGTGGGAATGAGTTAGGCTAGGGGCCAGGTGTGCGGTTGGTCTTGTATCAGTGAGACTTGAAGGTTTTAATGTTTCCTGTGGTAAGGAGGGAAGGGTCATTGTTGGCCATATTGATAAGATGCATGCTTTCTTTGTACCTTAATAAAACAAATGCAATTGATTTAAAAAAAAAAGAAATTCCCAATATTTAAAGTTCTTGACATCATAATCTAAGTATTTTCTTATACAATATTTTCAATACAAATCTTTACCTTTACCTCTCGCTTGGATGCAAGCAATCTAGCTCTGAGTGTCAAAGCACCTTCGCCCTTGTAAGACAAAGACACTCTCACACCTCTATCAACTAAGAAGAGATTGAGGTATGATAGACTATAAGATAGTCTGACTAAGAATAAGGAAGACTATAAAATAGTCTTATATAAAAACAGTCTTACATCTTGGTCCCACGTGGGAAAAGATCACAAACAATAACTAATAAAATAGGCTACTCCAAACCTAAGCGTGTCATTACCTGTTGTATATTAACCACCACGAAATAAGAATATTACAGATTTAGTGTACATAAGAGAGAACATGCTTAGAGCTCTGTGTTATCCTCTTTCTCCGCTACACCTCCGGTGATTGAAATCTCAACTCCACAAGAAATCATTGTCACTTCCATCTTTTCCCCTCTCCCAGTGATACCACATTATATCTGGCTGGTAAAGCTACATCAATGCTCTTTTCTCTTGCCTTCGGATTGTCAGGCCTGGCGAGCTTGTTCCTAGGAGTTAGTTGAGTTTCCCTTCTACGCCTCTCTCTATGTTCGCTTAGGCAGCCCCTCACGGTCCGCAACCCCTCATGTATCAATGGTCAGTCTTTATGCTCGGGCGATCCATAATGTAGTTGTCCCCAGTGGCAATGCTCTCAGGTATTGCCCTATCTCCTTGGTGCTCTGCTGGTACGGTCAGACCTTTTGAAACATTGTAACCTCGCTACCATTGGCCCTTCTCGTACTTCTTATATCCGTTAACCCTCTACCCTCCTTCTCCCTAACATTTGCATTAGCCAGCACCCTACTGCTCCTGGCTCTATGCCCACATTCAGACCATTGTTCTCTTCTGATATCCTTGAACTAGGGGAACATGTTTAAACCTCCATTATCTGGGTGCAGTTCTATCTATAGCTGATTGGTTCTTCCTCCAGCTGCCACGAGTCTTGTTTCTTTGGGCTGCATTTCCTCCAACTCGACCTTTCTTCCTAAGTCTTCGCTGCTGGGGCTATATGCTTCTGGGAACACTTTCCCCTCTTTTGTCACCGAGACCAAACATACAGGAGTCCCTATTCCTTCAGGAGCTGGGTCCTGTTGGGTTCTACTTTAGTTTAGCTGATATGTAGTTTGACTAGTAGCAGTGGGTTTGTTTTTCCTTCGTTGATTGTGTCTAATGTCTGTTGGGCATATTGCTCATTTACACTAGGCTCTTCCCGGGTTTTTTGGTCCTTGGCTCTCAGGCTCACGTGCCAATTGCCTTGTAGCTTTTTACCCATAGTACCAGGGGGAGGTTTCCTTGTCTGGCAGGCTCAGAGGGTTTTTAACTTGGGGATCATGGGATGGACTGTAGTTGGAAGTTTTTGACTACGTGGTCTTTGCATGGCTGTAGGTCCCTGGTACCTACCACTGGAGAAGGAGGATAGTTGTCTAGTTACCTCAATAGAAACAATAAACAAAGAAGATTAAAAATAAAACAAATAAACAAAAGCCTAGAGCTGTGTGTATATAATCAAAGTCTTTCTTTTATTGCTTATTTTTAGTATGAAGTTTGACAATTGGCCTGATTCCGTCAATAGATTAGCCCCTAGCTGATGCACCATTTATAACTAAGTTTTGGGCACTTTATCGATTCTGACTGAGTCCAGTTCAGTTAGTTTCAACTATGAGAACTGTCCGGTCAGTCTAACTTCCACCATTTGATGAGAGCTGACTCTCACATCCTCAAGGCAGTCTAAGGCAGTCCTCCAGCAACCCCCTTGAACTATGGTCCGGGTTGGAAAAAAGGCCATTGCCAATAACCAAAATTGTACTATCCTGTAAACCAAGTAGAGAAGGCTTCAAGATTTAATTCAGTAGACTCAATTACTCGATTGAAACTACTTGCTAAGTCTGATATCTATTATTGCCTTTCAATAATCAAAGATTCTTGTATCAAACTGAATATAAGATAGCTTCTGTACTAATTGAAACTCTGTCTGCCAAAGGCTGATAGTGCAAAGTCACTCTCTGTTTAAGGTCTTTAAATACATATCCTGAAGCTCCATCGGGTCAATCATTTCCCACTCTCCTTACGTATGAAACAATAAGCTATGTATAACTACATTAACAAGGCTTAGGCAGCTTCTGAATTTGTATCAAGCAATCATAGATGAAATAAAATGACAAAACCCACAAACCACTGCATCTTATTTCCCAAAACAATAGAAGAAACAAGATGACAAAAGCATACGTCAAGCACAAATCAGTACCGGTTACAACAGGGATCTGTATAGTTACTACAACTCTCTTGAGCCATATAACCTATGTCTAAATGCAATATAATTGGGGTTAAGGCTTGTTCATGTACAAAACTGAGATGAAGGTTAGTATGTCTTGCAGCTAGAATATTGGCAGAGCAATTCTGTACTTTGTGACTTGTGAAGTATCCTCATAGGTGGAGGTCCACATATTAATCTTACATCTTAAGTTCTTAGTGTTGATGCTAGTTTACCTCAATATTTTATTTATACTTAAGTATAAAAGCATATACCAACGGCAAACCTATTGAACATTGTTGTGACTTGCAGTAGGGTATATGAGAGCACAGAACAAACTTTTGATATTTTTGACCTGTCTCGTAGCAAGGATAATCACACCTGTAGAGAATAGAGCTGTCAGATTCAACCTTGGTCGCTAGCGTTCCAAACTCGCCACAACCAACCTCTGGCTCTCTGAAGATTCCTAGGAGTATCATGTACCTTTTTCTTGTTTAACCCGGTTGCTTCTATATGAAACTTACAATTCTTACAAATTATGATACAGTGGTACAGTGTAACCGGGGCACCCTATAGAGAGGGGAACTCTGAGGTTGCGACCGCACCAAACACTCAAAGTTTAAGATAAAGATGAGGTAATAATTCAAAAGAATCAAAACGGTAAAACTTAATATCGTTAAGCTGAAAGCTTCACTCAATAAGTTCTCTTGAGGAAAGTTGGGTATCGAAGTAGAATACCAAAAGCTTAAACTTAAGTAGATATCAGATTTAAGCCTTTGACATTCACCACTACTCCGACCTTGTGCGAGCACCCTGTCCTGCTCAGGGTTTGTCCGAGGTCTACCCGCCATCAGGAATTATCCTGCTGGAAGTGTCGGACCAGCTCGGGTACAGTTAACTCCCTCAATAGGATGTGAGTTTCTGCAATGCATCTCCAATACAACCGCAGGTGGAAAAACTCTTCCTATCCAAGTCATGCCAGTGGCTAACTGTCATGACAACAACCGAAGTCAATACCTAGGTGGTGGACTCACTGGCCCAGTGGTAGTTTCGTCTATACAAGCTATGCACTCCATCATTTAATCTACGCGACTATCCAATGTGATAAATTGACATGCACGCTCTCCGGTGAGATGTAGCTGATGGTTGGCTAAGTGGGCACTACCCAGGGCCATCCTCTCGGGACATAGGCTACCGTGATAGGACTCATACCTCTACAGTCCAATAACAACTCATAGTAATGCTACAAATCAAGGTGAGAAGATCAGGACTGGTTACTGAGGTATTTGTCTCGAAAGCACCCTGGCCTTCTGAGACTACCTGAGTACCACTAGGAAGACTACCCTACTACCTGTAGGTTAGAATAGACTCCTAGGTGCCCGAGAGACCATATATGGGTAACCTTCATTTTGGCGGTCACCCATACTCCCCTTATATGTCCTGCGAACGACATTCAGTCGGACGGACGGCGACGACTTATACGGTCTTACGCTAGCTGCTCCTATGACCTCTTGTACCTAGCAAACGAGCAACTACACAGCCATCTGCCTATCACGCGCCGTCCCAACGCTGGGGCCAGAGGAGGGTGTTAGCTAAACCCACCCAGGTTCAATAGCATGTTCTGGCCACTCTTACACAGGTGAGGGGCTTCCCCGCACAGATTCGTGTACGCCCAAGAACATCTAAGAACCTATAGAATGTGAGGCAATTAACCTCGAAGTTCTAGGATCCCTTTACTGGTAAAGGTAGGGTAACTTGGACTCATCAGTCGGGTAACTGGGGTCCATGGGCATAATGACCAAAGTCCCAAGGTAGGGTAACTTTGTCCTCTTATGCCCTTAACCGCTCCGGGAGTCCTCCAGCACACCGCTGAAGTCACTGCGGAGGTCCGTGTAACATTCCCTTAATTCTCTTGACCTTATGCAAATGTTCTCCCGAAAGGTTACCCTGCCTAATAGAGTACCCAAGGTTACTCTAATATATCCTAGGCCTCGTCCTAGGTTAACCAGTTATTTGTATACTAAGTATACCAGACCATATCACCTCTACTTACCACTTGGTATACCATTTGGGCTAAGGTGATAGTCATTGAAGCTACCTATCGTAGGGTCGTTACACTACTCCCCTCTTCTCTTGGCCTGTCCTCAGATGGTCAGCGTCGTCTCTTAGTTGCACTGCTTGGATTGTTTATAACCCTATGGTCTTTAGGTTTCGACGGATACCTCTCATCGAACTGTTTCAATCCTTGCATTGCGGTCTCTTCTAACATCTCAAACTGTTCCCAAGAATTCTCTTCTGCACCGTACCCTTCCCTCGCAACCATGTACTGCACAAACCGGTGGGGAAATGTTGTCTTAGAATTCCCATACCACTGACCGTCAACAATCTCTGAGACGACATAACTAGGCACGTTGTCTACAATATCCGGCATTGGTATTTCCTTTTGCGGTCTCCCGTTGGGATCCTCTCGGTAAGGCTCCAACAACCCAACATTAAATACAGGATAGATTTCCCATCTGTCTGGCAGTTCAATCTCATAGGCCCTAGAACCTATTTTGCGTAGGACAACAAATTGTCCCAGCATCTGGTGGTCTAGTTTTTCCATTGGCCTCTTTGTGCGGAGATTCTTGCGGTTAAGCATTACTCTGTCGGCTTTCTTAGCCCTGCCATGGAGAACATCTTCCAGTGTGACATATTCCGGAGCTGGCTGTTTTTTCTGATCATGCCATTTGCGTTGGCTTTCCTGTGCCCTTTGTATTGTCTCTCGGATTTCTTGCCATCTGCCTTCCCAATCCTGAACCATAAGCTAGCAGTCTGGCTATATTCCCATATTATCTGACACCATCCCCGACCATTGCGTTTGCGGGGTGAATCCATAGTTAATTTCAAACGGATTAGCCTTTGTGGACTCACACGTTGAGGTATTGTACGCATGTTCCGCAAACGGCAACAGGGATACCCAATCGTCTTGCTGATAGGTGCAATAACTCCTTAAGTATTGCTCCAGTGTCTGATTAACCATCTCAGTTTGCCCATCGCTTTCAGGATGGAATGCCGTTGACATATTCAACTTCACTTACCGTAGCTGCATTAGGCTTGGGTAAAACTTAGACGTAAATCGGGTGTCTCGGTCAGAGACCATTGATTCAGGAAGCCCATGGAGGGGCCAGATTTCCTTCGCAAATGTCACGGCCAGTTCCTTAATATGTTCCTCCGTCTTCGGCAGAATGAAGTGTGCCATCTTGGAGAATCTCTCCATGATGACCCATATCTTCGTATAGCCTTCTGACTTATGTAACCCAACAATGAAGTCCATGGATATTGCGGTCCATGGCCTCATAGGAACTTCTAAAGGGTCTAGTAGGCCATACTTCTTATGCCTGATAACTTTATTACGTTGACATACATGGCAAGAGCGCACGTACTCTGTAATGTGTTCATCCATTTTTGTCCAATAGAGGTCAGCCCTAACTCTACCAATGGTCTTGTATGTTCCGAAATGTCCAGCAATCTTTGAAGCATGTTCTGCCTCCATGATCTTTCGTCTTAGACCTTGATCCTTTGGAATATACCGCCTGTTCTTATACAGGAGCAAGTACTTTTCGATACTAAAGTTTGTATGAACCTTACCTTCACCTTTGAGGAGTGCCTTTAGCTTTGCTAAATAGGTGTGATCATTATCAGCTGCATTTACAAGAGACTCATGAAAGGTTGTCTGCAACTGAAAACCTTGGCAAGTCTGCAACACCTGTGGTTGCAAGATGACGGGCTCCTCATGAACATACTCTCCAGAGCGAAAAAGTAAAACGTTAGGAATTACTCCCCCCTTCAGGACTGTGGTCCCTATGCCTCGACAAAGCATCACCCTTTTCATTTAACCGTCCTTCCCTATATATAACCATAAAATTGAACGGTTGTAGGAACTCTGCCCAGAGGTGTTGTCTCCGGTTTAGAGTCTTTGTTGTATTAAAGTACTCTAAATTCTTATGATCGGTATACACCAATATCGGATCATCAACCGACATGAACATACATGCCAATTCTTTAAAGGCTACCACTATTGCGGCCATCTCCTTATCATGAACGTCATAATTTATCTCCACTGGCGAGAACTTGCTACTATGAAAAGCTAGCGGATGCCATTTCTCATCTTAACAGGGTTGAGATAATACGTCTCCTAACGGAAAGTCACTAGCGTCGGTTTCCAACTTAGTTGGACGAGTGTCATCAAAGTGTGTCAGAATTGGGCCTGCGCTAAACATTTCCTTCAATGTGTCAAAAGCACCCTGACACGAAGGAGTCTACCCCCATTTGATACCTTTCTTTGTCAAGTCCATCAATGGTTTAGCTATCTTACTAAAACCTTTTATGAACTGACCGTAGAAGTTAGCAAAGCCCATAAAGCTTTGCACATCAACGACCTTCTCGGGTGTTGACTATGCCCGGATCTCTTCAACCTTTGGACTTGTGATAGAGATTCCTCTATCAGATATTTTATATCCAAGGAACTCTACTTCGAGTTGATGGAAGCTTGATTTCTTAATCCTAACGCAAAGGCCTGCCTGACTCAGCCTTTCCATGACTCGCCAAACTAGGGCAACATGTTCTTCAACTGTTTCCGTCTAGATCAGAATGTCATCCATATAAGCGATGACTCCGACATCTAACATGTCACAGAATCCATCATTGATCATACTTTGAAAAGTTGACGGTGCGTTGCATAACCCAAAGGGCATCACGGTGTACTCATAAAGACCGTATCTTCTTTTAAAAGCATTCTTCCATTCCTCTCCTTCCGCCATGCGGATAAGATAATAGCCATTCTTCAAATCCAATTTGGTGAAGATAGTGGCTTTACTGAGCCTACTGCAAAGCTCGCTCATCAAGGGCAATGGATACTTATTCTTAATAGTGATCTTGTTCAACCCTCAGTAATCAACGCATTACCGAACCGTACCATCAGGCTTCGGCACAAATAGGATAAGAGCGCCTATTGGCGAAGAAGACCTTCTGATCTTTCCATGATCCTCTATTTCCTCAATATAATCCCATAATGCGTCTAATTCCTTCTTAGACAAGGGATATATAGGCCCATCTGGCAACTTGGGATCATGGACCAGGTCAACACGGTCATCGTAATTGGTATGCTTGGGCAGAGCATTTATCCTTTCCTGACTGCATATATCTGCATAGTCTTGATATTGTGGAAGGATTTTGACCTTCATATCATCCGCGTCTTCATCAGTATAAAGGGCCATTGCCATGAATAAAGATGTTGTCTGGGTCTTCGGCTAAGAGTTCCTCCTCTGAAATGAACTCTAAACGCCTTTCTTTTCTAAGGCAGTGGGCTATACAATAATCAGAGCGCCACTTCAGACTGCCTTTTTCCCAGTTGATATCTGGGTTGTGGTCCGTCAACCACGACATTGGCAGATAACGGTTCACTTTGCCTGCCGGCATATCTGCGACTTCAAAACGCATTTCATTCATGTGGTCTCCTATGTACATATCTACGCTAGTAGTATAATGGAGACCTGAACCTGGGATATGATTCCCACGGGCATCTGTAATAGGTGTCGGATCTTTCCGATGAACGCAAGGTACCTGGGCATCCTTAACCCAATCGCTACTTAGAACAGCACCAGTAGCGCCAGTATCCAATAATAAGACGGCTTCACCACTCAGCCTCTCTTGGTTGTGGGTCCATTCCAATCTCACTCTCACCTGAATGGATCTTGTATGTGGCGGTGGGCCAGCAAGCCTCAACCGCTTCTCGGGTCTCTTGTCCCTAAACATTTCGGTTAGTGTTTCTCAGAAGGATTTGGTATGTTTTTTCAATAACTAGTTAATATCTCTTGCCTTTCGACACAAGAGCGGCCACAACGGGTCGTGAATAGTTTTATCACTTGATCAATTTACGGGGTTTCAATGGCTGGCGTGTTTACTATCACACAAGCATGATTTCGGGTACTGCACCCTCCTCTGATACACTTGCAAAATAACTTCAATTGCTAAGTCAAGTTCAGCCTGCCGAAATAAAAATGAGACCCAACCAAATTCCTTCCAAAAAATGGAAAAGAGTATGAGATAAGCAAACAATACATTGCACAGTATCACATAAGAAATAAGCAAAACTAAATTGAAAGAGCTGTAACGATCTCAACACGTCACAAAAGAAACCTTCCTCCATCATGCATTTTCTAACACGATATATTAGTTTCAGTTCGCAGCGCTTAAGGCTGGGGAACATACAACTGACATCTTTCATCTTCACCTAGTATGCCCATCATTCGGCCTAGCGTAAAGTTTTTGCATCTTTCCATCCATGAGGTTATCATAGGATCAAGCTTACCTTGTCATCCATGTCAGTATCAACCTTCAAGATATCCAAATCTGGGGGGGGTGATCCACGGAGCTCGGCAACAACTTGTTTCACAGCAAGTTTAGGAGCTCCTTCAATACGTCTCGACTTTGGGACTTGGGTGGCCTCGTGTCCAGCCGCACCAGCACTTCGCTTTCAACTAATGTGTGAGGACGCGACAACTGGGGCTGCGGATCGACCCTTCGCCCAGGAGTGACCGTCTTGTCCATGACGGGAACATTGATTCAGCAGTTTGCGCTTGTCAATCAGAGTCTCAGGCACCTTCCAGTGCATCATCAATGCTCTGTTTCTGCTGGTTTTGTAAACCCTTGTACACGGTTGCGGGGCTTCTGCTGTTGTGGGCCTGTGGCCTTTTTCTCCTTCCTCTGTCCCTTTCTCTCAGAAGTATGCCTGTCGTCGCTCTTTACTCGTTTCAAAGAATTACGCTCCTTTTGGACCAGTGTACGAAAATTGGAGGCATCTTCGAGTTGGTGTCCAGTTTGAGGCCCTAGGTCTAGGTAATCCATATATGCTACTAGATGGGGGGCTTTCATGGACCAGGCAGCGTTGAGGACATCAGTCATGCCAATGTGTGCCATGTGTTTCACAAACTCCCCCCTATACCCTAACACTGCTGCAAGGCCGATAGGTTCGTCGATAAAGCGATCGACCGTTCCGTCCTTCATGTCCAACTGGCTCCATTCCCTCAGAGAGCGATTCCTGTGCGAGTTACCGCCAAAGCTGCCTTCCAAACGCTTGCAAAACCCTTCCCAGGTTCGCAACTCATTCTTGGGATCAAACTTGATCACTCGTCGTTTGGCCGCATTTTTGTTAATGTGCGGGTGTATGGTGTTATACCATTCTTTGGCAGTATCTCTCAAGAGAGGGATGACGAGGCTGACTTTGTCGATTTCCTTTACCAGGGAATCGCGGAAGTAGTCCAGCTTAATCTCGACATCATGTACAAAGCGTTGTGTGTCCTTGGGATCCCTGGTGAATGGGTCAACTCCAAGTTTCTCGGGCTTTTTAGGCCGATGAGATGACTTCTTAGCCGTATGACAGTCCTCAATAAACTTATTCAGGGCCACATATCGTCGATCGTACCAGTCCTTCTTTTCTCGACTCGAGTGGCGCTTGCAACTGCTAAGGAAGTCTCTCGGATCGTGGGGTGAGGCATCGGATCCATTACTATCTGACGCAGGAGAACTGGAATCACCCGGATCATCTCCTCCAGCAAGGTTTCCGCCTCGGGGAGGTTGTCCACCTCACTCCCCTCTGGTGTTTCCACCTTGGGCTCCTCCAGGCATATCATAGCTGTCGAACCGTTCTTGCACCGGCTCGTCCTCATGCATCTGATCAGACGGAGGGTGTACTGGCTAACGTGGTGGGAGCGGTTGACGGACGGATTGTTGAGGTTGGGGTCTCAGGTAATCATGCTGAAAATCCCCACAGTCGGTAACCTTATGTCGGGAAGACTCAGAATAGGTACAACAGCTCTTCGTGGTGTCGGTGGCTTTGTCTTTCGGGGCCATTATAATGGCTTGGTTCATCCCTTTAACACAGGGTGCCCGATGTGAAAAATAAAATTCACTACGGTCTCCCTCAACCATGCGACATCCTTCGTTACCATACTTGAAAACGAATGGTCCTGATTGGTCTGCGAAACCGGACAATCCAGCTCGGCCAGAAGGCTTTGCCGGAGCCGGTGGTACCTGTGCCGAACAAGAGGCTGCCGGATTGTGAGGAGTGCCGGGTATCGGCGGTGAAGCCGCAACCGCGTAGGGCCAATCTGTTTCTACCCTTATTGCTGGTGCTGGTGTCACAGGTTCAACTACCGGCAGGGTAGGTACGTTCGATGAAGCTCGAGGTGGTGGCTGTGGCGCGGGTTGCCTCGAGCTTTGTTTCGAAGCTTGGATTCTAGGCATGGTAACACCACTCCGCTGAGCTGCGACTCGAAGATTCCTGTGGTGTGCCACCGGGCTAACACCTCTAGATCTCATGGCTTCTTCAAATGCCACTGTCAACGGGGCTGGTTCAGGAACGACCAACACTTGCAATTGCTGTTCCAATTGTCTGACTTGGTCTGGCGATTCCAAGCCCGTCTGAGCGACTTGAGTTAAATTTGGTGCCCTTTCCTTATGCAATATGATAGCAGCCATCGCAGCTGCCTATTGTGCAGGAGGCTCAATTGCGAGAGGCAGCGGAGGTGCTGTACGCATGTTGACCTCGTTGTCGGAGTCTCGAGTACCCTCCCTGAACAGCCAAATACAAAGCTGTCAGGCGTGCCCTGATCTTTTGATCTGAAAGCGCTAATTTACGGTACTCTACATGCTGAATTTGCATCCAGCGGTTGGCATTGGTTACCATCTCGTTTTGCCATTCGAGCTGGGTAGCAGTGATGAAATCTCCCATACAAGCCTTGGCTTCTTGAAACCTCTTGGTTACTTCTCTTACTATGTAGGGCTCAAACAGGTCCCTAGTGAAGTTGGCAAAGGTCATGGGAGTTCGTTTTTGTGGGGGGATTCTGTATCCCACTGAAGGGTCATGCGTGAAGCTTTGAAGAAAGGCAAGAGGGTCCAATGTTTCTAACTCCTGTACCTCTTCCGGGATGTCTGTAGGTTCTAGGTCGGCCATCTGCTCCTCAATGGACTATCATCCTATTCCGCGCAAATCTGCAATAACATTATAGGGGGAAAGGTCATAGTCATACTCAACTACATCCATATCTGAAGACATTGTTCTTTCCACCCGATTCTTCTTGTACCAGACAAGCAACTCAAACTCAAACAAAGGTCCCGATGATGGATTCAACAATTCTCAGATGAGAGTTAAGCGAGTGCGCTTAATGATATACTGTAACGGGGGCACCCTATAGAGAGGTGAACTCTAAGGTTGCGACCGCACCAAACACTCAAAGTAAAAGATAAATATAAGGTAATAATTCAAAAGAATCAAAACGGTAAAACTTAATATCTTTAAGCTGAAAGCTTCACTCAATGAGTTCTCTCGAGGAAAGTTGGTTATCAAAGTAGAATGCCAAACGCTTAAACTTAAGTAGATATCAGATTTAAGCCTGTGACATTCACCACTACTCCGACCTTGTGCGAGCATGCTGACCAGGTCTGGGTTTGTCCAAGGTCTGCCCTCCATGTGGAATTATCCTGCTGGGGTGTCGGACCAGCTCGGGTACACTTAACTCCGTCAATGGGATGTGAGTTTCTGCAATGCATCTCCAATACAACCGCAGGTGGAAAAACTCTTCCTATCGAAGTGATGCCAGTTGCTCACTGTCATGACAACAACTGAAGTCACTACCTAGGTGGTGGACTCACTGGCCCAGTGGTAGTTTCGTCTATACAAGCTATGCAGTGCATCATCTAATCTACGCGACTATCCAATGTGATAAATTGACATGCAAGCTCCCCCGGTGAGATGATGGTGATGGTTTGCTAAGTGGGCCCTACCCATAGCCATCCTCTCGGGACATACTCTACCGTGATAAGACTCATACCTCTAGAGTCCAATAACAACCCATAGTAATGCTACAAATCAAGGGGAGAAGATCCGGACAGGTTACTGAGGTATTTGTCTCGAAAGCACCCTGGCCTTCTGAGACTACCTGAGTACCGCTAGGAAGACTACCCTACTACCCGTAGGTTAGAATAGACTCCTAGGTGCCCGAGAGACCATATATGGGTGACCTCCCTTTTGGCGGTTACCCATACTCCCATTATATTTCCTGCGATGAAGATTCGGTCGGACGAACGCCGACGACTTATACTGTGTTACGGCAAATGCTCCAATGACCTCTTTTTACTAGCAACCGAGCAACTACACGGCCCTCTTCCTATGACGCACCGTCCCAACGCTCGGGCCAGACAGGGGTGTTAGCTAAACCCGCCCAAGTTCAATAGCATGTTTGGGGCACACTTACACAGGTGTGGGGCTTCCCCGCGCAGATGCGCGTCCGCCCCAGAACATCTAAGAGCCTATAGAATGTGAGGCAATCGACCTCTAAGTTCTAGGATGACTTTGCTGGTAAAGGTAGGGTAACTTGGACTCATCAGTAGGGTAACTGGGGTCCATGGTCATAATGACCAAATTCCGAAGGTAGGGTAACTTTGTCCTCTTATGTCCTTAACCGCTCCGGGAGTCTTCAAGTCGACCACTGAAGTCATCTCGGAGGTCCTTCTAACATTCACATAATCCTCTTGACCTTATGCGAATGTTCTCCCGAAAGGTTACCCTGCCTTACAGAGTACCCAAGGTTACTCTACTATGTCCCAGGCCTCGTCCTTGGTTAACCAGTTATTTGTATACTAAGTACACCAGACCATACCACCTCTGGTTACCACTTAGTATACCATTTGGGCTATGGTGATAGTCATTGTAGCTACCTATTATAGGGTTGTTACATACAGATTCTATTAGTGCAGAAGAATTAAGTTTATTATAAAGACAGACAATGTTCAGTACCTTGAACCTCAATAAATAAGTATGAACTAGATCCTAATGTCACAAGAATCATAAAAACTAATGTATGAGAATAATGCTACTTTCTTCTCTTCTCAAGACATACTCCTTCCGCATTTCTTTCACCTCATTCTTGCATATTGTACCCGGGGCACCCTATACGGAGCTGTACTTTAAGGTTACAACTGCACCAAAGACTCAACGTAGATGATAAAGATAGTGTAAATAATTCAAGAAAAATCAAGACGTAAAACTTAATCTTGTTAAGCTGAAAGAATGACTCAAAAAGTTCTCTCCAGGATTATTGATTCTCAGAGTGGAATTCCAAACACTTAAACTTAAGTAGGTAGTAGATTTAAGACTTTGACATTTACTACTACTGTGACACTGTTCGAGCAGTCTGTTCTGCTCAACGCTAGCTCCAGTTTACACTCCATCAGGAATTATGCTGCCAGAAGTATCAGACCCACCTGGGTATACCTAACCTTGTCTACAGTATATGAGTCTCTGCACTGTATTTGAAATCCAATTGAAGGTGTAAAAACTCTACCAATTGGAGATATGCTAGTAGCTAAGTACCATGATGACAACCAGAGTCAATACCTAGGTGGTGGACTCACTGGGCAAGTGGTACTTTCGTCTATTCAAGTTATGCAGTCTGTCCTTTAATATAGTTGTCTATTCAATATGATATTGCGAGAAGCAAGTTGCCCCAGTGCGATGCAAGGGATAGTTGGCTCAATAGGCAGTACTTCTAGCAACTCTCTCAGAACATATTCTACCATGATCACACTCAAACCTCTAGAGCCCAGTGACAACCCATAATAATGCTACAAATCAAGAGGGAAAGGTTCCAGCTTTTTCTTTACATACCTGCCCTGAAAGCACCCTCGCCATTGGGACTCCCTAATGACCTTCTTCAAGACTACCCAATTACAGGTAGATAAAGATAAACTTCAAGGTGGTGGAGAGAGCATTTATGTGTGACACAATATCAGGCGACAACCCACATCCCGCTTGTATATCCTGTAGTCGGATTCCTTTGTTTCTGATAACTTCGATATATATAATATTATGGGAGCACTCTCATTAACCATCTCTTACTAGCCTTGTACCAACTAGACCAATATAATTACTAACAATCAAAATCAATGTTCAAAGAACTTTTACGGGAGTTACAGGCTTCTGTGTAACGTCCTATGTGCCCATAAACATCTATGATCCTCTAGATCCTGGGATGATAATTGTCTATATTACCTATTTTCCTTGCCAGTAGAGGTAGGGTAACTGGAGTTCCGCAGTCGGGTAACTGAAACCCCTGAGCATAGTAGTCAAGTTCCTAATATAGAGTACCTTTCCCAACTTATGCCATTAACCTCCTCTGAAGTCCATATACAGACATCTAATGTCATCTTGGGGTCTCCGATAACTTTCGCATAATTTCCTTCAATTTATTTGAAAATACTCATGAAAAGTTACCCTGCCTAACAGACTACGCATGGGTACTCCGTCATTCACTTGGTCTTGCCTAAGGTTAACAAGCCTTTTGTATATTACGTATATGAGCCTATATCATGCCTGGTAACAGTTACTATGTCATTTGGGCTAAGGTGGCCGTCAGTGTAGCTACCTATTGTAGGCTCATTATACAAATTATATGGCTGTTTTTGAATGATTCATGTAGTTCTAAACCAATGGTAAAGCTACGAATGAAATGCAAACATCTTTAACTATCCGTGATGAATATCATTTGAGTCATGTAAGGTGAGATGATGAATATGAAGTTAGAGCAAGTTCTTACGAAAAATAATTCCCAATGACCTGATGCTGATGTCAAGAGAGGTTTTCCGAATATTGAGTAATGGAAGTTTCATCATCAGTTAGACCAACAATAAACATCTGATTTTATCAACCATTGGTGCCCATACAAAAGATATCCATAATCACCAAATCAACCTTAATAATCACTAAATAGAGATACTGCACAATGTAGACAATTTTCTAACTCATATTATTGATATTAATGACAAAAGTCCTAATATAATAAGCATGAATTTCCGCACTTTTCATAGGTTATGTATATATTGTGTCTTAACACAATTCACAGTTCATCCTGTACCTCAAAAAAACTTAATATCTTGCAACCACAACTTCCAATAATTCTACAATTATTATGACAACAGTAAACATCAGATAAAATAGTTAAATATATTGTAAAAATTACAATCTCAATTGACATTTATTAGAATTAATTATTGCCGCTATTGTGTTTATAATTGATCTTGTTAGAGTATGAAAAGCATTTATATCAAAACGTTTTTGGTAAAAGGTAATTCCCTTCTCCAGTATCTTTTTAACCATATTTATACCACCCTTCCTGTGAAATATCTCTGGGTACTAGTGTAAAGCTAGGATCAAACAATAAATTAAAATACTAGCTTAATTTTCCTATCTACTCCTTTTATTAGGGTTATTATTTTCATGTATCTTGTATTTCTTCCTGTTACCTTTCTTGTCTAACAGATATGATTGCATATCTTTTCAGATTTCTGATAACCTGCAATACTATCTAACTTATGTAATTCTTTTTCTTACAATATTTGAAAATCTTTTTGTACAAGTCTTGTCCTTCTTATAAGAGTAGAAATATCAAGAGCAGTTTTTTCAAATATGTCAAAATGTCTAGTTTTATAGCTTTTGAGACTTCTCACTATCATCATATTAGTTTGAGAAATACTATTTTTAGGATATCTTCATCTATCTTCTCTCCACTTGACCCTATAATCTTACAGGGAAATTATACTTCTAACAGTTTTTAGCCCAATATTAAGATTGTAGGATCTTATGTAATAGTCACCCTAAGCTCTGTGCACTATCAAGATTTCCCTCCTATTAAATTAAAATAGCTTTTTAGAGAAATTAAGTTGTTCAGTATAACTGTAAAGAATCAAAGATGTTATTTGTTCAAGTATAATAATTATATCTAATTGTTTAGATATACTTGAACAAGAGAAATTTGTTTAAGTTGTATTCAGGGGATAGGCAGAGGAACAGGGTTGTGTTGCGATAGATCCTTGGTGTCGAGTTATTTTTGTTACACTATATGACAATATATCAATATTTCATCAGAATTGATGTCTGTTTTAAAACAAATATTGCCTTGCATTTGATTGAGGGCGGTAATACTTTCCAGACACTAGCATCAATTATAGCTTTATCCCTTTTGACCTATATTTTTATTGTATTTATCAAGTCCTTCCATGATATTATTTAAAGTTTTACTTTATCTATTCCATATTTTAGGGTTCACAACTACCCTCTTGATAAAGTTGAGTCCTATGTTCGAGAGGTTGTACTTTGCATTCACTCTAAGTAGGCTGAACATTTCTCTCCTGTGTTTTCATTATAATACTGGTCAATATTGCACCTCAGCCATTACAATTTGGTTACTTGCATGACCGACAGCTGAGTCTCTGGTTACAAGGTGCTATTGTGACATTTCAGCACTTTGTGAAAGGAAACAATTAAAAACTTCTCATATAATTAACCAAGTATCCATGGTCTGGATGGTTTCCTACAAGGCCAGCCGGCATGCTGGGATGTGGTTTAGTAACCATGAGTATCACAAATCGTGACTAAGCAAGGCAGATTTCACATGACTAATAGTTATTAGTCATAAGGTATGTTTATGTTTCACGCTATGCAGTCAGTTGACTCATAGTTCTCACATGACTTGCGTTTGCATGTTATCGTTATATTATGATTGGTTGATGTTTCTATGACTCACGAGTGTGAGTCATAATGATGTAATAACTTTCGCGCGTGACTCACATTATGAGTCACGAGTTTCCTGCAGGTGACGCGCTTTGCGCACCTGACATCTTTTATGTTTTATGATTGGTTTACGGCATGTTGCGCAGTGACTTATAGGAGTCATCTGATGGATTTCGGGCAAGACTAGCTATGAGTCATAAGACCGTGTGACTCAAGTTATGAGTCACCAGGGTTAGGGTTGTTAGTGTGAAGAGTCTATAAGAAGGAGACTCGGTCACAGTAGTTAGACACGAACCATCTCCCCTACACCTCCGGCGATTGAAATCTCAACACCAGGGAAATTATCGTGGGATTCCACCACCACCCCCTCTCCTCCCCCTTGATGGCTTCTGCCTAGGGGAG
>Ga0307509_10002045_pt1 | contig 33201 bp, 33 predicted proteins | sample 10_EM_MG_FD_202245 | JGI IMG/M metagenome (GOLD analysis project Ga0307509, IMG submission 202245) | Populus trichocarpa ectomycorrhiza microbial communities from riparian zone in the Pacific Northwest, United States - 10_EM | ecosystem: Host-associated > Plants > Roots > Unclassified | place...
TGACGCAAAGTCAGGACGCGACGTCGATCCGACGTTACGTCCTGATTCGCGATTAGCATTCCGACGTCCCGGGCGTCAGACGCACGGGGCGCACAGGACGCAAGGTATTATTTTTGCTGATGTAGTAGTACGTTCCAAGGAGTACGCCAGTCCCAACCCCGCCTAGCCCGCAGTACATCTGGAAAAGTACCACCCGCGCGATTCATAGACCGAAGCCCAAGTATCCGGCCAGCACACGGGAATCACATAATAAACCACCCAACTAGGGTACAACAAACTAAATCCACCTCCCATAGCCATCCATCAAACACTACCGTAAGCGAGGTCATAGCCACAACCAAGCCCACATTCCGGCAAACCAGTGACGCAAACACAACAAAAGAAATTCAACACAATCTAATGGCGCCCGCCACGCCCCTTCCGACGCCGACCACGGCCGACGGTAATAAAACCATGATCACAAGCAGGACGATTGGACCCTCCCCCCCCAGCAGCCAAAGCCACCGAGGAACTGTTATGACCAGCGGGAACCGGAGGAGGCGATAAGGAAACATCCTCAACCACCCGAGCCTTCCGAGAAGCCACGCCAGCCTCATTGTCTACCCAGCGCACATGATGCAGGTGACGTCCGGCAACAGCCCCATCCGCCAACGGCGACCGTTCAACATGTACCACCACCGGTAACACTGGCTGAGCCACACTGGGCTCAGGCTCCTGCGCCATAATAGCGGAAGCCACAGTAGTCACCGTCAACGCCTCCACATGCGCCCCGAGGGACGCCACCGTAGGCGCAGCAGGCACAGCCACCGGGGTATGCACCACCACTTCATCAGCCACCTCCTCACGGGGAGAAGGGGCTTCAGCACCGTCACACTCACGAGAGAGGGAAGCGACCGAACGAAGAGCGTCAAGCTCACGGCAGAGGGACTCACTCTCCAAAGCCGACAGATGTAGCTGACGGGAGAGGACGGAAACGTGATGGCCGAGGCGGGAAACCTCAGCCTCGAGGGCCAAAGGTTTCTCGCCCGTCTGACCGAGAGCCAGACCGGATCTTGTGACCATGGCGGCAGAAAAGGTTGAGGAACCTCGCTTAACCATGACGATCAACTTGACCGAAGGAAGACCGACCGTAACGACTAACCGACCGATGGGAAGCAAACCACTGACCTTTCGACCGAACCGAAGGGAGGAAACCGCCAGCACTCAACGAAAGGAGGAAGAAGCAGGTGCGTTAACCACCAAAGGAAGGAAGAAGCAGAGGGCAAGCCGACTGAAGGAAGAAGAAAGCAGAGGGGAAGATGAGGAACCTCAAAGATTGATGAACAAGATAAAACAGAGCTTGTAAATCAAAGAATTAAAATCAAGCAGAGCCCAACGGAGTACTTGAAGTTAAAGACTTGAAGCTATCGCGAGAACAGGGACGATAAGAATCAAGGAACAACACTGGTCAGAACCCAAAATGTGACTGATCACAAGGAGGTTTCTGTCGTTGAGCGAGGAGTTGTTGTTGTGAAGAGAGGAGTTTTTCCCCCGCTTCTGTGTGCGATCGTGTTAGGTGTGATGCCTTGGCGCTTTTCGTTTCGTTTCGTTTCGTTTCGCCCTATATATCGTTTCGCCGTATATCGTTTCGAGCCCAAGTCGAAAACAACTCTCATTCATGCGCCTACCCTTCTTCACTCGCTAAACACCGATCCATACACATACTTTTGTCGCTCTCCTTGTTGCTTCTGTATACGGTAGAAGTGGGTATTGTCAATGTGGGAAGCGAGGGTCGCACGGAAGTAGACGGTAGACTATGGTGTGCGACACTTAGACGGGGTCCCAAAAAACCCCCTAAACGAGAAATGAATCAACATTCGACCACCACAACTATTTCCAAATACAAATCCTTATACCAATAGATAACCAGTCAGAGGATAACTCTAAGGTTTAATTTCTCAAAAATCTTGTGTTTTGGTTGAGGAGATAGAGGAAATATAATTTACATGGGAGGTAGTAATTTTGAACTCCATACAAAGTCGTTAAAGCCAGACAAAATCCACTAATATTGTGCAAGCATAAGGCACTAGTAATTCCTATTCAGGCCTAGCTTATACACAATTTGGACTAGTAATTGGATGAACTTTTGAACCTTTTGCCAAGAAAGGCCCCGTCTAGGTGTCGCACACCATAAGAGAATTTACGCGGAACTTAGGCACTTTAGAGGAAGGGTATTAAATGTGAGGTTCACCGATTGTACTTCATTCATTCATTCGCTCGCTCTCGCCCTCAACTTCACTATCTATTAACTAAAATCAAAATAACGGCAGAGACAGGCGCATAAGCAAAGCATAAATACCACATCCTGATCTTTCTGTGGATCACCATACCTCTCTCTGTATTTCCTGCATGCCCTTGCTCCTCCGTACACTCCCGTTGTGACAAAGAAAAGACATAGCTGGCAAAACCCGTTGTTGAGCATTCTCCCGCATCCGTTCCGTCCGCATGTCTCCTGAACAATCCTTAACGCTCCCGTAACTAAGCCGGGCACATCCGTCGAACGGGTATGCCGGTATTCCGACGCTCGCCCTATATACTTCACAGACATTTCTTTGTGGTATGATAGGCTACACGGGAGTTTGGACTGGGGGCGGAGGTGTAGGGCCGAGTGCTAATCCATGACGGCGAGGTGGTAGATGGGTCTCAGCTTATTCGCCCCCTTTCCTGAACATGAAAGTAAGTTGTAAGAAACAGAAATCCTAACACTGACGACTCTTTCGTGACAACCTTTTCGAAATCGATAATAACATGAGAACCCTTCATTAGACAAAAAAGTTAGGTAAAAAAAAACAATAAAAATAAAGTACTGCAGGAGCTTTGGCGCAATTAGGCCAACCTCTCTCCCTCCCTTCTCTCCCCTTTCCTGCTCCTATATATAAAATAAGGAGGATTCCTGAAATTCAACGCAAGTAGACATACATTACTGTACAGCAATAGAGGTGATTTCCTTACAGACAGACATGCTCCAGAAACGATAATACCCAACACCAAAATTCAACACGGCAAATGCTACCCTGAGAAAACCTTTAAAGCCTTTTCTTCAATTAAGTTTATCTTCTGTTCCAAATCTTTTATTAGTTTTTCCTCAATGGAATCTGCGCCCCTCCTCTCCGACAGCAATTTCTCGACTACCTCTGTATACGATCGCCCAAGGCTAACCAGCAGCCGACGGAGAGCGGCCTTGGGAACGCTGTTTCGTAGGTCATACGCGCCGGTGAGCGGTTCCTTAAGCCCCAGCTCTAGAAGCACCAATCCAAGATTATATAACCCCCCGTCATGTTCAGGTGGGGGCCTATTGAAGGTGGTCGATATATAAGGAGTCCAATTCGCGTAGTTACAGGTCAGATCGGGCTCGTATCGTGTGAAGAAACGAATCTCACAGGTATTTAGGCCACGTAACCAGGGGGTGCCATAGTGTTGGAGAACCCATCGCGCCAATTTAGCTGCAAGCAGGAACCGGTCTCTCTCCACCAGTTTAATACAACTCTCCTTTTGAGAGTGGGATTCCAAAAGTTCGCGAAGCGTAACAACCGGTCGGAGCTTTGGAGGATTCGAGAGGGTGCCGGAATTAGGACAACAGGCTGGAGGGCAGGCAGACTTGAGGAGAAACTTGGTTCGAGTGGAGTCCGGGTGTGCGAGATGATGGCGGGAACCTACGGGTGAGGTCACGATATTTGAGCAAGGAGGAGGAGAACACCCGGCGTATGGTGGGGTGGGTACGCAAGCCCGAGGCATACCGCCCATGTTTCCGGATCCAGATCCCGACACAGTGAGATGTAGAGGGTGCTGGTCGACATGCCGGTATGTATCCATTGATGTTTTTAAGTTGAGAGTGACAAACAAAGAACAGATTGACCCTGGGCCCATCAGCCATCGTAAAATAGAGTCCCAGAGATCCACCGAGACACTGCGTAGACATAGATGGATGAAGTGACACGGGCAACCAACCTCTCTTGAGAGGGTGTGATAGAGGTGGTCCAGGATGTCACGGTTAGATTTAACTTGGAATCTTTCCCGGTTCCCGGGTAGCGCTGAAACAGAAAGACTGGAGGGGGTGGAAGTTCTTAAGGAGCACAAGCCAGATTGCGCAGGCTCGCGAGCAAGTTGCAGGGCCTCGCGTAAGGAAGCAATGCTCTTCTCCAATTCGACAAGCAATCCTTGAAGCTTACGCTCTTGGGGGCTTCTTCTCAACTCCAAGTTCTTCATAACTGGTTCTCCAGCCTCCGTGTTGGGCCGTACCCATCGCCTTAGTAGGAACATTGCCATCAAGTTGCACTACCAATTTCGTAAGTGAATGACCGCCACAGGTTATCATATCCACACAGTCGCACCTCGTTACAAGGAACGCCAAGATTCTAGGATTTTTCGTTCGTTATAGCGGGGGTTTAGAAGAAATTCCTTATGGTAAGGACCGTTTGTATGGGAGCAAAGGTGATTCCCGGGGGTTTGCTCGTAATAGCGAGGTTTCCCGTATCAAGGGTTCCATGATAATGAGGTGCGACTGTGGTTGAGGAGAGCACCAAAGGCAACAACCACCAACATACCCAACATGACTTTAATATCAACACAATTCCGGACCCTGCTACCACAGGGCGCAGAACCTTAGGCGCCCGATCCCTCCCCTCCGTATCCTTTTCCGGTTCTTCCAAAAGTCTCGTAATGCCTTCCAATGCTATATGTGCATCTTGAAAAGAGTCCTGCACCGCGCTATGATGTTGCGAAAGGTCCCCCGCCCCGGCGCTGCTTCCTGCAAGGAGGGGCTTAATCTCTAATAGGAAGATAGTTTTGCATGGCAAAATGCGTCGCTTTAGGTCTCTCTTAATACTATTAAGCTTTTGGTGACCGTTAAGAGAAGTTTCGACCCTGATGAAGCTCTGTCGGACTGACTCTGCGAGACTGAGAGTACTCATCGTCGGTTTCCGAATAGTTGAAGAAGAGATAGAAACAGGAATGAGGTATCGACAGGTTGGGGACACCAGTACGAGAGGGGAAGCAGGATGATGTGTAAACGTTTGGATTCGTCGCCCCTGGTGGGATTGGTGTTATTGTGTCACTACCGATAATTACATTTGTCACTTTGCAGGAGCCGTGTGGCTTTGGGCTTTTTTCTCAGCCTCGTGTGGGGTTGGCAAAATCATCACGACGAGAGAGCCTCCGAAAAATAACCGCAGACGGTAGAGAAGGCTTCGCATGCACCAAAGCGACTTACCAGTCAAAAAAAATTCGGGAAAAAAACCCCGGGTGAGAAACGCAGCGTGCGCTCTGTTCCTGTCCCTTGCTCTACAAAATGGATGGTAACTTATGGCTTCATGGGACCTAGGGTGGCAGCGACTAGACTACAGGTAGTGGTTGAAGCTCTATGTACTGTATTATTAGATACAGTACTCGAATACCGTACAACCTTTCCCTACGTTGCGAGCACCCAGCAACGCCAGCAGGGGGATAGCACTTAACGTTAAGCGATTTGAATTAGAGATGACCCGTACTAGTTGCAACCTTCTCAGTCAACCTCTGGTGGGTTTCTACATGCCGCGCAGGTGGTACTAGTACTTTCCAGATGTGCTGCGGGATAGGCGATTTGAGTTGGCTTACCTCGGGATTGTAATGCTGTAGGGCTGCGCAAGCCTGGACTGGTAGTCGCCCCCTAACTTAAATAGTTTAAAATTTAATGAGAGATATTGAATGAGTCGACCACAGTTTGTATTCTTCCTTAGTATTGCTCATAGCAAGCAACATGCGGTTCTCATCCACTCATCCTTTCCTATCCTATCCTCTCATAGATAGGAAGTCTATTTATTCATAGCTTACATTGCTAAACCCTGATAGAGTATCGGGCATACCCCCCGATCTGCCGAGTGCTAGCAACGTACCGTAGGGAAAGATTGTAAGGTACTCGAGTACTAGTACCGTACTGCTGGATGTCTTCCGGGAGAGGCGTTCTTTTGTGGGTATTTGGCAAATAAACTTTCAGATGATCAAAGCTGGTTCAGAAAGCAAGAGATAGACGAGAAGAAAAACCACACTCAAAGACCAAACTGTTCCAAATAATTGTGGTCGTTCTTCTCTCTGCCAGTTGTTGCTCCAGACGAGCCCCATTTATTTCAGCAATCCATCCTAAGTGACAGGGCTTCCATTCACATCAAACCACGATGGACATTACGTGGGCTTCCTTGCCTATTTCCAATAGCCCATTTTCCCCTCTGACAGTACTCGCGTCGTAACAATCTGGTTAGGGGGAGGCCTATTGTATTATTACTTCGCCGGTCACTACCAAAGCGAGGCACCCGGCTCAACTCGGCCGCGCGAGTCCTGTGTTCTAACGGCCACTCTGCGGGAGCCTTTGTGAGACATATCGTGTTTGTCATGGAGGCTTTCTTAAAGGGGAAATGATTGGATGGGGATTGTGCCGCAATAAGCCACATCGCCCCGCTTTCTTCAGCTCGGATTATAAGAATGTTCATAAACTCCCCTAGTCCTCTACAAATCGCTGCACCATTTCTACGCCATGGCTCAAACTTCATATCCAGTCAGCTTCGGCGATGGCAATGTACACTGCGGCAATATAGCAGACAGTTTTAACACCCGCGATACCTGCGACGAGGATGCGCAGATTAAGCGATGGCTCTCTCCACTGGAGCCAATTAATAGACACCAAGGCGTGCGCTTCGATCGGCTCAACGGTGTAGGAGATTGGTTTTTGGAAGCGGGCGAGTTTCGGGAGTGGAGGGATGGTGAGGGTGGAGCCGATAAGGCTGTCTTGTTTTGTTCTGGGAATCTGGGAGTGGGCAAGACATATCTGAGGTGAGGGGCGGGATTCTTTGAAGGGAGTGGGTACCACTGACAGCCAGAAATACTAGTTCATTGGTGATCGATAGCCTGTGCGATCACGGGGGTGAGGAAAATATCGTGGTTGCAGGCTTGTACTGCGACTATCTTGCCTACGTGGAGCAGACAACCACCAACATAATAGGAGCTATTCTGAAACAACTAGTAGGTAGGGGAGAGATCGCGAAGGATCTACGGGAAGCGTTTCAAAAAGCGAAAAAGGAGTTTGGCGGAAGGGGGCCGCGGCTCGCGGATCTGATGGGGATGTTGAGGACTGCTATTGCTTCACTACCCAAAGTTTTCATCTGTATTGACGCCTTGGACGAATGTCTGCCGAAGCACCTGCCGGAGCTTCTCGGCTGTTTGAGAGACATTGTTCGCGAGTCCCCTAGCACTAGAATATTCCTCACCGGGAGGCCCCATGTCAGGGAAGATATTCAGAGATATTTCACTAAGGCGGTTGAGATACCAATCAGCCCTAACACGGATGATGTTCGGAATTATCTGGAGATGAGGTTAGACCAAGATCCTGAGCCAGAGGCGATGAACAGTGATTTACGGGCGGATATTGTGAGAGTTATAATGGAAAATATGTCGGATATGTGCGTAGGGCTATTTCACAATTCCACTCTATCAATGATGTATACTTACCAACGATTGTGGTTAGATTCCTCCTTGTTTCGCTCAGCATCGACGCTATTCTAGGAGAGGTGACAATTCGCCAGAGAAGAAAGAAACTTGCGGAGATGACACTTGGCAATGGATTGAGTGATGTCTACACGGCAACCCTAATGCGACTGAAAGCCCAGAAGGGATATAAATCGGCACTCGGGCTGAAGGTCCTGATGTGGGCGATGTATTCGGAGCGGCGCTTACGAGCCCAGGAGCTCAGTCATGCGTTGGGGGTGGAGATAGGATCCGGAGATCTTGATCCGGAAAAAGTTCCTGCGGTACGGACACTCGTATCATCTTGTTTGGGTCTTGTCACGGTCGAGGTGTCCTCGTCTACGGTCCGACTTGTACACTTCACTCTTCAGGAGCATCTCTCGCGCGATCCGACCCTCTTCCATAGTCCTCACTCAGCAATTGCCGAGGTTTGCTTGACATACCTCAATTTTCTATGTATCAGGGATCTTCCTCCAACTCTTCATTCGGCACCCGCAGCAACCCCTCTTCTAGAATATGCCTCTGTTTACTGGGGGAGGCATACGAGAAGGGGGATGACGGAAAATACCAAAATGCTTGCATTGAAGCTCCTCGATAGATTTGATGAACACATATCTACTCAACTGCTGCTATTACACTATAATCGAGATCGCCGCGGCGGCCCGCATTTTGATGGGGCGGGGGGGGCTGCGGGGTTCACGGGGCTCCACGGGGTAGCATTTCTCGGGATTGCGGAGATAGTGCCTGCTGTATTGGAGATGAAGAAATGGGACGCTAATGCATACGATTGCATGGGGATGACGGCTCTCACTTGGGCGGCTGCAAGAGGGCACGAGGAGGTTGTAAAGATGCTTTTAGAACGAAAAGACGTCAATCCCGACCAGCCAGACACCCAATATGGCCGTACACCACTCTCGTGGGTCGCTGGGGGCGGGCATGAGGGAATAGTAAAGATGCTTTTAGAACGAAAAGACGTCAACCCCGACCAGCCAGACACCGAAGGCGGACGCACACCACTCTCGTGGACGGCTGAGAACGGGCACGAGGGAATAGTAAAGATGCTTTTAGAACGAAAAGACGTCAATCCCGACCATCCAGACACCAAATATGGGCAGACACCACTCTCGTGGGCGGCTGAGAACGGGCATGAGGGAATAGTAAAGATGCTTTTAGAACGAAAAGACGTCAATCCCGACCAGCCAGACACCCAATATGGCCGTACACCACTCTCGTGGGTCGCTGAGAACGGGCATGAGGGAATAGCTAAGATGCTTTTAGAACGAAAAGACGTCAACCCCGACCAGCCAGACACCGAAGGCGGACGCACACCACTCTCGTGGGCCGCTCATCACGGGCATGAGGGGGTAGTAAAGATGCTTTTAGAACGAAAAGACGTCAACCCCGACCAGGTAGACATCGAATACGGCCGTACGCCGCTCTCGTGGGCCGCTGAGCAGGGGCATGTGGGGGTGGTGAAGATACTCCTAGAACGAGATGTCGATCCCGACCGCGCAGACACCGAATATGGCCGTACACCACTCTCGTGGGCCGCTCACCACGGGCATAGGGGGGTAGTAAAGATGCTTTTGGAACGAGAGTGTGCCAATTCCAGCCAGGCAGAAACTGACTTTGGCCATACGCCACTCTCGTGGGCGGCTAGGAGCGGATATGAGCCGGTAGTGAAGATGCTTTTGGAACGAGAGCATCTCAATCCCGATCGAGCAAACACTGACGATGGCCGCACACCCCTCTCGTGGGCCGCTGAGTACGGACATGAGGGGGTAGTGAAGATGCTTTTAGAACGAGAGGATTCCAATCCCAGCCAGGCGGACACCAAATATGGTCGCACACCACTCTTGTGGGCCGCTGAGCAGGGACGTGAAGGGGTAGTAAAGATGCTTTTAGCACGAGAGGGTGTCGATCCCAACCAGGCAGACACTGTATATGACCACGCGCCGCTCTCGTGGGCCGCTCAGCACGGACATGACGGAGTAGTAGAGATGCTTTTGGGACGAAAGGGAGTCGATCCCAACCGGGCAGACACTATACACGGCCGTACACCGCTCTCGTTGGCCGCTCAGCACGGACACAGCGGAGTCGTAGGGATGCTTGTGGGACGAAAGGACGTCGATCCCAACCGGGCAGACACTATATATGGCCGCACACCACTCTCGTGGGCCGCCGAGCAGGGACATAGTGGGGCGGTGGGGGTCCTTTTGGAACGAGAGGATGCCAATCCTTACCAGGCAGACACCCTCTGTCGCCAAACACCACTCTCGTGGGCCGCTGAGCACGGACATGAGGGGGTGGTAAAGATTCTTTTGGAACGAGAAGATGTCGATTCTAACCATGCAGACACCCAAGATCGCCGTACACCACTCTCTTGGGCCGCTGAGCAGGGACATGAGGGGGTAGTGAAGATGCTTTTGGAGCGAGAGTATGTCAATCCCGACCGCGCGGATACCGATGATAGCCGCACGCCACTTTCGTGGGCCGCTGAGCAGGGACATGAGGGGGTAGTAAAGATGCTACTACAACGAAGGGACGTTAATCCCAACCAGGCAGACACCAAATATGGTCGCACACCACTCTCGTGGGCCGCTGAGTGGGGACACGAAGGGGTAGTAAAGATGCTATTAGGACGAGAGGATGTCGATCCCAACCAGGCAGACACCGAATACGGTCGTACACCGCTCTTGTGGGCCGCTGAGGAGGGACATGAGGGGGTGAAGATGCTTCTAGAACGAGATGTCGATACCGACCGGGCAGACACCGAATATGGCCGCACACCAAATATCGATAACCGTTCACTAGCTAGATGGCCTCAAGACAATGAGCACGTTGGGGTAGCCAAGCCACCCCAAGGTCCGGGCGTGTACACCCCTCCTTCCCCCGATATCGGCGCCCGCAGACCATCAGAATTTCCACCCAAGCTGACTAGCCTCGCTACCAATATCTCGAGTAGACAAAGTCCCGGTAACCCATACCCGACATACTGGGATCCTACAGAGGGTTATGAAGGTAGATCAGCAACTCCGATATACCCCGGATCTATCGATACCGCTCATCCGACAGATAAGCATAACAGAAGCCCGCTTCCGACAACCATCCAAGAAATTCACCAGGAATCAGTAAAAACACCGTTCATTCAACAGTCGGACACCGACTCCCTAGAGGGCCACGAAAGACATCCGCTTCCAATGAGTGACGACAACGGTAACAGGATCACTTCTGAGGTTGGAGAGTTTGCCGACAAAGAGACCCTTTCAAAATCCAAGCGCATACCTCATTCGGGGATGTTAGCTACTCACCTCATTCAGTCATCTCTTGATGTTCTTCGAAAGACACCTACTTCGAATCACTCCCGCCACCTTGGGAGATTCAAATTGTGGGTCGACGAATATGGCACACCTCATGGCCAGCTGGACAAAATCCTCAAGGAATCGCCAATCCTAAAGGAGGCCACGATCACCCTTCTGGCAGATTTATGCAACGTCCTTACTACTCGAACTTCACACCACGATGGTAATTATCCAATCTTACCTCCTAAACCCTACATTCTCCGATACTAATATTTAATCCTTTTTACCCCAGACACCCTCTCAGTGCTCCAGGAAGCCTGCGCGATATACCCGGGAATCAGCCAGCTATTCCCCGACACTGGTTCCGACAGTGGTGATGAAGAGGGCGTGATCGAGACTATTGTTGATTCCTTGTTTAATCTTTCGCCATTGCTGATTGATGCTCTTGAGAACCTTCCGAGGGACACACCAACAGGTGTCGGCAATGATGAGGCAACCACTGCCCTGGAAATAGTTCAGAGGTTCGATGGCTCAGGCTCCATTCTACTATTGCTTGTCTTTCTCTTCCTTCTTGTTAGTTGTTTGATGCTCCTTTATACAGCAGTAGGTCATGCAGGACGGTTCCGGATACTACTTGAAGGCCTAAGACAGGCTTGGTTTGACTAGAAATTGTTTCTTCATCTTTTTGACCTGTGTTACTCATATCTAGTATGTACAGCCGCGTTCGCAAAATTCTCATACCCCTCCTTGTACCTCTAGAACAATACCTATTTACAACAACAGGACAACAAGAAGTCTTCTGATAACTATTTTTCGGATATACCCCTAGGGGCATTGTAAACCCTTGTCACCATTTATTATACCGAATAATCAAGGGAGATGGTTAGTAAAGCGTTTCTAATTACTCGAGGTACTCGGGAGGGTATGAGAACTTTGCGAACGCGGCTGTATATCTTTGGACTGTATTTTCCCGCATATCATTCAGATTCAAGCTCCCTCTATTCTCGACCCTGGGGCGACTTCTTTTCACCATTTTTCTTTTCACCTTTCCTGTTGTGCTCTCTCTCTCTCCTTGCTATCTCCAACTCGTCAGCCCCAAATTCACTCCCCTCCATAGCCTCTATATCTCTTTAGACGAAAGACAATCAAGTCACCGGTTTGGAGCTGCTCTTTGTGCGCTACAACCAAAAGAAATACATTCCCAATCCAGTGATCCGAGTGCAACAGACTATTGCAGAATACAACCCAGAGCCGGTATTCAGCAAGAAGCTACGCAGGCGCTATGGTAGCGCGCCATCTGTATTTCCAAAAAAAGCAAATTCAATAGTCCCGAATACCAGTACAAGCCCATATTTTAGGCATTAATTCATCTATGCCTCTGGCCTATCCCTTCTGGGTGGTGGTAGACTTTATAGGATACGAGGGGAAGTCGGATGTAATAAAAACTCCGGACTAAGCTTCAGGGAAAGGCCGTTTTTGAATGCTGGGGGTCCTGATAAGCGGATATCTATAGTGGAAGAATCATAGCAAGGCCCGACGACGGCCATTAGGCAACAGCTATTCTGGCAGGGAAAACCAAAGCAAAGAAACAGACCAGCTATTTATCCAGATGGTACAACATAGCCGAGCTCCAAGATGTCACTGAGACTTACCCCAACGCCCCTGCCGGAAAAAAAAAACAGCCAAAGGTTAATGAATAAACCTCTGGTGACGAACTAGGAAGTATGGCTCTTATCTTAGAAGAGCACCGTAAAATTCTTGTGGGGTCTGCTATCTCCATAAACCCCGTAATCTTCAGATCCATGGGAAAAGGCTCCCCAGAAGGATTAGCGTTTTCCTGGCACAGTATAGGATCAGCCCTCAGGACTTTTTGGATCTCATTAACTAACTTAGTATTCGCAACTGTCAACTCGTCAAACTAAACCTATCCCAGGCTGGTGGGCTCACTGGCTAACTCCCGTTGACAATCCGATAGTGAATTTCGCGAAATCCTACTCGATGGTTTTCACTATCAGCCACTCAGGTTGTGCTCAGACATCATGATCTTCGGAGGCCTTCACTAAATATCTGCCATTCCTACAGCTGCCATCTCTTTTTTTATCATTCAAACCACTTTGTTATCGCCCCTCTCATCGCCCAACTACAGTCACTTCCCTACATTCCCATGCCTTCCCAAATGCCCTCAGTCCTTGGAAACGCTTTGTTAGCCCTCTCATTCCACCATTCAGTAAAACAAAATGTGGTAAAAGTTAAAATATCCCTAGAGGCCCATCCGAAAACAGTTATCTAAAAGGCTCTTACTGTTCGCTTGTTAGCAGGCATTGCTCTTGAGGCACGGGAAGGGTATAATATGAGAACTCGGAGGATGTGACTGTGTGCGATAAGCGAGATGGTGAGGTGACACGAGTGACTACCCATGATACTCTGGCACTCCGCCATACCGCAATTATGGCGGGGATAAAAGCACGGAGATTCTACTAGTAAAGCCGCCACTCATCTCCACCCCGATAGAACACGTTTGGCCGCTAAGGCGCAAAAGGTAGGGCGGGTGAGAAGCGGTGTCGAGAATTATAGGAATACTCGAGCACTCAAGTGCATGTACCTGAAGTGGTCAGGCGAGTAAATTTACTGAGGTACTCGTGTATGGACGTGGGTGATGGGACAGACAGGGTTAAAAAACTTATGCATCCACATAGGTTTTCTAGCCCTGTCCGTCCGATCACCCATGTCCATACCTAGGTACAGAACCTAAGTTTTGTAGGTTACACGAGCAGGGGCGTGCTTCTAGCAGGGGGTAAGGGCAGCAAAACCTCGCTCGTGGAACCTACAAAACTTAGGCGCTGTAAATTTACCTCACGAATACTCGCAATGCTCTGACGTTTATGCACACGCCCGGGTCTGCATGTAGCGCCAAGACTGGAGGGAAATGGATGAATCTCAGGAGCATTCTTTGCCATCTAAGTACTTAGATCCGGGTGGTCAAAGTTCTTTAATTTATGCGCGAGGCTGCGTTCTATTGGCCTAAGATATATGTAGTAAGATGCGGACCCAGGAGTGTTCGCAAACGTCAGAACATTGCGAATAATACAGGAACACCTAGTTCCCCCCAAGGTACCGAGAAACCTAACCTTGGAAGAGGCAATTTGACTTCCCGATTGTGACTAGCGCAGCGGTAGTCACCCAACGCGTCTCGGTTGCTCTGTTACCTCAACGCGTCAACCCATCAGGCCAAGTCGAGCCCTCTCCAACCGCCAAAATACAGCAGCATGGGCAACTCCAAAACCCCCAGAAAAACCCCCAACAAAACCCCGCAAGGGAAGCAGCGCACGATATCCAGCTTCTTTGCTCCGAAGCAATCCCCAGTAAAGACCAGCACAGACAATTCACCTGCCACGCCAGCAATAAAGAAGACAAAGCCCGATGAGGAGAAGGAGAACAAGACTGCCGACCAGGAGGAGGAGAATGAAAGAGAACCAGACTCCCTACCACAGACTCGCAGGAGGGTAGCCCAGAAGCGAGCCCTCGAGGACGTTGAAGATGAAGCGACGGATGATGATGATTACTACAGCAAGCCAGGGACCACCGGTGCTACAAAGAAGAAATTGAGAAGGAGCCCTGAGCCGGTGGCAAATCCAGAGCCAGGAAGTGAGAAGAACGAAGAAACAAGAAGAGAGACGGCAAATTTCCCAGCCCCAGCGGTGGCGCCCCGAACCAAGAAGGCGGCAGACTCGGGAAAAACTCTCAAGTATCTCTACAATCCTTTCGCGGACGCTACGGATATGGATGATGAACCTGTTGACCCGACTACGAAGAAGAGGCGGGAGAGACTGCATGAGAAGTTTGTACAAAGGTTGGGGAAGCCGGGCTCTATATTCGAGGCCCGCGAGGTAGAGGTTGAGGAACAAGCGGCAGAACAGGATGCCGAGGAGCCAGATGACGACGAACCAGGGCCCATCGCGAAGAGGTTTGGGGGGGGCGGAAAGGGGAAAACTCTACCCAAGAGTGGGAAAAAGCTTACCCCGTTAGAACGACAGGTGGTTGAGATTAAAAGGAAGAATCCTGATACACTTCTTGTGGTCGAAGTGGGGTACAAGTTCAGGTTTTTCGGTGAGGATGCGAGGATTGCAAGTCAAGTTTTGAGCATAATGTGCATTCCAGGCAAGATGCGATTCGACGAACACTCATCAGAAGCACATCTCAATAAATTTGCCTCCGCCAGTATCCCAACCCACCGTCTCCACGTCCATGTAAAACGGCTCGTAACCGCTGGCCACAAAGTTGGAGTAGTTCGCCAAGTGGAAACGGCAGCACTCAAGGCAGCAGGAGATAATAGAAATGCGCCATTCGAGAGAAAGCTGACCAATCTATATACCAAAGGCACGTACATCGACGATGTGGATGGGTTGGACGGCGATCTAGCCGCAGGGGCCGGAAGTGGGGGAGCTGCGGGTACCGGGTTCATGCTTTGTATTACCGAGAAGCCCGGAGGCGGCACAGGTACGGATGAGAGAGCTCACGTAGGGATTGTCGCGGTGCAGCCTGCGACAGGGGACGTGATATATGATGAATTCGACGATGGTTTTATGAGAAGTGAAATCGAGACCAGATTACTACACAGTGAGATACATACAGCAGTCCCGAGAGCTGAGTTTTAGAATTGACCCATTTTCTTCAGTTGCACCTTGCGAATTTCTTATCGTTGGAGAATTGACAAAAGCTACGGAAAAATTGGTTTCCCATCTGGCGGGTAGCACGTATGTTCCCCCATATATGAGTGCTTCATGCGAGATTTATGGCTAATCTTTGGTTAGAACCACCGTTTTTGGAGATCAGATACGTATAGAGCGTGTGGAGAGTAAGAAGGATGCGAAAATTTTAGCTCCAACTCATGTTTCCAAATTCTATGCGGATAAGCTTAAACCAGCAGATTCGCCAGAAGCCGCAGAGTCAAACAGTTTGCGGCCGCCTCATATGGTCTCAATTGAATAGAGATATATACTAATTCCTGAGCAGGACTTCTAGAGATTGTCATGAATCTGCCGGATCTTGTGACCACCTGCCTCTCGGCACTGATAACCCATCTCTCCAGCTATGGGCTCGAGCACATATTTGACCTTACAAAATACTTCAAATCCTTCAGTGCGAGGTCTCACATGTTACTCAATGGCAACACTTTATCAAGTCTCGAGATATACCGCAATCAGACTGATTTTTCGACTAAGGGAAGCTTGTTCTGGACCTTGGATCGGACGAAGACAAAATTTGGGAAGAGGCAGCTCCGAAAATGGGTCGGGAGGCCCCTGTTGGACAAAGCGCGTCTGGAAGAAAGGATAGAAGCTGTCGAAGAGATCAAGAGCGGGAAGAACTCAAAACTAGAGCGACTAAGGGAATTGCTCTTAAAGATATCTTATGACCTAGAAAAAGGCCTCATTCGTATATACTACGGAAGGGTTTGTCCCCTACCTCGAATGATCTTGTGCTCGCCTAATCCGTCGGGTAGTGCTCTCGCCCAGAACTCCTATCGATTTTACAGACATTAAACAGAATTGCCAACACCTTTCCCTCCGTTGATAACCCTGAGGATGCAGGCTTCAATTCTAAAATCTTGAATGAAGCTCTCGCAAATCTTCCTCGGATTAAGGAAGATGTAGAGGCTTATCTAGATGTCTTCAATCACTCACAGGCAGCCAAAGATGACAAGTATGATTTCTTCAAGGACGGCGAAAAATATGAAGCTATCAACGAACATAAGCTGGTTTGTGCCCCTTTACACCAAGTGGTAAAGCTAATCCACGTGCGTGATCAGGGGATTGCTGGTGTTGAAGGTGACTTACAAGAACATTTGAAAGAGATTGCAGCAATACTGAAGAGAAAGGTCGCGTACGTCAGCGTGTCTGGTATAGAGGTATAGCAAACCACCCCCGCAAGCCCATCGATCATCCTATTTTCTAACAACCTCAAGTATCTTGTCGAAGTCTCAAATGAAAAACACGCACTGAAAAGCGTACCAGCAACCTGGGTCAAGATGAATGGGTAAGTTCATGCGCCCCCATTGTTCTCAACACCCCCAGCTAAAATAATCACCAGGACGAGAAAGGTTTCCCGATTCCACACACCCGAAGTTACCAAGTTGCTCCGCGAGCGTGACCAGCACAAGGAATCGCTCGCTGCAGAATGCAACCGAGCCTTCAGAAAGTTCCTCGCCGAAATCTCGACCAATTACCAAGAGTTTCGCGACTGCGTTCAATCGCTCGCAATCTTGGACTGCCTCATTTCCCTCGCAGCCGTCGCCAACCAACCCGGCTACGTCAAGCCCGAGTTCACGGAGGAGCCATGCATAGAAGTGTGTGAAGGTCGACATCCAATGGTGGAGCAGCTCCTCCTGGACGCCTATGTCCCCAACGACATCCACCTCTTCTCGGACAAGCAGCGCGCAATGATCATCACGGGACCGAACATGGGTGGTAAGTCCTCATTCGTGCGCCAGGTGGCGCTGATAGCCATAATGGCCCAAGTGGGTAGCTACGTCCCTGCCTCCGCGGCGAGAGTCGGCATGCTAGACGCTGTATTCACGCGAATGGGCGCCTTCGATAACATGATGGCGGGTGAGTCCACCTTCATGGTGGAACTGAACGAGACCAGCGACATCCTCAAGCAGGCCACCAACCGCAGCCTCGTGATCCTTGACGAGCTCGGTCGCGGAACCAGCACGCACGACGGCGTCGCCATCGCGAACGCCGTCCTCGACTACGTCATCACTCAGCTCAAAAGCATGTGTCTGTTTGTCACGCATTACCCGCTACTCGCGCAGTTTGGCGAGAGGTATCCAGAGAATGCGGTAAACGCGCACATGAAATTTGAGGAGGCTAATGGTAATACCCCCTCCCAATTTCCCAGTCTAAATCGAACCAACCACTGACCCAACGAAGATGGAACCGAAAACATCACATTCCTATACCAAATTGGAGAGGGCGTTGCCCACAGATCTTATGGGTAAGCACCCTCCCCCTACCGCTCCAGGCAACCATGTTCAAAAAAATCCCTAACTAACAAAACCCCAGTCTGAACGTTGCGAGACTAGCTGGCCTACCGCAACGCTGCATAGAAGGTAACCCCTCACCCCCCTTTCATCCCATTCCTAGCTCCGGGCTAACACCCCCCCAGTTGCAGCTGTAAAATCCTCCCAGCTTGAGAAGGAACTTAAAGAGCGGCAGACTACGAAATGGTACCCCTCCCCCCTTCCTTTCGCACCCGCCAGCTATGATAACAAAAGACTAACGGCACCAGGGCAAAAACCATCATGAGCGCCTCCAGGGGGGAAGAAGTGGATTTCGACCCTTTGCAGTTACTGGCTGGTATCGAGAATCTTTGAGTAGTCCCTCCTTCGCCCTCTCCGACTATCTCCGTGGTAATGTAGTATAATAAGGGTGGCGATTTGTTTTTTGTTCTTGTATCCTAGACCGACTAATGGTAGATGTACTGTAATCTATTATTATTATTACCATTATTATTATCATCCCGTTGCGTTGGTGGTTAGAAATGGCTGGGGCGAGTGACTTGCTGTGGATCTGCACAATCATAATCATAAACAGTCACTCGGAGAGACTGTGGGGTTCGTCGACTTCAACTTCTCTATTTCTCAACTACCTATCTACACGTTACCGCGTGATGGACACGTGAACTACCGGTCAGCCAGCTAGGATAACAAACCAACAAACCGATTGGTAAAAAATACAATGGGAAAATGTAATCCATGGGCAAGCCAATTAATCAACCCGTAACTCGCCACCATCCATCCAACATTAGCCAAAACCCTCCACCTACCAGAGAAAAAAAGTATGATATGGGTACGAGTGCCGTAGTTACTACGCAATAGCCCGCCGCCCAGCAACAACTCAACCCTTTTTCCCCGCCGGCATTCCAAAAGCACCAGTATAATACCCACACATCATCTCACAAACCAAACTCGATGGGAGGAGGAAGAAGGAAGGGAGGGGGGAGAAAAATGCATTCACTAACTTTACAACTATGATAACCTAACCTAACCTAACCCAACCCAACCCAGCCTACTGTACTATACTGTGCCGTGCTACATAGGAGAAGAAGGAAAAAGGGGGAAAGCTAATGAGAGGGTATATTAAGACTGCCTTTAAAAATGACGCCGCCCACACGCTTACAAAACAATGCACCCAACACCCAGTTTCAAGGGAAGAAAAAGGAAAGAAAAAAGAAAAAGCGGAAAAGAATGGAAAGGGAAGGGAAGGGAAAACGTGCAAAGGGGAAAAAATGGAAGAGAAAATAAAAATGGAGGGCTCTGGTAGATGGATGGAGACGGAAGGAAGGGGGAAAATTGCTTATGATGGGGAAAGGTAAAAGAATAGAATGAAAATGAAAGAGAAAGATGTCTTTACTCCACCGGTGAAACTAAAAGTAAAGAAAACAAAAAATGAAAGGATTAGCTAGGGCATATTTGCTTGATTTAATCTGGTCGATTTGATTTAGAGAAGAAAAAGGAGAAAAACAGAACATGAGCCGGATCATTGGATCCAGAAAATTTGATGTCCTTGACTTGACTCTATTTTCTGCGAGGGGGTTCCGGGGTAGATGGGAGAAACTAAAGGCGAGCGAAATGTTTGCACCAGATCCAGCCAAGTTCGCCATTTGCGTCGTCCTGGTTTTTGGCCAACCAGATTTCTCCTTTCGTCCCAACCACCTATAAGATCGTTAGTATGTCTACTGGCAAGGGAAAGGGAGAGATATACATCAAAAATCTCTCCTTGAACATAAGTAAGATACGGGAATCCACCCTCTCTCCGTTGTTTATCAATGTTAAACTCGTACAGACTAGCCACAACAAATATAGGCGTACTACTATTGGATAATGTCAGTGCCGGTCGTTGACTCTGTCTCGACGATGCCACAGACGGCGCCCGCGAGGCACTGCGCGAGGGGTCTCTCGACTGGGATTCACTATCGGATTTCATTTCCCTATCGTCCTCCATTGGCATCGCTGACGAAAACATTGGCGCAGGAGCTGGGGAGGCAGAACGGCTATGGGGTTCCGCCCGTGGGTCAACTAAGGACGCGTTTGAAGTGTAGGTTGTCTGGGTTTCTGGGCCATCAGATAGCGTTGGCGCCAACGAATATGCCCTTGATCCAGGACGGTCAGGCAGAGACGGTGAGTAGGTACGAGTGACTGGAGTATGGAGTTGTCTGTCGGCAGTCATAGTTGAGAATGATCGTTGAGGAACCGGTGGAGTGATTCTCATTGGTGGCCTCTGTAACTGTGCTGACCCAGCTCGCCCTCGGGGGTTATTTGCTATCTGAGGTAATATTGGAAGGACAGGGCCCATCGCAATCAAGGGAGAAAGGGTGGACCCGCCACTGTGACGACGCTCCCCGAAGGGTTTGTCAAAACTCGAAGCTGTTGGGGAGTGCCCCGTTAAAGACAAGGCCCTATCTCGCCCCGCCGGGGAAAGCTCATTCCCTTCAGACGTCGATGGCCTCCGTGGGTTTTCAAAGGCTTCCAGAGATAATGTCGAGGAGGGAGAAAGGAACTGGGTTTGTGGTAATAGCGTGGCTTTCAAGGTTCCTTGTTTCCGGGCGTTAGTGGGTTTACAAGACTCGCTAGAAAATAACATATTCTTACCGTTGCAAATTCCCATATGATTGAGGCTCTGCTCGTTATATGAAAAATCGCCCATGAAGTCCTTAACAATGCTATCCAACTCAGCGGGCATCTCCATTTCTGTGAAGGTCATCCGAAGTTTGGCGGCCCAGCTATTCATCCATAGACCCTGCAATTCGACAAAGTTTAACAAAATAGTATCGATAAGCTTCTTCGTCAATCTGAATAGCTTCGGGAGCTCATCAATCAGCGTTTCATTCAGCGCGACGTACGCGTCGGCGAGTTCGATAGACTTCTTGTCTGGAGTGTCCCCCCGATCCCTGATTGCCTTATACCGAGCATAGTCCACCGCTTTTTTGTTACGCTTTGTCATGATCCGTTGTGGGCTTTCATGCATCTTCAGAAGCATTTCAAGAGGTTCAATTGAATGTTTGCGTACGCGGAGTTTCTACCCTCGTTAGCAAGGACTCTTGGGTGCCGATACTAGAGATACTCACATGCTCTTGCAGATAAGTAGATGCCATCTCCTTCATAGCACTATTGAACTTTCTCCACTTTGCCTCAATCTCGGGGTGCTGCGTGTGGGATATGTCGACAAACTCCTTGATTGTTTGCGTGAATTCTAGAAATTTCTCTATATGCGCTTGAATATCAATTGTATAGATTTCAATATCCCGTATTATCACCTGCACTTGGACGAAGTGCATATTATAGTTCTCAAAAAGCCTGTTGTAGACTTCGTCCACCACGACCTCTGACAGTCCCACGGATTGCTTGAGCTTTTCAGCACGGCGTGCGAAACCCTTGGTGATTCCATGACGAATATCTGTTTCGGCTCTCTTGCGGCCCACAATTCGTTCCACCATGTCTTTTCTTTTCTTCATTTCATTGATGCGGTCCGCAACGAACTTCATCTCCTTAGCAGCCACTTCTAGCTGAGTAAAATCGGGATGACTTTGAGGGGTGCATTCAAGCAGCTGAGTAAGCAAAAGCGGATACTTCAATATTCGCTGAACAGGCTTGATGAGCAAAGATTCCAGGTTCCAGGCATTTGTGAGATCTTCCGCGCATGCTTTGCATTCCTATATCATTATCAGCATCCTAAAGAATTTGTCATGGAAAGGGGATGTTTACCGCCAGCCAAATGGCAACACCCCTGTTGCCTTCCAGCTTTTGCAATCGCCCAACTGCATTGTCATGATTCTTGCAGTATTCACCATAGACCTTTTCCATATTGTAGAACATATCCATGAAAACCTCGCCCACATACGTCTTCCTATCCTTCTCCTCTTCGGTGGCAATGTCGTCAAAGAAATTAGACCTGTTGTCTTCATCCCCGCTATTTGATGAGTTCGCTACACTCACAGCGCTGCTGTTCACACCGCTTCGGGCCCTGCGTAGAACGTAGACACTCCCTACCGCTGACTTCAGAGATTCCAAAAAGGCTTTTGAAAACTGCACGATGGCATCTGTGTTTCCAAACAAGACCTTTATATCATCAAGGGTAATTGAGGAACAGGCATTAGCGGAGCCCTTATAGATTTCCATTGCGACAGTCATATCCCGGAAATAGGAGCTTTCGGTGTCCACCAACTCCTTCAGTAGGTGGCGACGCTTGATTAACAGCTTCTGCTCGGGAGCCTCCCTTGGGCCAGAGTGCTCTTGAGAGTGAATAGAAGAGGACTCACGTTTGGTTGGCGCCATGGAAGAGGCTGGGGTTTCCGAGTGACGGTATCCATTAGGCCCAACCAATACAGAATTGTGGCGGGATTCAAGCTCCGAATAAAAACTCGAGGAGGGAGAATTCGACTGCTTTCCTGGATAAGAGTGCACGTGATCCAGGCTTAGCCTATGCGAATACTGGTCTGAGCTCTGCCTACCAGAATAAGGAAGCTGTGAATCCTGGCTCTGCCTTTGATTATCCCCGTAATAGTCCATGGTAGAAGTGGTGTTCCAGCGTTCTAGGCTGGGTCTGTTACTTGGTGGGGGAGGGAGTGGTGAGGATGTTCGCTCGGTGTAGGTGGGAAAGACACTGATAGCTAGTCCTAGAGGCTCGGTATCCTTTTCAATTTCCGGTAATTGGAGTGGGGTATGCAGAGGCATTCTATTGCTAGAATAAGTCGGCGGAGTGCTCATCGCTGAGGGGGCAGGTGAGATAGCTCTAGGGGGGTCCTTTGCAGGGGGTGCGGGGGGTAAGAAATGGTAGTCCTTCGGGGGAGGCGTTGGAGGAAGTGGTGACTCTATCTCTTCCATGTACTGTCGAGGAGTGGTTGGCGAATCAAGCATTTGGGTCGACTGTCTCTTGGTAGGGTGAATATCCAATTCTGGACTAGCCCGGGACGAAGTCGTTTCCCAACCTTCTGATTGGTCACCAATGCTGGGTCGAGCCGAGCTCGGAACCTCAGAGCAAGACGTGTAATCGCACAGTTCGCTATCTTCAACATAATCGTCGTAGCCTTCGGTGCTAGTGTTCTCTTCCACTTCTGTATCCTCTTCGGTCTCTGTCTCCGTTTCAGTCTCTTCGGTTTCCCCTTCCTCAGTTTCTCCGTCTTCGGTCTCCCCCTCCTCAGTTTCTCCGTCTTCGGTTTCTTCATCCACATCATCGGCACACTCGTCCAGAGTATCTGTTCCCATTTCAAACTCTGACACTTCTTCTTCCTCGGTATCCACATAGGATCTCAAAAAGTCTTCTCGCGGCTCGTCGTAATGGTCGAATACATCAACAATAGTAGCCCTATCATCTAAAGGTGTGCTTGATGCAGATGTGGTAGCCGCAGGAGACAGGTTCGCCCTCTCTGTAGTATCAGATTTTACCGAAATAGAATCTGGGTTAGTTCTCGTGGTCGCCTCCAGTTGGTCGCTTTCCGGAGCTTCAATAATTGACCCAATACGGTCGACGGCCTGATGTGCTGTTCCGTCTTTCATATCTGAAGAGTCTCGATTTGGGCCGGTCGCCATACTCCACGCTGTCATTGCCGAATCGGGCCTGAGAAGCTGCGGTATGTGCATAAGCCGCAAAGAATCCGAGGGCGTGTCGGGTGTGACAATGACGGGAATTGTCGGCTCTTCCCCTCCTGTCCTTGCTGCTGAAGGCGGCCCATGAGGTGAGACAGGGCTTACCCCAGTACTACCGGTACCATCGCTAACGGTCTGATGATACCCAGAGGCTTGATTAACACGCACGTCTTCGGTTGGCGGCGGCCCCCCGTCAAAAGACGATAGAGACGATCTCCGGCTTGGAGATGAAGACTGACGCCTATCCCAAAGATCATTGATTCTTGACTTGTCGAAGTAGGACTCGGCACCCATCTCCACGGACTCAGATCTGGTTGGCAGAACAGAGATGAACTCGGATTCGATTGGCTCAGGAACAGCTGAATCGCCCACAATTTCCTCACGAGTTTCCGCAGCATCCTCGGCACCATTGCTTACGGGGTATCCCCCAAGCTCATTTTCATCCTCCTCCTCAATTCTTTCCTGATAACCACCTCTTGCATCACCATTGCCCCCGTCACGATCACCGACTATCTCCCCTCTCAAACTCTGCTTAGAACTCTCCTTAGAAACAACGTTTGTTTTCAATTCGGATGTCTCTTTTAAAGTTTTATTAAAAGCGTTTTGAATTCGAGCTCTTCTGGCGGCAAAATCCACAGTCCCTAACTCCGGAATTTTCTTTTTCACATCCCTTCCCCGATTATTCTCGGGCTCAAAAGTCCTTGTGCCTCTAGCACGCTGAAAATTCGTCTCCCTAGAATAGGATGAGGTTTGTGAACTGTTTTGAAATTTCTGCCTGGATGCGGCTGCAGAGTTTGTGGTTGGCAAACGCTGTCCACGGGATGACCTTAATGGCGGTGATTTCTTTGGCTGGGGTGCAGTGATATATGCCGCCAATCTAGGACTAGTGCTAGGCGGAGGGGGATGCCGTGAACCGTGGGAGGATACTGCAACGGGCGCCAAGCTTGTGGCCCTAGAGGTGTTCCGACCGTACCTGTAGTCCAGAGTTGGCGAGCGCCTTACTACCGGAATATTGGATTTCGCTGCAGAAACGGAGCGGGGGGAAAGTGAGCTCTGAGGTACATCGGACCGAGCAAATATCGCGTCTACCTCTATTACATCGATAGGAGAAGAAAACATCTCTGCGTTGGATCTACTCCTCCGATGCCGCAATGGATGCGCTGGAAACCCAGCGCTGCTTGCCTCCCCTTCGGTATCTGCCAGTGAGGCTGCAGAAGGTGAATGAATCTCGAGCGCCGAACGGCTCCGCCGATGTTTGTTTGGGCCGGCAGGTTTGTCGCCAAAAGATGTATCCAACGGTGGCAGTAGATTACGAGCACTTGTAGACTCTTCAGCACCATTGCTCATTGAAGTAGCGGGCCGTCGAGAACGACTCGAGTTTTTTCCCCTACTTGTGATGGAATTCGATTGAGTTGATCCTGAGCGCTCACCAGCTCTAATTCTCCCAGTTGTAGATGATTGATTATTTGAGCGTGCGGATCCACCCGATTGCCCACTTCCGCCGCCCGCTGGTTTCCATGCCGGTGGCTTCCTAGTCCTGGCGGCGTTGGGACCAGCGGCGACAGCTGGAATGCGGTTACTGGGATTTGGGATTTTCTCATCCTGCTTTGTATTGAATCGATTCACAATATCCTTGAAATTAGGGGAATGGGCATTCGTCGCCGATGACGATGACGCTACCGTTGAGGACTTTGTTGCAAGCGGTGAAGAAACCGACCTTCCAGGTGGGGGCGTTTGACGGTAAGGTGAGATGTAATTAGTTTTGGAATTGATCGAAGATGATTTGGGCAAAATAGCCCTCGGCTGAGACGCCTTTGTAGGTGAAGGTGAAGCGGGGGACGATTGCTCTGGCATTTGGGGATCCGGAGGCTGGAACGCTGAAGCAGCGGGAAGGCTACTTGAAGGCATTGCTATTGGACATGTGGGGGGATGCTCAGAGGAAAATGGAGGGAGGGAGGGAGGGAGGGAGGACGGCCTAAAGAATTGTGGAAGAGATCACTCTTTCTCCAAGTGTTAGCCCTAAGTTTGCGATGGACGTAATTGCGGGTTTTGCGGGTTAGGTCCTACCAGTAAAATGGATTTTAGCAGCCGTTATTTATTGACTGATAGGGTTGAGGGTGACTGTTGAGCGGTAGTGGTAGCAGTATTTAGTGGAAGGAGAAGTGGGTGTGGGCCGGGAATGTGGTAGTGCAGGTACGATGTTAGAAGGATAGTTGTGCCTGCAACGGACGTGTGTCGGTGGCCCGTACGGGCGAAGATGCTCTTTCGACTTTGCCGTTCCTAAGGTGCAGCACAAAGTGCAATCGGATAGTCAGTCAGACGTTAGAATTGCTGATGTGATGTGCAATGAAGATAGACGAGGTTGATCCGCCCCACGTTCTGCGGTGATAATCTCTCGCTTCCAAGCAGCTGCTCGTGTGATCAGAGTTTCCGGTCAGGTAGCGAGCGAGGTGTGAAGGAAAGGGGCAGGGCGGGGTGTATGTGTGCGTGTGGAAGGAGTGGGGAGAGCAGGAGGAGGGAGAGAAGAGCAGGTAGGTTACCAAACTTGCTTCAATGTTATTGCCTATTGCTAGGGACTGTGCCGTGCGAACACAGCAATTTTACCGTACCTGTTACTCTGAGGATTCCTTTCGCCCCGAGGGGTGTCGTTATCTGAAGATGGGAGACGATAAACCTTCCTGGTCACCTATTGTTTTTTTTTTGTAAGTCAAGAGTAAGTACCTCTAAAAGGCGCGAGCGTCCGGTCATTTGGTGTTATACGTTACAGCACTGCAGTATACCTCTGCCACGAGCAGATGGTATCAATATTCGAGCCCTTTGACGGAGAGTGCCAACAATAACCGTTCCTATTTCCAAGATGTCGGCGCTTGATCGGGAAAGGTGCGGGAAGATGGAAACGAGTGTTGGAGCGGACGAGATTCAGGAAGGGAAAGAAAAAAAGGGTGGACTCTGGAGGAGCAACCCACCACAACACACACTTAACTTACTCCAAGTGCAGGCTATTGCCCCCTACCGTAGCTCAACACACCTTATCAGGTACGCTGCAATGAACCCTATGCACTGTGCTCTACTACAGTGCGGCACTCGAGCACCGTGGAGAGTAGGGTATGCAGTAGAGAGATGATGTAAAGGAAACTAATGGTGACTGAATACAGAATTGTACTGTGAATCTGGTAGGGCCCTCGTACCGAAAAGGGTGTCGATGCCTAGCAATGCTCTACAAGTAAAGATCAAATCACCTTCCCTGTCCAATACCGGCTGCAAGGACAATATCCGGCTCAGCTCCAGAGACGGAGTTTGTGGGCAAACAGGGCTTCCTCGGGAATTAGGGAATTGAGGAGTGGAATCTGGCTGGCTGATGGATTGCGGCAAGAGGAGGCAATGAGGGGCGAGGGGCAAAAAAGGAAGGACAAAAAAGAAATAAGCGCAAGGCAAAAGATAAAGGAAGAAAGGCAGAAGGGAGTCGACAGATGTCAAATTTCCTCTCCGCGATACGAGTGTTGACTGCCTCCTAGCAGCAAGTCTCCTCCGCTCGAATCTCGGGCTGCAGTGGGGGCGGCAGCGTCCAGGTTTCCTAGCACATCCGTTTGATTGTTGTCGGAAAGCCTTGTTCTTGTGGAACGGTCAACATGTACCGCATGTGTATGTGTATATGTGTGTGTGCTCGTACAGTATGTATGGTTGATAATTCACTTGTTCTCAACCCGGTGGTGGGCCGTGGATTGAGGAAGTGTGATGATAAGTTATGGCAACCAAAAAATTAAAAAATCTGCAAAGATTTATTACCGTAACATGTTTGACACCCTGTTCCCCACTGGAAGGAGCCGGTGGTGAAGCACAACAGCAAGGGGTCGCCCGGGAAGCTTCCAGGCATTCGTGTCTTTTAATTGGCTATTCCATTTTTCTTCCCTACAAGGGGAACGACTTTCTTTCTTGGCAGTGGAGAGGGGGGGAAGCTACTATCTTTTTGGTGGACGTCTGGACTCTAGTGAACGTGAAAGGGTGAAAGGGTGCGTGTTTTAAATTTGGGAGACAACGTCCAAACGCGTTTCTTTGGCTGCGTTCCAAATTTCCCGAACCCTCGACGCGCCAGCACTCACCATTGTCGCTCCTTTATCCCAGACGTCAACCCCCCGTGAATCCATGATCCCCCCTCTCTCCTCTGTGCTCTTAAAATAAATCCATCTCCCCCCACAGGGCTGTCTCCCTTTGCTTTGAATCTCGGGAGCTCACTCGGAAATCCCATGGGAGGCAGAAAAAGGAAGCGGGGAGGACTCCCATCCAATGGGACGCATACTACCACCGGTGAGGCTGGTGGCGACAATCATAATAGATCAAAGCGATTGCGCCTTCATCCCAATTCATCCTCCGCATCGCCGCCGCCGGCACATGCATACCCTCGGCCGCCATCGTTGACAATACCCTCATCACCGATGCTACCTGGGCCCAGCAAATCAACATCGAAATCGACGACAAACGAACCTTCACCCCTCTCGGATACAAAGCCTTGCCATATTCCCGCTCCGGCCTCTGTTCATCATCCTGTCCTTTCACAGTACTTTCCTTGTCTGCTCCCACTTCATGCATATTTGAGGCATGTGCTGGTCTGTTCACGCAGATCGGGTCGCTTGAAGAGGCTCGGTGCAATTAACAAAGGCACCGGTGCCGAGCTGCTGGCACATCTGGATACCACTCTCGTCGGGCTGGGAAAAAATATTAGTCCTGGCCTGGCATTGGATGTTACTGACGCTACTCAACTTAGCGCGGGATCCCGTCCCTCAACATGTTCCCAGAGCGAGGTACAGTAGCCAACAAACGCCCTATCCCTCTTTCAAGCAAGCCCTTTCCGCATCTGCACAACCCCAGCTAGTTAACTCTTCTGCTTGCAGATTGTCGATTTGGCTCTGCACACTCTCTTTTACCGGTCAAACACTCGGCCATTGGAAGCTGTTTACCCAGGGAAACCCAATAATATTCTCGCTCAAGGCTACAGGACTAACAATAATACACATTCTACTCATAAATTTCATGCGGGGCCTCTGGGTATCGATGTTGTGAATTTCTATCCAAACACCCACGTTACAACTCTCAAATCGAAGCTGTGGGCTGGCATCTTCAAGATAATAGGGGAGGAGCCTATGCTAGATTTGCTTCTCAACACGAGCATTTTCGTAAAGTTGGATGAGGGTAACGACGTATCCAGGAGCAACTACTATCAACTAGCTGGTATGTGAATTCCGTTTCACCATCTTGTCCTTTCTCTTCGGGTTTGCCTGGCTTTTGCCCCCCCATCCTCTCGGCAGATGAAATACCTTTTATCCTGTCATATTGTACCCCATCTTTCTCTCAATTTCGGTACTCTTGCCCTTCTCAATATCCATGCGTGACATTTTCTTTTGGCGAGGCCGATACCCGACCCTTTGGGTCTGCCTGTTTTTTCTTTTTCCTCCCTCAATTCCCCTTTTCTTGTTCATGTCGCGCAACAGCGAAGCGAGCCCAATACCGGGCCCGGTGAACCGGTATTGCTCGCACTGCCGTGCCTCCACGCGAATGCAGCGCGCCCTATATTGATCAACTGTTAACTTAATTATCACTTCCGTTATCCAGGCCCTCCAATATCTGATCCTTTGAACAAGCCGTTTCTGCAAGGTTGCCCGAAGAGCCCTGCCCCCAATTCTGGGGGATCAGTAAGGGCCCGTTCCGTCGGTCAATCCTTGAAACGCGCTGTGACGGAAATTGGCTCGGCCGCCGATGCCAAGCGGGCCAAGATAACTAATGCCAATGGCCCTAAGAATGAGACTACCCCCCCCACGAGAAATCTTAATCACGTGGAGCTTGGTAGACACCGAGATTTGAGGACACCGGGGGAGATAATGTTTGTGAGGTCTCGAATGTTTTATTCAAAATCTGCCTATAATGCCCGTGGGGAGGTCGTTTTTGGTCTCCGTCATATACGTGGGTGATGCATATTTCCCTTCTCGGCCATCCGAAGCCCATTCCGTTTCTAAGAATCGATCTAATACGTCACATGTACTAGATGTTCTCAATCGATTTCTCAATCCTTCCGATAGAACTCACGTGATACATATATTGAGATATATGTTCCCAAGGCAATTCAACCTCCATAATGTCTTTACATCAACCGTGGACAGGAAAGAAACCATACAGCCACTCAAAGATTACACTCTTCGTGAGCATGAGATCGCACTCCAAGGTGGAAAGGGGTCGTTTATTCCCAAGAGGTTGAAGGGGAAAACATTCGATCTGGTGCAGAGGATGATGAGGTTGCACAAGAGGTGTTCATATCATGCGCTGATTGAGTATTATTGTCCTGTTTGGGTATTGTTTCTTTTCTCTTACCTCCCCTTCGCTCGGATGGCATGCTGATCGTATCGGCTTCAAAGTTATGTGATAAGGGTGTCCTCGATGCACGGCTTTCCCTGCCCCATGTCAAAGGGGTTATTGGTAGTGATATGGGCAAACTGGTTTCCCAGCCTCCCTTCCCATCCTTAATCTCGACCGAGACGGCCCCTTCATCAGAATCTTCTCTCTCGAAGCCAAAAGAGAGTTTTACAGACTTTGCATCCTCGATTGGCGAGGTTTCTGCGTTTGCGAGAGCGGTGATTTCAAACATTGTTCCCATAGAATTCTGGGGAAGCGAGGAGAATAAAAAGGGTTTTATGAGGAACGTGGATAGATTTGTTAAGCTAAGAAGATATGAGACATTGTCATTGCACGAAGTTATGCAGGGCATGAAAGTAGGTTCTTCCTCCCCAGTTTATCAGGGTGTCAGCTGACGGATTTCGTAGCTAACCGATTTTGCCTGGCTTTGCCCATCCAATACCAGAGACCGAAAGCTCTCGCAGTCGGATTCGCTCAAGCGCATCCAGGTACTTTCGGAGTTTGTATACTACCTTTTTGACTCACTATTGATACCTCTTCTCTGTTCACACTTTTATGTAACCGAGTCGAATATCCACCGGAACCGTGTTTTCTACTTTCGGCACGATGTCTGGAAGAAATTGTCTGAGCCTACTATCAATAATCTAAAAGTGGAGATGTTTGTGGAGCTAAAGAGCGATCAGGCGAAGCGAATTTTGGATAGTAGAAAGTTAGGGTTTTCAACTGTCAGGCTATTACCTAAGGAAACGGGAATTAGGCCGATTATGAATCTAAGGAAGCGAGGCATGGTAGTGGAGCGGGGGAGGACTATACTTACACAGAGTATCAATTCCATTATGACACCGGTGTTTAACGTTTTATCCTTTGAGAAGGTATGCTTATTCTTTAGTCTTGATTGGCTGTGGTTGGCGCTCTAAGCGCGCGCCCTTTTGCGTCGAGTAGAGAACCAACCTACAAAGTAGTCTACTATTTTCAGCCAATGCTAACTCACACACTTACTAGACCCGCAAGCCGACCACTCTTGGTTCTTCCTTATTCAATGTCCGAGAGATGTATCTCAAACTGAAAGCTTTCCAAAAGCATCTCCTGTCGGCTTATAAAACACCACCGAAACTCTTTTTTGCTAAAGTCGACATTCAAGCTTGTTTCGACACCATTCCCCAGAAAGAACTGCTAAAGGTGGTAGGCGCGCTCCTGACGGAGGAGGAATATCGCATCCACAAGTACGCCGAGGTGAAGGCGCCAGCACCGGCCGGGAAGATTGCAAAGAAGTTTGTGGCGAAAGGCGGTTCGGCAGACGATTTTGGAAGGTTTGGCGACCTGGTAAAGGAAGAATGTAATCATGGATTGCGCAGGAGGAGAGGGACGATCTGGGTTGAGGATGTGGTGCAAGCGTATAAGGGACGGGATCAATTAATGGGACTGCTAAAAGAACATGTCCTGGTTAATATTATCAAGGCATGTCCCACGCGCCGACAACCCCTGCATTCTCGCTTGGCTAATGCTTTTCTAGATCGGAAAAAAGTTCTTCCGGCAAAAGTCTGGTATCCCACAGGGTTCTGTTCTTTCTACCATTCTCTGTAACTTTTTTTACGGAGATCTTGAGCGCAAAAAGCTCCCTTTTGCATCAGCCCCGACGGGTGTGCTACTCCGGCTCATTGATGATTTCTTGTTCATCACAATTGATCGCGGCCATGCAGAACAGTTCTTTCGGATAATGCACCAGGGCCATCCGGAATACGGCGCATCTGTGAGTATTGACAAGTCGCTGAGCAATTTCGAGGTTGCCGTCAATGGACGAAAGATCAACCGGATCATTGACACGAAGGAATTCCCTTATTGTGGGAACTTGATACATACAAAGACCTTGGACATCAGACGAGATCGAGAGAGGAAGATTGAAAACAGTGAGTGTAGTCCAAGCCTTCCGCTCCTCGATGCCGGCGCTTGAGCAGAGTTGAACCGTTTCGTTAACCGCATTTAATATCGATATGTAGTTGTGGATGATACCCTCACTGTGGAGTATTCCCGGAACGCTGGGAGGTCCCTACACAAGAAAGCAGTAAGGTACGCTACCCCCCCCCCCCCTCGGCGCGCACACTACGATAAATTTAAAACCTCGTTATGCTATGCATTCATTCGCCATCTGGAACTGACCAATAAATCTCTTGCCTTTGCAGCGCTTTCAAGTTCCAAGCGCATGCCATGTTCTTCGACATGGACTTCAACAATCTCCAAACGGTGCTCAAGAATATCTACCACAATTTTATCGAAGCCGCCATGAAATTCCATCGCTCCGTCAAAGCCCTCTCGTCAAGTCGTCATCGTCCGTCACAAAACCTGTTGATAAAGGTGGTAAACGACGTCCTCGAATTCGCCTTTGTGATGGTAAAGAGCTGCCAAGACTCAAAAGTGAAGAGGGCTGTGACGCGTGCACAAGTAAAATGGTTCGTATTTTCGCTTATCCCCCTCCCCCCACGTTTTAGGTAGAGTGGTGGTGGCACTTGCAATCGGCTAACCAAACCGACCACCGGCACTTCATTCCATTCAGGCTAGGAGCACAGGCATTCAAGATAGTCCTTGCCAGGAAGCAGACGAGTTATCGCGCGCTGATAAAATGGCTCGAAGACACCGCTCATGGTGAGGGAAAGAATGTTCAAGGCTTGGCGAATCGGGTTTCATGTTTGGGCGTGGATCCTTTTCTGTCTTTTCGGTACTGAAATCTTGTACAGCACGAGTGCTCTTTGGGTAGGGAGTTTCCCACTTTGGGGGTTGGGGGAGGGCGAGAAGTACTTGCATGTGGGTTGGGTTGTGCCCCGCCGTAGGGCTGGACTCGGAGGGTACTTGTACGAGCACTGGTATGATAGTAGATTCAATTGTCTACGGCGTCAAGGTTTTTCGTTTTTTGTTGCCCGGTGAGGGCGAGTGGCATGCTTGGCCGCGTAGTGCTGTGTCGCGATAGTGAATAGCACCTGTACAGTAGCGTTCCTGAGGGGCACAGGAAACATTATGCATTATATCGTATTAATGTCATGTCTTTGCATACGAGCAGTTTTGGAGTGGTTTGGAAGGAGGCCCTCCCTTCCTTCTCCCTTCCCTTTTCTCTCACCGAGTAAGCTAGGTTTCTTTTAATTATTAATCTACTTTTGGGTTTGTTCAGCCTTGTTCGCAAAGTTGTGGTACCGGGATTAGAGGAAAAAATACCGTAAGAACTGGAATAATTGGACCTGACTTTAGGACGTTGGAGTTGCCTTTGTTGGTATGGTCTGACTATTTTTTCTTTTTTTTCTGTCTTAAGCTCGGTCTCAGGAGGTCACTTTTCGC
>Ga0307509_10002047_pt1 | contig 33186 bp, 35 predicted proteins | sample 10_EM_MG_FD_202245 | JGI IMG/M metagenome (GOLD analysis project Ga0307509, IMG submission 202245) | Populus trichocarpa ectomycorrhiza microbial communities from riparian zone in the Pacific Northwest, United States - 10_EM | ecosystem: Host-associated > Plants > Roots > Unclassified | place...
GTCCGCCGCCGCGGGGGGGCGCCGCGCGGGGGGGGGGGGGGGGGGGCCCCCCCCCACTCTAGGAGGATAACAACAAAAGAAAGGGAATTAATTCCAAAACGTACTCAGGGCAGCGAGAAGAGCGGCGACATTCTGATCCGCCATGATTGCGAGGTGAAACGTGATGGGTAAGAAGTAAGAGAGAGATGTTTCTTTAATTTTCCTTCAAAGTAAGAAAGAAAGAAAAGAGAATAGGGAAAAAAAAGAAAAAGAAAAAAAAAGGTAAGAATTGGAATAAGAATAAAGGTAAGAAATGGTCAGGGCGGGATAGTATTAGAGGTGTATTAAAACCTGTGACGCGAAGTGGGAATAACACAAAAAGAGGCGGAGGGAGGGTAATTTTTTTAAATTTTTTTTCTTCTCCTTCCTTCCTTTCCCTTTCCTAGTGCGAAACGGGGATGGGGATGGTTGGCGTTGTTGCGGTGGTTGTTGTCGAGGTCCACTCACTCGCTCACTCCAGCACAGGACGTATTTACGAGTGCGGCGAGAGGGTACTGTACCGCAGTGATACTCGTAGAGGCAGGTCAGGTTATATCAGCCCCCCTCCCGCTCGCTGGATTCAAGTATGATATGTTGTATGCATGCAGAGAATATCAGGAAAAGGTGATTGACCGTCACACCCTAAGCAAAGCCAGATGGTAGGTTTATGTAAGCCAAATTGCAAACAATGAAACGAAAGGTGAGCAGCAGTGAGTGGAATGCGACACGGTAGGGTTTAAGTGGTTGGGCCGAGCACTTCAAGCTGACCTTTCTCGACGATCACAAGAAGAATGATGTTTCTTTGTTCTTGTTCCTTATGCTGAAGTAGGGTAGCGAGATGGACGTTAAAAAGGTGAAATAGGAAGAAAAAAAAGAAAGGAAAAAGATTGCAATGGAAAAAAAGCTTGCTAAAATCCTTTTTTTGAGTTGCTGCGTGGATGGTCATGCCGGTGACTTGGCATTTGGTTAGGTTTACTGCTTTTGTTGCTATGGCAATCCCTGGGACTGGCGCGAGTTTTTGAGCCGCAAAACAAAACCACCATCATCCTGACTTTCCATTGTCCTTAACACATACCGGTACGGTAGCCCAGGTGTTACTAGCTCCCCATTTCTGAACTGCTTCCCAAAGTCTTGCCAAATCGTCACATAGCTCCTGGTCAACGGGATTAACAGACAAGCAACGATTTATCTGCCTCCGAGTGTCAATTAATTAGCATACCAGCTATGGGCTATGGGGGGACTCCGCTCTCCCTGACTATATAGTTTGGGTAGAAGAGATTGAATCTCTGCGACAAGATTAGTCCTGATCCTCTAGCTCGTAACATAATATTGCAACTCTTGAAACATCACGCTTTTGTGATATATATATCAGCTTCAAGAGTTCTCAGGTGGAAGCAAGGAGGGTATGGTAAAAGGTATAACCACAATCCCGCATGCGTGGCGCCAACAGATACCTGTAGACGACCTCACAAGCCACCCTGACGCCTCCCCCCCATTCGGACAGATGCCAATTGGTTGATTTTTCTGTGAGGGAACAGAGGCTGAGCTCTTTAAATTTAGTTGCAACACTTTATCTTTCCTGTTCAAGTTTACGGTAGTCGCCCGAGTGAGGGGGCATTCCTGTTCGAGTGGCTTGTGCGGTCGTCCGACACAATAACAACCCGAGATCTTCATTGGACGAGATTTCATTGGACCACCTTTGTGTTACTTAGGAGGAGAGAGAGCCCCTTCCCCAAACTCTAGCAACAAAGAAAATAGCCTTAGCCACAGTACCGTACTGGTATCATACACACTCAGCCTAAACATTAGGCCCCTTGAACCCTAGAGATTCTCAACGTGCACGAATGTTTCCATCATACCCCTCCTCCCTCCCTCCCCCCCAGGCCCCAAGGTCGAGCACTGCACTCTACCGTGCCGTATCAAATGGCCTTTTCGCCTCCATCTCAAACCCTTTTTGTAAGCGGTAGCGCTCCCTCTCATAGAGTGCTAAAGCTAAAGCGTGCTGTGAACACCCGTTGTTTCGGTATGTAGCAAACATGTCCGATCCCGCCATGGGCGCTCAAAACCCGGGTGTGCGAAAAGAGTGACATTCTATGACCTTTCATCTTCGAATGAAACAAGAGCACAACTCGCGGCAGGAACATGGAACCATCCACCACCGCACTAAAGTGGAAACAGTATTATACTCGAAGAAAGAAAGAAGAAGAAAGCACACGAAACGAAACATTGTGACACTGGAGAAACAGCTGTTATTATCATACCAGTGCTAGCCTACTATGATGGGGGCTTTCCATCAACTGCGCTGTGTCCTTCCTGTATCGACTTATATACCTGATCAGCCACACAAGCAAGAGTGGCAATTCAATATATTATCCTAGAATAACCGTGAAGATGGTCACACCGACGGACAACCGGACAAATGAGTCGGGTGGCAAATAACCCCTAACTTACCGTACCGACAAGTTTTCAAAACAGCGAACTCCATTATTTACCAATAAAGGACTAGCTTAAGCGCTAACTATTTTACAAATGAACAGGATTCGGTTAAAAATAAAAATGTCTATCTCCATGAATAATTGGATAACTTGTCTCTCCTAACACTTGCGCTAGAGTTGCTTCCTACTGGTATCATAACACTAACAGAAACACAAATGCTCCCTCAATTAACCTGGCCATGAAACAAAAAAGCTCTCTCCTCAGGAATGCCTACACTGCGTAACAAAACGGTAATGCAATCCACTATAATATAACGGAACTCTCCTTCATCTATCAATCCTTTTGTTTTGCCCATGGTATGATACTGGAATTAAATGAAACTTTGAACTCCTTGGACATTAGAAGAAATGTTGATGCCATCGTACCTCACCATTCTCCAAACCTCACCCGTGGTATGATACTGAATGTGTAGTAAATCTGACCTCTACTGTCATTGTTTCTCCACATTCCGTTCATTTTGAGTAAACATTGCTTGACACCCTATCACAGGGAGGGTTGGTTCCCATTTCTTCTTTGATCAGAACAGGTGATTGTTTAGTTACGGAATTTCTATCAATCAACGACAGCATATTCTCTCCCTGGACCCCCCTGTTTGGGAATTCGTATAATAGGACTGGATTTTTCTTGTGCTGTTGCTGTTGTCGGAAAGCTTTTGTTAGGTTCAATATCGTAGTACCTACTAGCTATCCTTATTATACCAGACTAGGTTTCATTGCATGCAGCTTGAATCTCTGTATGCATATCCTACTGTACAGTATGCGCTACGCAGCGCAAAGGAATACGGCCTGCTTTCACAGACCTTGCGATTGTTTGGTAATGTCGGTGTTCGTAATGAAGGGCTTACACCGCAGAACCTCCTACCTGGGTGGCAGTTGGCGGAAGGTGAACCTGGATGCAGGGGGTGGTCTAGGCTCTGGCAACTGGTGTTCAATTTGATATATTGATCATATAGTATCGAAAATAAGAACCTACTGTAGTACCCCGCCCCTCAATTAGTATAAACTTGTACAAGAACACAAATATCTTCAGGCAACTCGACTCTAATAACCCAATACTCTCCTCAGATGATACCTTCCGCTCCGCAATGCCATAATACTACAATCCACGACAACCTAATCCTCCCCTATCAATCGGCCGTTATCTATTGCTATAATAGGATTAAACAAGAAGGTGAGTCTCTAGGCAATCTAGAGTGTGATACCGTGGTACCTGTATACGGCTGCTCTCAAATCCTCCACAGTTGTTACAGTCCCATACATCTGGCCTCTGCCATTTCGAGCCCACATGTCCTGCAAAGAGGCACCGCCTTATACCTTCTCCGATTGAGGATCATTTTGCCTCTATCATTGAGGTGAAGGGTTTGTTCACTAGCGGGGCCTTATCGACAGTGCTAAATTCCTCATTCCTCCGTGTTTGAGAATCAGTTGTACGTTCCACCTAGTCACTTGAAATCCGACATGATTGGCTTCCTTGAAGTCGAGGCTCTCTTGGGAGGGATAGTCTAGCCTTCGAACTAGATATTTTTCACCACCGTAAGAACTCGAATGATCAGACCTTGTGCTAAGACGTTGGACCTGCCTCCCCTACCGGTAGTAAGGTTCGGTGTTTTTTTTCTCTTTTTTGTTTGTCTTCCCTCGTACCTTTTCTTCCTCTTAAATACATATTTTTTCCTCTTTCTACAAATTACTAAATTCAGCATAATCAACAACACGCAATATTCATGAGGCTCCACGAAATCGACTGCGAATCAATCTGCATGTCACACAGTGCCTCGATCAGCGCACCCGAGCACGGGTAGGCCTTCTAGTTAGAAGATTCCTTACCGCCCCGCCACAGCAACGAATGGAAGATTCTCCCGCCGTCTTATATATACAAACCGGCGACGAATCAGCGGCTGTAAATAAAATTGGCACTTTGGTTAATTTCCCTTAACGCTCAGGATACGGTGCCGTACGATACCGGTATTTCCCTCTCTCTTTTTGTTTTTTGAAACCTTCAGATCACGATGGAGGGGGTTCTCCTGCTCCGCCAGGTTTGGTTGGAGGTGAGGCTGGTATCGGTACTGTACCGGTGATCACCCGTAAACTACCGGTTGGACAGGAAAGAGTTAGCTGGGGCAAGGGTTCTCGGCGGCAAGTGTAACACAACCTAAAAGACGAGGGTCCAAGCGAAGGTTGACGAGGTTGGGGAAAGTTTCAAGCGATTGGTTCACTTGTGCGCTCTATTTTTAAAAAACAGAAAGAAAACGGAGCTAAATACTCCTTTTCAGGAAATTAACAAAGAAACGTAAGGAGTGGATAATTAACTGTTTGAGTTATTTTGGTGTCTTTTGTGTTTCTGGAAGAACTGACCTTTGGGTTTCAATGGTGGCAGTGGCAAGTGATCTACAAAAAAACAAGCCAGAATGACGTTAACCTGCTTGCCCCCTAATCACCTTAAGCTCGATTCGGTTGAGCATCCTGGTTTTTTAGTAGTGAATCCACCAATAGCATCCCAGAATCAACCCAATGACGAAGAATCCCCATAGACGCTCTCTATCAAGCCTGCTTTACTGCTAATACTAAATCCTGATTTCCCATTCGCTCCACCTCAACCTCAATGGAGATAAATATGAGGACTTTTCTGCCGCCCATACATTTTAATGGGTTGGGCGACGTTTGAAGAGAAACCCCCTGATCCTAGCTGTCGGTTTCCCCGGGCTGAATGGGAAAGGCCTCCTGGGCCTGGATCAGTTCATGTCACTCATTTACATCTGATTCGAAGGTTCGAACTATCTTGGGAGATGAGACCACTGCTCAATAACTTATCGTCTCCCAAGATATATACTACGGGCCCTCCCCACCCCCTCCGTAGTATTTCGACCTCAATAGACCACCACTGCCATTCTACTTCGTTTCTTATAGGGACCCGTCTTTCAATTTACCCACGGGTTCCCTTCCCTTTTTTTTTTCCTTTTCCTTTTTTCCTTTCTACTTATTTCCTTGTTCGTTTTTTTTTCATCTTTAACTGTTTCTCTTTTCTTCATTCTCTTCTTGAAACGGCAAACTTCTATAAGCTTCTGGCTTTATAATTCCTTTCTTTCCTTTCTATCGTCCGCTGGCTGGTTCCGCCTAATCCAGATATAAATATTACAAAAACCTACTGCTACTACTACAATAGCAACAACAACAACAATAGCGATCATTCATTTCCAGTCAACATGAACGGCACACAGGTCTATACGGCGGACGCTCCAAGCTACGAGGATGCCGTGAATTCCAGCAGACGAGTTCCACCTACAACTCACGAATTAACACCTTATCTCGGATTGCGTGCTCGGCTTTCGCAAGTCTGGTTCAATCGATGGACGCTGCTTCTTTTCCTTGTGCTGGTCAGAGTCATCCTCGCGACACAGTCGCTTGATGGGGACTTGAGATCTGCGCGGAGGGAGGCGCTCTCGGCATGTACCGGCGTTGAGAGCATGGGCTCCGCAATGGCTTCCATGCCACATTATATGTCCAAGGGGGTGAACGAGGTTGCAGCGATGGGTATCGAAACTGCCGTCAAGGCTCTCGAAAAGACACTTCTACTTCTTATCACTGGCGTCCAGGAAATCGTTGTTTTCGTCGTGAATATGATTACCTCTACCTACGTCTGTTTGATCACCCTCGCCATCCAAGGCTCTCTCGGCGCCGTTCTCAATGCCACCGAGAAGATTGCGGATTTTGTCAACAACACCATGGGAAAGATCTTTGATGATGTTGGAAAGGACGTCAAAACCGTCCAGGACGGGATCAATAAAGTCTCCAAAGCTCTGGAGAAGGTTCCTAATTTCTTCGGAAGCAATCTCGCCCTTCCCGAAGCTAAATTTCCTAGTCTTGATGAGTTGAAGAAAGTTCAGATCCCGACGAGCTTCGACGATGATTTAAAGAAGCTGAAGGATAACATCCCTACATTTGATGAAGTACAGAAGGCTGCCCATGACGCTATCAGAATTCCCTTTCAACTTATCTCCGTATGTTCCATTCCCTTGCGCAATTCCCCCGAGCTCGGTCACTAACGATGAGTAGAAAAAAGTCAATGAGTCCATTGGCGTGTACGAATTCGATCGTTCCATCTTCCCCACCCCCGAGAAGGAGAAACTTACCTTTTGCTCTGGCAATCCCAAAATCAACAACTTTTTTGATGGCCTAGAGGACACCGTCAACAAGGTCAAGAAGATCCTCATTGGGGTCATCATCTGCCTAGCCATCCTTGCAGTGATCCCTATGGGTTACCGCGAATGGTGGAACTGGCGAAGCACCCAGTCCCGAGCCTTCATGCTTCATACCGCGCCGACATACGATCCCATCGATGTGATCCAGATCGCTTCGCGGCCATACTCCTCCTCGGCTGGCCTCAAACTGGCCGGCCTGTTCCAGTCTTCTCGACGCCAGATTCTCGTTCGCTGGGCGGTAGCCTACGCGACGTCGACTCCCGCACTTTTCGTCTTGTCCCTTGGAATCGCAGGACTGTTCGGCGTGTTGGCTCAGTACATCCTGCTGAGGCAGGTTGAGAGCGCGGCACCCGCGTTAGCTGCTGAAGTTGGGGAGTTTGCGGATATCGTCGTTAAGCAGCTTACGGCAGCTTCGACGAGTTGGGCGGTGAAGACGAACTCGGCGATTAATAGCACAAATGCAGACATCAACAAGGAGCTCTTCGGATGGGTCGTTAACGGAACGGATTCCCTGAACGACACCTTGACCGTGTTCGTCGACCTGATGTACGACGGCGTCGACAAGTTCTTTGGCAAGACACCGCTAGCCAACCCAATCAAGGACGTCCTCAACTGCCTCATCGGCATCAAGGTCAAGGGAATACAAAAGGGACTAACATGGGCCCACGAAAACGCCCACATCAACCTCCCGCTCCTCCCGAAAGACACCTTTTCCCTCGGCGCTGCCGATTCCATCGCCCCAGAGGCATCCGGCGCGGCTAGCTTCCTCGCCGACACCTCTTCCAAGGCCTCCGACATGATCACCGACGTGGTCTTCAAGCTCACAGCGAAATGGGAAAAGATGCTCACCGAGGAAGCCATAATATCGGCCTGCGTGGTCGGCATCTGGATCCTCGTGCTCATAATCGCCATCGTCCGAACCATAGCCCTATTCTACACCTCCGACAAGCACCGCGGCGAAGCCGGCGGTCTCCCTCCCACACCGATCACACAACAGCCCGCTTCCTCGCGTGGTGCGAATATTAATGGTAGCGGTGGAGTCGCTACGTTGCCGATATTTCCGGCGTTTGGTAGAAACCGACAGAACAGTAATGGGGGCGGAAGCCCCTCGAGTAGAGAGAGCATGTCGCCTGCGGATGCGTACTATGATCCTAACGAAAAGGTTGATCAGGATGCGCGCTGGTTGCAAGTTGGCGGCTCCGTCGCCGTGGAAAATTCACAGGGGGAGTACAGGCGGAGTGTACATGCTAGTGTTCATCCAGGGAAGCATTGACTTGCGCTAGGGGATAGCGTCTGTTAACTAAAACAAAAGACCGGCTTTCCTTTTCTCCCTCTTGTGTCCTGTACATTTTCATTGGGATTGGTTATTTTTTTGTCATTTTTTTTTTTTTTTTGCTTTTATCTATTCATAGCGTTGCGTTGTCATTTTTTTTATTTGCATTTGTGTGTTTTGTTCATACCTTCGTTGTTGTTTTTCCAACTTGAGAGGGATTTGTATCACGGATTGTATCATGGATTATGGCTTACGATAGAAAACTTTAATACCTGTGTCTTGTGATCGGAGGTGGAGAGGAGAAGGCGGATTATATATCATGCGGAGGGAGTTGTTGGGTATATTTTGTGGTGGATCGACTTTCGTTTTATATACGGGCAGTCTTGTGGTCACTTTTTATTCGCGATTGGGGAGGAGATGATAGTGTAGACGTTATTGAAGCATTATCTCTGCGGATCTTTGCTGTCCCTTGTGCGTTTGTGAAGTGAAATGTGGAAATTTGGTAATATTACTATGATGAGAAGGCCATAGTCGCATAGCTTATCGATCGTCCGTGCGGGTTCGAGACTGGACGAGTGATACCTTGTGAACCTAGCTACAGCACCGGTAGACTACCTCTGAATGAACCCCCTAAACCGTGACGATAGAAACTGTAATTATCAGAGAGGCGCGCCTTTTCCTCGTATCAGTCCATTCCCACCCATACCAAAACGAATCCCAACAGTGCCAAATAACGGCAACAATCCACCACCCCAAGCCCGGGGGGGGATCACAGGCGGCAGATATGAAAAAATGATCTCTCCATAAATAAAATAAGAACCCTCGCGATTTGCATTTCAACTATGATAAGTTTTTATTCAAGTCTTCTCCAAGTAAGTTAGGTATTCCGGAAAGCCTGGAGAAGTTGTGCCGGAAAGGTTCAAATGTGGTGTGCTTCAGCCCGGGGGGAAAGAAGGAAATCATTCCACTCTACGAAAAAAAGCTATCATAATAAGGTATGATAGGATCGTTTAGACTATGGGAGTATGTAGCAATGACACGAGAGTAATCATAAATGGGAGGACTTGTTTAGGGAATGGAGAAGGGGCTTTTTTAGAGGAGAGAAGGTTTGTTAATCAGGGGGGGTGGTTATATTTGTCGTTATATTGCTTATTTTACTTTTACTTTCGTTCTTTCACAAGGATTTCCATCGTTCATAGCGCAATTCGTCTTCGACAATGGGTACGTGCTTGTCGTGATACCGAGTGATATGCTGTGACCGCGCCCTATTCCCACCTACATACCTGCCTGCCTGACTGACATATGCTATCATGAGGGGGGTTGACTAAATATACCGCGGGGTGAAGCGGACCTCCATGTCATGAAAGAAAAACTTCTTTCATCACCTTTTTCCGACCTCTTTCTCGCTCCAAGACATTGTGCGAAGAGGCGGCTGGATGCGGAACGACGGTGTAATGGGCCTCCGTAGGCGTGCGGAGGCGGCTGAGGATACGTTCTAATTAATGGCAACCCCTCAGCCCCTGATTTATTATCCTTTGCTGAAATGGTGCTCCATATTAATAGATCTGTTTTCTAGGCATTATATAAGGATATGGGAATGAAATGCAATACTGGTCCTCCTAACCTTGGCAACGGGGGTGCTTCTACCCGGGTTAAAATTCGGGAGACTAACGAGACTATCACTTTACTATTCTATCTAGTTGTGCATTGGAGAGGGAATGGAAGCAGGATAGATAGTACTTGTGCTGGCAGAGCTACAATTAGAACACCTTAGCTATACCTCTTTAAGCTATAATAGGTATTCCTCTAACTTTCGGGTTAAAATTGGGTGGAATTGATGTGTGAAAATTATCTCGACTCGTATTTAGGAAGCTAGCCTCTTAACATATCCTAAAATGAAAAATGAAGGAAAAAAAAAAAGACCAGTGATTCTGGACTTCATGTGAATAACAGTTCTCGTATTGAAACCAAACAACTTTGTTTTTTCTCTCCCCTCATCCCCCTCATCCAGCTTTATTTTTTTCTTTTCCTCTTTATTTTTTTCTTTCTTTTTGATTTCCCCCTCCTTATGCTGTTCCCTCTTTTCTCAACTTTTCAACCATGTGAATTCGATGATTTATTTTCCATCAAGCCCTCCCATTTTCTCTGACAAGAGTTTAACTTCACTCATATGACACTCTCATTGGTCGGTAGATGAGATGCTTCAGTGCTTGTCTATATTGCAGTGCTGGCCTTCCGAAACTGATCCTCCCTGAACAGGCCCCATAATAATATGCGAAAACTACCTCTACTTGGGTGGCTCACCAGCTAGAATTTCCTGAAAAAAAAGAAAACAAGAAGTTCTAGAGCTTAGGAGAGTAAGAGTTGCTCACCATATTAAATACTAAAGATCGAGCTTATCTCTACCTTTTTGGGTTTTCTTTCTATCTGATCTTGCTTCACTCTTGCCCTCCCTATCCTTTCGCTCTTCATATCTTTTTGCTCGGACCTCAATTTTTGAGTTCTGAGGTCGTAAGTACTATGTTTTGCATTGTTCAGAGACGCGATATCATCACCCATACCGTAGAGCACATAGAGTAGCACGAAGTTGTCTCAGTTTTCGTACTAACCGTGAATGCCCAACCACAATTAGATTCCGGCTTCTACGCAGCAAACCTTTCTCCTAGATGTCCCCTCGTCCCTTGCTATCTCGGCCCTCCAAGTTCGTGGGAAACCTCGCAGAAATATTATGGCTTTTGTATATACCATACTTGCTGACAAATACTTGTCTTGCTATCACAACCTCTCACTCGGAGACATCCCAAATTCAGCCATCCAACACCTTTTCCGTGCATTTTTACTGGCCAATTATCAACGCTAAAGCGAGAAAAAAAGGAAGGAAAAACCCTCCAAACTCAAAAAAACTTATGGGTGGCAACAACCACCACCACCTTCTCTTGCACCTCACCACAACTTTCCGTCCACTGTCTACCGCTACTACCACTACTAATGCCCATAGCATATACTTATCCATATACTTGTACGTAGCCAATGTCCGGAAATCCTTCACGTTCGCCGCCGGTCAGTCCGGAGATTGATGACGACACAAAGGCGGTTATTGGGATCGCATTCGGGAATACTACACGTTCTATTGCCGATACTCCTCCAGTTTGTGCTTGTTTTTCTGCTTTTAGGGGTTTCGACTGACGACGCATAGGATGGCAAAGTAGAGGTTATCGCGAATGAAGAAGGAGGATCAATTGTTACGGGTTAATGGATGTTGATGGGATGAGAGGTTGACGGAAGATACTAGATCGTCAAATTCCTTCAGTGCTATCATGGGTCGGTTCAGAAGAGTACCCTATGGAACACAGGCGAAATCGCATCTGGTTTGGAATGCAAAGAGCACGGTAGCGTACTGTACTGTACATTCGGGGCTTCCTTGGGAAGAAGTACTCCACGATTGATTCTACGAATAGCCATAACTCTGCTTACCCAATGGACATCGATGGCGTGCCATCATTCAATCTCCATCCAAGCAGATAAACAAGACTGTTTCCACCCTTAGCACCAATGAGATCACCACAGGACACCTTATCCGACTTAGAGGCTCCGCGTCGGGATTTTGGGGTGAATCTTACTGGTTCCGTGATCACTGTTGCCACCAACCTCTTGGATATCGAGAAGGAAGCGCTTGTTGCCACGGCTAAGGCTGGGGAGCTAGAGACTTTGCAGATTATTCACGCTGAGCAGAAACCCGAAGAGCAGGGGGAGTTAACAAGAATATTTTGGTGGCCGATCTTGGAGGTACCAGGTGTGATGCTGCGGTTGACATATCTATGGGTGGGACGTAGACTGTTCTTGCCACGGCTCAGGATTATGGACTTGGCGGGCTCAAGCTTGATGAGGTACTTGTGGATGACTTTTTGAAAGAGTTGTTCAAGAAACATAAAGTTGATCCGGGAAATGAGAGGTCACTTGCCAAGCTGAGGCTAGAAGCTGAGGGGACGAAAAGGACTTTGTCCCTGGGTACCTCGGCGACCATTTCTATCGAGTCGCTTGCTAATGGATGTGATTTGCACTCTAGCGTTAACAGACTGCGGTACGAGCTCTCTGCCAACGTGTTCGACTAGCTTGTGTCGCTTGTGAAGAACTTCGTGAAGAAAGCGGAGCTGGACCTGTTAGACATTGGTGAGGTTTGTCCCCTCATTCTATAGCTAGCCATCTAATTTTAACTATGATCTAAGTAATCATCTCAGGTGGGACCCCCCACGCCCCTAAAATCACCTCTCGCATTGCCGCCTTATTCCCGGATTTGGTACCCGGAATTGCCCCGGCAACACTCATAATGGCACCAAATCTGTCAGAACTCTTGGCTCGCGGTGTAGCCATCCAGCTTTGCTAATTGCTAAATTCGACAGCGAACACATCAAGAAATCTACCCACCTGTCAGTAACCGTAGCTCCCCGCCTCTCACATTCAATCGGTGTCATAATAGGCAAAGACAACAGCTTCCAGACAATACTCGAAGCTCAGACCACAGCTCCTGCTCGGAGGGTCACTCAATTCAACCTTCAATCTGACGGTGACGTGATCATTAGAATCTGCGAGAATATTAGACAAATTGTGGTTGAGAAGGTTGAGCGACAAGTCAATAGTGAGAAAGGCGAGGATGATAGCGAAGGAGATGGTGAAGAGGATGAAGAGGAGGAGGAGGAGGAAGAAGAGCGCGATCGTGTACTAAAGGTGCACAAAGTAATTGCCGAAGCAGCCATCAAGGGCGCCCAGAAAAGCAGGAAGGTCGAAGTTCCTATCAACGTTGGCTGAGACTTTGATCTGAATGTTGCTGCCAGGGTGTCTGGCATGCAAAGTGGGATTAGGTGAGATGGTCAACCTGAGGCCGGATCTACATAGTAATCTGCTCGTGTGGTTGTACCTGCACGTAAAATTTGAGAAAAAAGGTTGGATGCTTACTTGCTATTAAAGCGAGATTTTTAGATATGTTTTTTTTCCCTTTTTTTCCCCTTCTTTCATAAACCCTGTGAGTGAGTGTGCTTTTTAGCTGCCATTCCCCAACTCAGTAATAGATTGTGTTGAGCTTGAAATTGATTGATTGTATGGGTCGGTCATTGGTTATCACTCATGCTTGATACTGCTCTTGCGCAGATTCCGGCGTTAACTTACATTGCTTTTCCTTTTCCAGAAAAGAAAAAAAGGACAGTGGGGCGGCACGCAGTGCGTGATAAATGCGGGTCGAAGCTGCCATTGGGGTATTGGTTTATTCCGCTAGGCGACGGGACTTGCAGTTAGTGCACCTCCAAATAGCCATTGGCTGTACTGAACCTCCATGTCGAGAGTAGGTAGATAGGCTTACTGTGCGGGTTTTCCTACCCCCATTTCAATAAATCACCGCTATCCTCCACCGTGAGTTGTCGAAGGAAAAAGGGTTAGTTTCTGGTCACAGTTTACCACTCGTAAGGTACTAGCTGGCAAGGGTCGAAGTGTTATTTTACATCGTGTAGTTACCCATGCTGTCACCGAGCTCGGGCAGAACTTAATGTAGGTGCAGGAACTTGGGCTAGTTTGGAGGGTTTCCCGCGAACTTTGTTTTCATGCTAACCTTGAATACCCAACTGCAGTTCGATTCCGGCTTCCTGGCAGCAAACCTTTCTTCTAGATATTCTCCTGTCCGAACCACTTCTCTCTATCTTGGCCCTCCGGGACAACTCCGTACGACTTTATGTGCTCTACAATATGGTGATAATATTTTCTCTCTCAAGATAATTTTCACATATTAGTTGTTGGGTATATTTAAGATAGAACTGTGCCACTTACTTCTCTTAAACTGAGCTACAACTGTAGATTAACAGTCTTCACAAAAAGACTACTACCAACCAACACTTTAGCCGCTCAGCTGACTGGTTGATAGACCTGTACCCCCATGTTTTCATTTAAGTCCTTCATTATCCCTTCCTTCGTCTACTGAATTTCAAGATATTTTAAGAGAAATACTAGGCTTGAAAGGGCATGACTGAGGTGTTCTGGTGGGGACTGGGCTAGCATCGTTCGTACCTGTAGACGTCTCTAGCCTGGGCAGATACGGAGATTTCGCAATCAATAATTTGGGGGGAAATAGGACGGAACTGTTGCACCTAAACAGGCCCTAAGCCTTTAAAAAAGAGTAATCACTAGTGGCTCGCGCCCTAGCACTCGTGGCCCAGCTCGAAATCCATATCTAGGTGGCCACTGAGTACTCACCCTTTCCCTCTATCATCAGCAATCCCCTACAAATATTTCTCGTTCCACGCATCCTACCGAATCACTACCACCTTTTTACCTGGCGAAAAAGCTTCCTCTCGTGCTTCGGCTCACATAATTCATCACCCACGAAAGCAATGCCCTCACCGACATATCGGCATTCACACTACCGGTATCTCATGTCTCTGCTTAATAACCCAGATGAAATTGCACATGGTTCAATCAGTGGAGGTGGTGGGGTCTGTGCGGCAGATGGAGGAACTACCCAGTTTGAGATGCATGCTGCGTTAATCCCTGACGAGAGCAAGTTCGAATATGAATCAGCACGAAAGCTTGCGGGGATAGTTGAGAAGACTTTTGATTCCGGGTCTGCAGATCAATATTTTTAATATTTTCACGGAGTTGTCGATCGTGATTTTGACGTGATTGAGAGAGAATTACAGAGTGCAGCTAAGGAATGCGATACGATTGACATTCGAGAATGCTTTAGATGCAGCAATCATACGCATAACTCCTGGGCTAGAACACTGCAGGGTGGGCATTACCTTCTATTTCGAGATTATTGACAAGATCACTTCTACTCCCGGGCATAGTCGCCGGTCGGTTGAAGGGTTTGGTGCAACACTATTGCAGGTTCCCGGAGTCCGTAGCAAGGAAGGAGATGAGAGCTTTGGGCCAAGGACTCGGGTGGGAAGGAGTGTGTGGCCTTCAGTGATGATTGACGTCGGTTATGCAGGGGGAGAATATTTCCTTCGCCTTGATGCCCAGTGGTGGATCATCAACTCTGCTGGTAGAACACAATTCGTGATTCTCGTCTGCGTAACCAAGGACCCGCTTTCATTAGGCATTGAATGTTTGAGCATGACTGAGTCCGGCGGCTCCGAATCTAGACAGACCTCCGCCTGTGTCCCGACCTGTGTCAACAATTTCAACATTGACTTTTTTGGCAATGTGAAATCAGCGCTAGGATCGACTGAGCTCCGGATCCCATATACGTATATCTTTGATCAACACCAGGGCGATGCTGAAGATGTCGTGTTCAGCTTTGATGAACTGTCTGGGTTTGCCCTGGAGTGGTATCCGATGATGTAGATATAGGTAATTTCTTCTTTTGTCTCTCCAGGCTAAACTCAAAATTTCTTTTCATACCTGGAGTACGGTTTCTATTTACCAACCTGGTTGGAGTTTATAGGATGATTTCTGTTCTGGAATTCTGGAGTCCTATTACAATATACTCCACTTGCTGACTCTTTTCTCCCCATATCTGCTTTCCTCTCACGGTTCGCCTCATTCTTGATCGTGATCGCTTAAAATTTTAGCGTTGGATCTTTACCAATTTCGCTTTTATCTCCTCACTCTAGTTTTCTTTTGCTGTGAAATCCTCAGGTTTCTCTTATCGTTGGCTGGTCGGTGTTTCTCAGGGAGGGGACGGAGGAGGACAACCTCAGCGAGGGGAGGTTCCGGTGGAGGGATCCTGAGGAAGGTAAAATTTGTTTGATCTTAATAGCTATGGTGCCCGTCGGTTCATTTGTTTTCATATTTTTGTTGTAACCGTATCAGAAACACATGGCTCATTGTCTACTATCTGTAATTGGTCTCGTGGTCGTGAGGGTGATTCCCCAGACACCCATATTGAAAAAAGGTTGCGGACGCCGAGCGAGTGAGGAGCCGTGAAAAACTAAGCAGAACCCCACCGATTCGCAAAATGCAAATGGACAAACACCAAATCCCATGCTGAGACTAAGAAAGAAAAGAAGAAAAAAGAAAAAAAGAGATACAATGGGGGAACATAAACACCGATTGAAAAAAAACTGGGTAAGCGATGGAAGTAGAGGGATATCATTCACCCAGAAGAAGTAGAAGGCTTCTCTGGCAATCGTGGCGCGACGCCCGCTTTCTGTCTCGCTAGCACTGCCACTGGCGGTTCCGCTGCCCGTGGGATAACTCCCCACGGACTCGGCGGACGACCCTGCCTCCCTGCCACTGCTTCAGCACCACCAGCGCCACCGCTGTCCTTATCGGTCTTAAGTCTGGCCCCAACCCGTGCCCATCCGCGCCCACGTGCCGAACGTCTCTCGTCTGTCTGTGTTGCAGGGGAGCTTCTTGTTCCTTCGATTTCCTCATCCTTCTGTTCCTCCTCCTCCTCCTCTCCGGCAAGAATGGCGGGGCTCAGGGGTGAGAACTTCAATGCAGGAGAAGTTAGTTAGTGAATCTTCGCTGGGTAGTAATTGCAGCGTTGGCGTCTGAGATGGGGGGTCTGCGGATTGTCGTCCCGGGAGGTAGAGCAAAGGCGTCTTGTTAGAAACCCTCGGCCTCCTCCTCCTACTCCTCCGAGCAAGACTGAGTTTGAAGCAGTGGATACCTGATTGAAAAACAATACAACGACTCTGACTGCCACAATTGTGGTTATCAGTGGTAGCAGGAGGGATTGTATTGTAGATGATGCATATCTTCAGGCTAGCTACAAACTTTTCCGTTCTATCTTCTTCCTCTCTGGTACCTTTCGCTTTTCCTAGTACCCTTTGGTTCTGCCAATCTGTAAAGTAAATTCAAGGAATAAAAATACAAGTGAGCCCCCCCCATCTGTACCATATGACCTAGAAACTTTGCCAGCCTCTAGTGTGCTATCGGTCAAGAATCCCCCGTCCAGAAAATGTCCTGCATAGATTCCCAACCGTTAAAGTTGGAGCACAGGTTAAGGAACAAGCTTGTTACACAACTACTGTAGTAATGAAGTGAGTGAGAGTGCAGCTGTTGCACACCACGGAATTGAATCGGTGTGGTTACCAAACTGGTAAGGGTACCAGAACTTGGTAAGTGATGACAGGGCCAGATGTCGACTTACCACCCCTACTCCAAACTGGCCCATGTTCCTGGACACTATATTACTTCCCACCAAAGTCATATGACAGTGTGGGTGACTACACCGCGTAAAATCACCCTTAGACCCAGTCTATCTTCCGAGTGATAAACTGTGACCATAAGCCCCCCCCCCATTCCTTGGACAGCTCGCAATGGAGGATATCGGTGATTTAATGAAATGGGAGTATGTAAATACAGCACAGCAAGCCCACTCCCCACAAACGGAGGTTGGGTATGACCAATAATTATTGGAAAGTGCGCTGGCTGCAAATTGGATATGTCTAGTGCAATGAACGAAAGCCCAAACCTGCATTTATCACACTGTGCGCCTAGCCGCAGCCTCTTTTTCTTTTTCTAAGCATGGAACAGTATCACACCAGCAGAGGAATGGAAGGCGATGTGACGTCAGGATCTGTGCAAGGCTAGTATCAATAATGGGGGGTAACCGGTGACCAACCCATACAATCAATCAATCAATTTCAAGCTCAACACAATCTATTACTGAGTTGGAAAAATGGCAGCTAAAAAGCAGACACACTCATAGGGTTTATGAAAGGAGAGGAACAGAGGAAGAGAAAAAAGATAACAGAAAATCCCACTTTGATGGTGGGTAAGTAAGTAACCAAGCTTAATTCTCCAATTTTACGTGCAGATAGAACCACACAAGCAATTACTGCACAGATCAGGCCTCAGGCTTAACCTCTCCCCTAACTCCCATTTGCGTGCCAACTACCCTGGTACATAGCAACATTCAGGTCAAGGTCCAGCCCGACCTTAATAGTAACTTCGACTTTCCAACCCTTCTTGGCGCCCTTGATGGCTGCTTCGGCAATCACTTTCTTCACTTTTAGCACATGATTGCGCTCTTCCACCTCTTCCACCTCCACCTCCTCCCCCACCTTCTCCCCCACCTCTTCATCGCTATCATGCTGGCCCTTCTCACCATTGACTTGTCACTCAACCTTCTCAACCACAATTTCTGTCATACCCTTGTTGATTCTAAGGATCACGTCACCGTCAGATTGAACGTCGAATTGGGCTATCCTCCAAGCGGGAGCGCAGGTCTGGGCTAGGAGAATGGTCCGGAAGCGGTCTTCTTCGCCGATTACGATGCCTATTGGATGTGAGAGGTGGGGGACTACGGTAACTGCCGGATGGGTAGATTGATCGATGGATTTCTTGTCGAATTCAGCAACTAGCGAAGCTTGGATTGCTGCGCCGCGAGCCAAGAGTTCTGATGGATTGAGTGTCGTTGTGAGTGTTACCGGGGAATTTACAGGCACGCTCAGCTGGGAAGAGGGCGGCAATGCGAGAAGCGATTTTGAGGGTGTGGGAGGCCATGCCTGAGAGCGTCATCCAGATCGTAGTTAGAATTGGATGGCTGGTTATAGAATGAGGGGACAAACCTCGCCAATGTATAACAGGTCCAGCTCCGCTTTGTTCACAATATTCTTCACATGTGATACAATTTGGTCGAATATCTTCGCAGAAAGCTTGTGAGTAGTGGGGTGGAAGTCATATCCATCAGCAAGTGACTGGATAGAAATGGTCACCGAGGTTTCCAGCGACAAAGTCCTCTTCGCCCCCTCAACCTCCAGCCTCAGCTCGGCAAGTGACCTCTCATTTCCCGGATCAACCTCATGCTTCTCGATAACTCTTTCGGAAAGTGATCCACAAGCACCTCATCAAGCTTCAGCCTGCCAAGTCCAAAATCATGAGCCGTTGCAAGAATGGTGTACTGTACATCCTACCCCTAGATGCGACAACGACAGCATCACACCTAGTAACCCAGAGATCAGCCACAAAAATATTATTGTCAACACCCTGCTCCTCGGGTGTCTGCCTAGCAGCCTGCGCAAGGACAGCTGCCACCGGTTTGTGAATGATCTACAAAACCTCAAGCTCCTCAGTCTTAGCCGCGCAACAAGCGCTTTTGGGTATCCGAAAAGTCGGTCGGCACAGTGATCACGGCACCAGTAACCTTCCACCCCAAAATGTCCGACGCGGAGTCTCTAAGGCGGATAAGGTGTCTTGTGGTGATCTCGTTGATGCTAACGGTGGAAACAGTCTCGTCATCTACCTGCTGGAGATGGAATGATGGCATGCCATCGATGTCCATTGGGTCAGCATAGTTGTGGCTATTCGTAGGATCGATCTCGGAGTACATCTTCCCAAGGAAGTCCCCGAAGTACGCTACCGTGTTCTTTGCATTCGGGACCAAATGCGATTTCGCCTGTGCTCCATGGTACTCTTCCGAACCGACCCATGATAGCACTGAAGGAATTTGCCGATCCAGTGTCTCCCGTCAGCCTCTCGTCCCGTTAACATCCATTCACCCATAACAACCGAAGACCCTTCTCCATTCGTGATAACCTCTGCTTTTTACCATCCTACGCGTCGTCAGTTAAAACCCCTTAAAGTAAAAAAACAAGCATAAACTGGAGCAGTATAGGCAATGGAACTTGTACTAGTACTGTACTAGATCGACATTCTTCATGAAAAGACTCGCGGCAACGCTTTAGCCGCTCAAGCCACTCGTTCATAGGCCTCCTGTCTCCATTTAAGGCCATCATTATACCTTCGTGTGTATACCGAATTTCGCGGACTTTTAGCACGAAAGTTAGAGGAATACCTGGCTTGAAGGGGTATGACTGAGGTGTTCTGATGGTGACTCAGCCAGTAGACGTCTCTGGCCCAGGTACTCAGGTATGGAGGTACTTGTAAGTGATGAGACGGACAGGGGGGGTGAGGATGTCAAAGCTTCTTACCCTTCCTGGCATTATTCCTGCCAAATTAAATCATTTTTTACCTGTACTAGTACAGGATCGAGCGCCCGGACTCAAAAATCCCTGTCCGTCTCATCATTTATCCCCTGACCCGAGTAGGCCAAGCTTCAGATTATGAATCAGGGCCCGCACTTCCGTTGCGCCACGATGTTCCTGTAGGTTTTTCCAGCGACGAACAACTCTTTCCCATGCTCATAGCTTCCACCGGACGCTCGTACTTTCCAACAATGATGACCATCTTCCGACGGCTACAGGTGATGACCTTCCAACGGCTACGGGTAAGGAGGACAGCGACGGTGGAGAACGATAACAATAGCAATAGCAAGCATACCGAGCAGCTACGGCCTCCAACACATGAGCATGGGAATACGAAAGCGGAATGAGACACCTTATAGAGAATGGGTATGTGTGGTGACAGTTGGAAGGATCGGCGGATGGCCCCGTTGGGCTTTACATCTCCTGGTTTACCATTGGTCAGCTAGGTTGTACGAAGGGAGAACCTCACTACCGGTACTCACCGAAGGCAATACTGTGCGACCGTTACTTTAGCCGTCACTGCTCAAAACGATTGAAGTATCCGGTGGACGGATGCTAGGAGGGTTAGAAGGAGGCCGGGAGGGCCGGAGGTGTGGTAGTTGTGAATAGTGGGAGGCATGTCTCCCATTTGTTAGTATGGGAGTACGTATGGGAGAGGTAGACATTGTGTAAAGGGGGAACAAACGAACCTCCCCACCTACCCCAAGGTCGCGCCTAATTGACGCGTTTAAATGTATGGGTTGCGGTGCCGAACCAGGCGTAGTGCCCTTTCAGATGCATTACTGGGCATAGGGAATGGGGCAGCCATCGCAGAACCCTTCAGACCTGCGATGCGCATCGCATGGGCAAGAGTCGGGCAGGGTCGGGTCGGGCGCAGAGTGGCAACGAGGGCCTTCGGTTCGCACCCGGGGGGCTAGAATGGGGGGTTGAATCTGGGCTTCGAAATTATACTCGAACCGGAGCCCCATTGGGCAGGGAGATCGTGCGCAATGAGAAGCGACTTGGGGGTGTTGCAGTACGAGTACTACCGTAGTGTTCTCTGTGGGGTCATGTCGGTGATGAACAGGGATCAGTGGCAGGTATTTGTTACCCTACCTTGCCGGATTCACTTTTCGCTTGACAAGCACCCCTTGTTACTCACTTTCCATTTCAGGACGGCAGGCAGCTTGGGCACCGCATTGGGCTGTGCGGAGTCTCCCCGCCTGAGGAGCCTCACGCCCTTCCATCATGCTTCCCAGCCCCGAGCCATGCGCCTGAATAGTACGTGTATGGTGCCGGTCAACCATAACCTACCCTCGCGGCCAAGTTACAAAATTATCGAGTGATCGGTCATGATGCCGACCGTGGACAAAAGCTGGAGTTGAGAGAGCGTAACGGGGAGTGTACTTTACATTTTCTCTGAGAAACTAATTGTGTAATAACAAAAAACATAGAAGCAGAAAATCTAGAAATCATCTTCCATATGCCTAACTCTCCGATGTGAGAGATATTCCTTATATCCTGCACTTCCATAACTATGTCCAGTCCGGTATGCATTCATTATTCGTTGTGTACGAGCAAAAAACATCGCAATGGTTGTTGGCTTAACTGAGTTAAGAGCCAGCGGAATAATCTAACAATAACTATTAGAAAGATCGTAAGCTAGGCAAAGGAGAATGAAATTTCGTACGCTTTTAAGTCCCTCGTAGTTATATTCACAATTGTCCCGGGCATACCTCTTGACCTGCCCCCAGTAATATTCTATCCAATTTAATTCACAGTGGAATTTTGGATAGAATAAAACCCAATGTCCTGAAGCTTCTATTGCTTCCTGGAGTTCTCCTTTCTGACATATGAAGTCATATTGAAGTGAAAGGATACGGCGGGCACAGCATTCTATAACAAGTATATATAAGTTTAGCTATTCGGTAAGGAAGGGGAAGAAGGATAATGGCATAGTGTAAAACGCTGCCTAACGTAATTTATGGCGTAACCGCCCATGACAGGGTTACCGACCACAACAAATAACCACCATTTATTTAACCACACGAGGACGTAATGATCTCCCATGCTCCTCAAAAACTCTATCAATATTTGCCACCATCTCAGCAATCCTCCCAGCTCTTCTCACTTCTTCCCGGCCCTCATCCTTTATTGCAATCCCATCAAAACCCCATATATCCCCTTCAGAATCACCCTCCCCCTCACTATACCAACCATCCTCCTCCTCCAATGCCTTTGTAGAAGACCCCGTAGAATGGAACTCCCCATTTTCTTCAATGATAACAACTTTTTTTTTTTTTTTTTTTAGTATTTGGCCGTTCCATGCTATCTGTAGTCTCCTTTTTTGGCCGCCTCTGCCTGCTAGCTACTTTTGCAGCCTTAATTGCATCAGCCGTCTCTCTTGCCTCACGTAGTCGTAATACCTCCTGAGTATCAATGACACGCGCTTTGGTAAGGCGCCGCCGGTCCCCAGTCTTGACTTTTGATGTATTGAGAACCTTTTCTCGAAACTGCTTGTGAGTTTCTTGTTCAATTTCCTTCTCAATAATCATCTGCTGGAGACCCTTTGACAAGGAGTCTATAATGGTGCGTAGTTCTCGTGCTGGGGTAGCCTCTCCTTTTACCATTTTAACTCCTCGTCTCGCTAACAGGCAGGTATTGCGTGAGGTTCGTGGGGTGGTAGGAATTTGGGCTGAGGGTTCCTTCATGCGGGAGTACCTTGTCTCGCTTCGGGCATCCAAGATACGTCTTGGATTCAAGGGCTGTATCCCAGCCCCCTCCCATGCCCGGAGAACATTTTCTTCTGTATATGCACGTTTCCGTGCTGGCAGCAATATCCTGTAAGTTAATTAATTAATAAACTCTCTTTTGACCCAAACTCTAGAGTGTATTACCGTAGAAATTCTCCCTTATTCATTCCTTCCTCCCCTTTTGCTATCCATTCATCTAGTCCAGCACTATAGTAGTGCTGTAGTGGGCCAAACAACCCCACATCGAGGGGCTGTAGAAGGTGTGTTGAGTGAGATGGAAAGCATAACGGGATTACTCGGTGGGAGAGGCAAAAGTCGAAAAATTCCCAGGTGAGATGGGAAGTATGACCGTCAAGTAGGAGCAACCAATATTTTCCTCGCGCCCTATCACAAAACATGTTATTAGCTTGCCCTCTTAGTAGAATAAGCTTCCCCCCACAAGTTAGATAGGTCTATGGATTAGTTAATAAATATCTAGTACGATCGCAACACTTACACTTCTACCGTTGCTGGTTCAAAGTTTTTTTCCAGTCATTCTACCCCAAGTTCCTGATCAGTCCAACCCTTTTTCGAGTAGGAAAAGGTGGCTTGATCTCCCTTCCGCAAGGCTGCATACCAGCCCATATAATGAGCCTCTCCTTTATTGACCAGCATTGGAGGTAGGATAACTCCAGCTGCGGAAACCGCCTCGATGACTGTCACCCATTCCCGGCTTCCATCATGAGTTAGTCTTGGATTTTTCCTTCCCCTTCTACATATCACTTTACACCTTTCCCCCTTCCCCATCATAAACCCTTTCTCGTCCATATTATACATATTCTCTGGTACAATTCCATAGTATTTGATGGCCCATGATAGCTGTATTGCTTGATCAGTAACTAATAAAGCAAAAGAAAGTACTAAGGTAACCCACCTTTGAAAAATAGTCCCTAATTACAGCGGGATTGCTTGCTAATGCCCTCTGTCGGTCCAATCTACTACTAAACTTGCTTGCCAGTTCAGGATTCCTGTCAAGGAAGCGTTTCAACCAATGCTTTCCTAACTTTTGTTCCCCCGCCCGCTTCTGAATAAGGCACACAGCCATTTGCTTCACTAGGGTAAGTTTAGGCGGAAATCCCCAGTCATCTAAGTGGTTACACCACCGGACAATAGCCTTTTCTTCCTGTTTGGTAAACAACTGCATAGGCTCGGGACTTGACTTCCTATCCTGGGCCCCATTTAGCCGGTCACGGAGAGTGGAGTATGGCACCCCATACTTTTCTGCCATCGCCCTCATCGAGGAGGTTTCGCCCTTTCGGTAGGCCCGCATCGCAAGCTGAATGTTTTTTTCGCGTTCTGATTGTGTTCCTGCATTTCGTTGAGGCATGGTATCTCGTTTGGGGATACTTACTCGCTTTCTCACTCTTCTGTCGTCTTTGAGGTGAAGGCGGGGTAGTTCTCTTGGCACTGATCGGTTTCACCGTCATGGTCGGTTACACCATAAATTACGTTATACTTGTCCCCAGTAAGAAGTACCCGAAAACAGAGATTATAGAACGATACCGCAAAATATCAGTGCGTATCTGAGCGCCCAGAGAAAATATACCTCCGCCTTTTTTGGGTAGTTGTTACAGGGAACAAGTATTAATTATAAGATTAAACTTACCTGTAGTGGTACATGCTGGAGGTAGAGCATCACAAGCCTGACACTTCCGTCCCAGAAACGGCTGACAATCGTGGCAGTATTGCTTCTTTTTACAGCTCTGATAAGCTTTTCTTTCCATACAAATATCACATCGTTGACGTGGTGAGCAGTACTCCTTTCCTCGGCATTTCCGTTTCTTTCCTCGCTGTGGTTTATGTGATGCGCAATAGCTGCCTTTCACACAATTATGGCACTTTTTTCTCTGTAAGCACTGATTGCAGTATGGCTTCCCACATTCCAGCCGTAGTCCTTCCTTCCATAAGCCCCGCTCCGGCAGCACAGCTTCAATACCTTTAGGACTTCCGTTTTCACCGACCATAGATTGTAGAATCTTCCTTCCTTCTTTCATATAGTAGCCATCTCGTAGAATAGCCTGATCTCCTCCTGCTCCAAGGTTCATACTCTGAACTCTTAAGGCATCCGTAGCATAAGAACTATGACTAGAGGCATTATCATAGAGAAAGAGAGCCCGATATCCAGGATACACAGCTTGAAACATCTTGAGTGCACAATTGATTGTGTGATCAATCACATTCTCATGTGACCAATAGCCACTCCCATTTTGCTGTCCAAATTCAAAGAGTCTGGAAGCATACTCTGGAATTGCAAGGGCTTTCCGTTCCTCAGCTGATAAGCGTGTGGCTGACAGTCGCCCACAAGGCAGAAGAAAGTCAGAAATCATTATCCCACGTCCTCTGCCCTTCGGCCTTAAAATATTAGTATTTTGCTCTTTTCAAACCCGTGATCTTCCTTCATTTGAGCTTAATGTACTCTCATCATGAGTAATAAGAATGATCGGAGGATCACATCCACCCAGCACACAGGATCTTGGGTAGGTTTTGGCTTTAATATTGCTATCGCTATCGAACTCGACCAGGTAAGGCTGTAGATTTTCTAGCTGATTTAGAAATTGTGCTCGATCTCGGATGACATCAGGCCGTTCATGGCCATCAACATAAACCCCCTTTCTTACTTCTTCCCAAGAAAATCCAAGCTTGCGAAGCCATCTTCTCGCAGTTCGTGCACGAATACCTTTGCGCTTCTGATGGTATGCTTTGCCCACTTCCTGCTCATCCTCAATTCCAGTTTTTTGAATAGCACTTTCTACCATATTCAGAATATCTGTCTCAAATTGACTAGGAATTAGACCTGTTGAGCTAGAGTCAATGCCTATTTCTTCTGGTAATAACTCTCCGGACTGCTGCTCATTGGTTTCCTGAAGCTGGATCGGATTCATAGCTGATTCGGAAGTGAGGCATATATTTGCCCTATTGTTTTGTGAACTCTCGCTTCCATCTAGGATTGGCATTTGACTCGATTGACCTTCATCATCAGCATCAACCGTTGTAGATACTAAGTAGCTTGCTACAGCTCGTGCTAAGCCTCTTGAAGTTATCTCTATTGCATTATTAGTTTTTTTTCTCTCTTTGATTTCCTCCATTTTCAAATTTACTTCCGTAAGAATGATAATAAAAGAACCTATAACTAAAAAACTAAGAATTAATAACTTACTTTCTCCAACTTCTGCAATATACTCCCGTGCAGCTATCAATACTCCTTCATCCTCAAACCAGGTAATAATCCTTCCATCTCCTCCTCCTTGTCTACCTCGTTCAATGATTCGCTTGGCTACCCAATCCCGCTCCCACCCAATCAGCTTTCTTGCCGTATGCATGCCCCGGCCATGACAATTCGCAATTTGTAAGGCGACTTCTCTCCTCCATCTCGCTGCATTTTCTCTTCTTAGCTGAGCATTGATGAATTGTAAAACCATTTGATGCCGCAGTAGGTATGCACCTGAAAGACCTAGTTCACCATATTTCTCCTTTATACTAGTCTTGTGTCTCAAAAGATAGGATAGGGCCTCGCCTGCAATTCTCCGCTCAGCTGTATGCGACGTTTTTGGAGGACTACATCCACGGGGCACTTCCTCTATGGATGGTATACGATCACTCGCACCAAAGAATACAGTCTCTGCTTCTGTATTGTTCGCCACACTACTCCCTGATCCAGTTGCATCCTTACATACCCCTATTAATTTCCCCCTCTCCCATAATGCTCGAATATCATAGCATTTTGCACCTTCTTCCTTCAAAATGCGCTTCTCCTCTCTTCTTCTTCTCTCTGTTCGTTCAGATCCAGCTCCCCATGATCCCCGAAGATGTTCCTCAGCCCCCAAAATATACTGCAAGTTGATTTCCTTAGAATCCAGTTGGGCTTCTTCCCCCCCACTGCCTTCCCCACATCGTTCTTCCGTAGCCAAATCAAAGTGGAGATCGTCCGAGTCATCATCAAATTCTGATTTGCTATCTTCTGGGAAATCGCTATTGTGTTCAAACTCCGGATCTGACTCTGTGCCTGACCCAAAGCCTGTATTTTCCAACTCTATTTGCTCCTTGGACCCGGTACCAGGGCCCATGCTCTAGTGTTCATGATTAGTATAACATGTTTTAACTCTTTTTTTTATGATTTTAGGTTACTGATGGAGCAGTTAGAGTGTCTATCATTTACACACCTGATTGCAGGTGCTGAGCACTTTTTTCTTTTGCCGTGCTTGCCCGATCGCAATTTGAAGGTGCTGTTTCCGCTTGCCTGTGACCATTGTATTATATCTACACAATATGGTTAATGGCTAGTACTCCCACCAGGCGTCTACCGTAAAATCTCAGGAATAATGAACTTGCCTAGGCTGGTCTCCACCAGTTTTCAGTGCTTTGAATGGCCCAAGATAGTTTTGAAAACACTCACTTCAATTGGTGGTCTTATTTGTGGGTCTCCATAAATCCGAATACCTAATCTTACTCTACCGTTGGTTTGGGAGAGTTTGTTTCCTCAGAGATTTTACCTGCTCCTTGTAAAAAACTTTTCACTCCTACTTGACTATACTAAATATGGTATAGTTCATATCATATAATATCACTCGGATGCCAAGCCTGTTCTTCTTGGCACTTTTTTGACCGGCCAAACTGTACATTCTCATAGAAAATTCACCTACTTCAATCCAGTATAATCGCCTGTGATAAAACCATAAGAGAAAACTGTCTGGTAAATCACCTTAATACATCTTAATCTAACTCCCTACCAGACAGAATTTAAAATTCAGTTGTTGTGGTTGAGTTATGAAGGCTCTATTTTTCTGTTGTTTTCGTTGTTGGCGAGGGCAGGTTATGGTTGACCGGCACCATACGGTACTCGAGTACAAGTAAAGCCTCGAGGAATCCCGCGATTCGCAAATCTCCGGATTCAGAGACAAAATCGCTTGAGAAGGATTAGCGCTTTCCCGGCACGGCATGGCCTGAGCACTTTGGCCTTGTTTGATCTCATAACTGTTTTTCGCAACACCGTTAAGGTGCCAAACTAAATCTATCGCAGGAGTTTATACGCCACGAGGTGGAAAGGGACCAGGTGTACTCGAGTAAAAGGTGCGGCCGGCTGCAGCGTCCCGTAAATTTACCGGGATTGGAATTGGCGAGGCACGTCCGGCATCCATCCAACCCACCAGTGTCTCCGACATCCGGGCGGAAATTCGACATAACACTGACACCCCAAGTGGTCGCTACCACATTCCATTGCAAGGAAAATACTGATAATATCAGTAGTCCACCGGTAGTACAACTGTAGAGTGGGAGGCGTCACTTAAAAGGCTTTTGTGCTGTGCGGGCTTGATAAATACGGGCTTTTGATACCGTTTTTCCCCATGTCTCATCCCTTCTCACCCAATGCCAAAAATACAATCACATCCTCATAAGAATAATCGGGCAAAAAGACAACAGTTTTATCTCCACTGCATGCCGGCCCTGCCTGTTTTCCCTATTCCAACTCCGGATTTAATCTCCTTCTTTTTCCTTGCGCCCACGTATCTCTCTCCTCCCACACCCCAGCTGCTTTCAGAAGCTTCACCGCACGATCACTGCCTCTATGCTTCTCCGTTTCTATCATCGATGTTGTAATAAATTCTGCTAGGTTTTCCAAATTAAACAAGATCTCAGTTCTAGGGTCATGACCCTCCGGGACACTACCCCCGAAGAGATCCTCCAGTGATATCCCAAATTCTATAGGTCCATTTTCTTGGTTCGGGGGTCTTGGTAGTAGAGTGGCGGAAAAGGATTCCATAATGTCCTTACCGTCTTCACTGGTCTTGTAAAGTTGTACCGTCCCTTGTAGATCGCCAATCAAGGGTTCCTTTAGCTTTCCTCTGCGATTCAGGTCCAACAGCTTCGCAATGAGGATATGAAATCCTGTTGTTTCATCAATCTCCTCTATAACCGTCTGTTCCTCGCTCACGATTACGCTATTCTGAGCACCATCACCCAGCTCACCACAGTGTACCCCCGGCTCATCCTCCACTTCGGGCTTAGTATTCTCCGCCTCCGCCTCCTTCTCCTGGTCCACCTCCGGCCCACCATCCTCAACCCCAGGCTCATCGTCCCCCACCCTAGACACTTTGTTTTCCACCTCTGATGTACCTTTTTTATGGCTTTCGGTGAATGAAATCACAATTACAAGCCTAGTCTGGCCCCCAGTATGCAGTAACCATAACCTCACATCATCCATCAGTGCTAGATGGTCCTCACTCCATCCGGCCTCACACACCACTGTGGGAAAATCTGCCGTAGGCAACTTCACGTAGGCGTCAGGAATTTTCTTGGATCTCCCGCAAAAGTCTCCCTTAAAATTTCGGAATGCTAGACACTATTAGCTCCATTAAGAAAAAGAGTAATTTGATCACGTACTCATTCCAGACCCAACCCTGACCAAACTCATTCCCTGTTGAGCCCTGAACTGCTCCGTCAGAGAAGACAAAATGCAACCTGAAAAAAACTGGGGAAGGGCCTCATGGGTGGGTAGGGTGCCGCATTTTATCACAAATCGTTCGTTCAGAAAATTGTACTCTTGCCGGATCTCATCATTTTCTGTCACTGCTGGGTGCTCATCCTCCCACTTTTTCACATCCTCTGCGGAAATTCCGACTATGCCAATCAGGCCTTCATGTTCTTCTTGAAGTCTCAAAATCTCCTTGAGGCTTAAACTTCTCAACCCCTCTGGCAGCTTGATCACACTGACTGGATGTGCCCGGCACAGTTCATCAAGTAAATGGTTATCGATAGGAATAAAGGAGGAGTGGACGGTGGCGGTTTGAGGATGAGTCGGCATTTCTGGGGCTTTTGGGATTGAAGGAGAAAAAGGATCAGTTTGAGGAGCAGTTCTCTTTCCAAGCAATTTCCGCGGAAGTCCCCTGCTAGTTTTGTAGTTGTGATGGCTCTGGTAAATTGACCCAGAGAAGGAAGGGCTGAAACCACCCCCATTGCCTCCTCCAACCCGAATCCCTCCTAGTGCCCTCACACCACTGTCAAAATTCCCACTGAACATTTTCGAAATTGATACCTGAAAAAACAGGAAAGAAATCACAACCGAGAGAGGAACCGGATGAAACAGAAAAAACAGGAAACAAATCCCACTTGAGAGAGGAACCGGATGAAAACAGGAAAGAAATTACAACCGAGAGAGGAACCGGAAAAAACAGTAAGCCAAGAATAACAAAAGGAAGTTAGCGGAGAAAGGGATATTGATAGAAGAGAAGGAGGGAGGTGAGGTGAGGCGGAAGAAAAGCTATTACACATGGATGACGCGTATACTGGCTACGATTGAGCAGCTCAGCTTTCAGTGCTACTACGGAGGTACGAGTACAGCCCATAAGTTTTGTATATTTTACTATTATGGGGTGCTACACAAGTATGGGGTGAGTGGGCGAATTGGGTAGCCATCATACCCATTTCGCTGCCTTTATATCCCATTTTCTGCAATACCTCATGTTAGCGCAACACCCCATGCTAGTAAAATATACAAAACATTTGGGCTGTACCTCCGTATGATCAGCTATCATACCGTAAAAACCGAAATAATTGGGCATCACGCTAAGACGTTGGAGTTGCCTCTCCTACCGGTAATATGGTCTGTTGTCTCAGGTGAGGACTGAAGCAGGGTCTTTGCGGTGTGTTTTCCTCCCCTAATCCAAAGGGGAAATTCTGGACGTCCTAGCGCCATGCCCAATTATTTCAGTTTTTACGGTATGACGATATGAATATTCAGTAACCATCTTTAGAAATGTTTGCCACTCGTAACCATAATTAAGGGTTTATACGTAAAAGAAAAATCTGTCCACGTTCTCTTCCTCTTACAAGTACCCCGCAAGAAAGGCCTAAACATGGGGGTCAATAGAGAGTTTGAGAAAGGAGACATAGGTGGCAGAAAAACAAGTTATTTTGTGTTAACCTAAAAGTCTTGAACTCCCAGATCGGTTGCGAGACTTGGAGAAGGTGTGAAATAGGGCTTTTTGGACCTGAAGGAATCCAATCACTATATTACAACAAATCAGCTGTGAGATAGCTTGCTTTTGATAGTTTATATTATAAAATATTTTACAAATGATAATATTGGGCATTGAGTAGTTGATTATTACCTGTCCTATGGTAGTCAGTATAAGTAGTACTCTACTTGTGTAGCCAGAAAACCAGGAAACAAATTTGAGAGCAAGGCGATATTGCCGGACTGTATGATATTCAATTCCCATCTTTCAGCTATCATGCTGAGCTATGCTATGACACCTCCTCTTATTGTGCAAACTCATTTTTAGACTTAGGTCAATTTCCTATTAGCCACAAACTAGGTCACTAATAGCAAACTCTAAAATATTGTGTCAGGGTGTGACTGCTCTTGATAGTAACATCAGCAAAAAAAACATTTGCTCCGGTGTAACAGGATTACTCCTGTTTAACGAAAGGTACAATAGAGGGCTAGCGGTTGACCAGCAAGCGCTAGGTCTAAGGGAGGCTTCAAGAGACCCGGAGATAGAGAGATAATAGTTAAAGGGCAAGTGGAACTCTGAGATCGCCGTTCAACCAAGTATATTCATACTCGAGAGTCTGCTGAAGTCTGCCATTCTCCTGCTAGCCAGGAGATGAGTTTAAATACAAGAGTTCTCCCAGAGCGATAGTAATCAGATATCCTGCAACCACGATCATTACCGGGCAGTGCACCTTGCCCTGCATGTCCTGTGATCCCACATGAAACCTAAGAGTCATAACACTGCCTCAATGCTATCGTCAGCTTACATGACTGTTCTTTCACTTATGTTTCTAAATAAAACAACAAACATGGAAAACTAAACTTAACAGAAGCTACCAGGCCCTAATATAGGTCCGGGGCTGTAAAACAATCAAACTAATCAAAGTAAGCAAAGTAATCAAACTAAACATAGAAAGACCTGCACTCCGCTCCTGTATACAGTTACCGGAACATATATACATGTTACATCCGGACACATAAACTGCGGGTCAGGGTGGGGTGCTTCCACCCCCTACGCTCCATACGTGCTCATTGCTCACAGTGGCCCCTTCGTCCCTTACGCCCTGATCGTTGGAGCATTCTATTTTCCATTTTCCGGCGTCCAGTGCCTCCCAACGCTCCTATTTCCGTCCTCAGCACCCAATGCGCTTCTCCGAGTCTTAGTCCATCCTAATTTCACCTAATACCTTTACCTTTCCCGCTCTTCCCCCGGCAGACTCCAGTGTACTCATACCTGATCCCTAGCACCCGCTGACCTCCTCTTTACCCTGCCACCTCTGGTGGCCTGAATCCGTCTGGCGACAACCCATAATTCTTCTTTCATCGTCCGCGCCCCACCAGCTTCCCATTAAATGTTTATCGCTCCCAAGAGGTCCGGCATCTGTATGCTGACTTCCACTTTCGTCCGCTTTCACTCTCGCCTCCCCCACCCGTGTGGTTCATTCACATTCATTCTCTAAGAAGATTATCGGCTTTCTATTGCTTTTAACCAGTATTATGTACTCTACAACCTTCTTTAATTATCCACTGGACCCTCGGCCGCATGCGTATTATACACAATACTGTAGAATAATTTAAAATAGAACAATTCAATCTATTTCATTAAACGTCCGTAGATCAATCCAGTGATTTACTATCCAGTGACTCTCCCCGCTGGGAATTACATGTGCCTGTCCAATCACTGTCCCTATAATGACTATTCGCATATCTCAACCACTGGTCCGATTGCCAACTCGTATATGGCTGCTTGCCAGGTGAAATCTACGCGCATTGATCGGATCGAGCACGCGAAGCAACGCCAGGCGCCGGACACCTTTGGCCTCGCTTAATATATTTCTTCTCTTGAACAGTCCTACTGTAACGACCCTACGATAGGTAGCTACAATGACTATCACCTTAGCCCAAATGGTATACCAAGTAGTATCCAGAGGTGGTATAGTCTCATATATATTATACACATGGCTGGTAATCCTAGGATAAGGCCTAGGGAATTGTTGAGTAGCCTTGAGGTATTCTACTAGGCAGGGTAACCTTTCGGGAAAACATTCGCATAAGGTCAAGAGAATTATGGGAATGTTACACGGACCTCCGAGACGACTTCTGTGGTCGACTGGAGGACTTCCTGAGGGGTTAAAGGCATAAGAGGGCAGAGTTACCCTACCTTGGGAATTTGGTCATTATGCCCATGGGTCCCAGTTACCCTACTGAGGAACCCAAGTTACCCTACCTTCACCGGTAAAGTCATCCGAGAACTTAGAGGTCGATTGCCTCATATTCTATGGGCTCTTAGATGTTCTTGGGCGCACACACATCTGCGCGGGGAGGCCCCACGCCTGTGCAAGAGTGGCCCAAACATACTATTGAACTTGGGCGGGTTTTGCTAACACCCCCCTCAGGCCCCAGCGTTGGGACGGCGCGTCATAGGCAGACAGCTGTGTAGTTGCTCGTTTGCTAGTTAAAAGAGGTCATTGGAGCAGCTGCCGTAACACTGTATAAGTCGTCGCCGTCCGTCCGACTGAATG
>Ga0307509_10002048_pt1 | contig 33169 bp, 25 predicted proteins | sample 10_EM_MG_FD_202245 | JGI IMG/M metagenome (GOLD analysis project Ga0307509, IMG submission 202245) | Populus trichocarpa ectomycorrhiza microbial communities from riparian zone in the Pacific Northwest, United States - 10_EM | ecosystem: Host-associated > Plants > Roots > Unclassified | place...
TTAGCTGCCAAGAAATAATGAAACCCCTATTTATTGCGACAAGAAGATCATTCGCAATACACACCTTAAATTAACCGCATTTTTCGAGGCCCAATTATTTCAGTTTCTACGGTATGCAGATCGTTGTTAGACCCAACTGCCCTGGCGTCGAGAAGCTTAGTGGGGCAGCAAGCAAGCGAAGGGCGGCACGCGGATAAATTTATCGGTAACTTATGCCTCCCAGACGAGTCTGGGTTGAGGCTGAAACCTGAGACTCAACATTTCCCCGGCATATCATGTGATGCAGAGGACACTTGCTCATGACAACGCGTACCCTGGGCCAGAGCGTACTCGCCATACCGGCCCATGCGAAGAGGACAACTTCCCAATGAGCCCAAAAGCTCCCAGAAGGTTAACTGCTTGTTGCGAATAATAAGCAACAGCCCTGCCCCCTTTCAACTCCACCATTTTTCCTCAATCATGTCGTCCATGGAGGCACTCCTCAAGGACGAGTCCACGAGGAATATCCGCAGACTGCTGAAAGTCGTTATTCTCATTACTATTGCTGGTGCTGCTGTTTCAAGTCGGCTGTTTTCTGTTATACGTAAGCTTTTATCTGATAAAAGCCCCTTTGTTTTGAAGATTGTGTTTTTTTTGCTCGCTTGGATGGGATAATTGGTGCTAATTGTGACTTAGGATTTGAAAGTATTATTCATGAATGTGGGAATCCCCCCGCCATTTAATTGAGACAATTGGGTCTTGGAGGAGCTATCAGTTTTGGTAGTGGCATTGGTAACCTGGATGTGAAAAGTTAACGATCCTCTCTAGTTGATCCATGGTTTAACTTCCGTGCCTCGAAATACCTCGTCAAGAACGGATTTTACAATTTCTGGGACTGGTTTGATGATCGTATGCCCTCCTATTCCCTTGATACTATGTTTGGTTTACTGCGCTCTACCTTGTGCGGATTTCTTACTTTAGCGTGGTCTACAGGAACATGGCATCCCCTTGGTCGTGTTACCGGAGGAACTCTCTACCCAGGTCTCATGGTGACCTCCGGTGCAATTTACCACATCCTTCGTATGCTCTCTATGCCAGTCGATATCCGGAATATCTGCGTTCTCCTCGCCCCGGCGTTCTCCGGTCTCACGGCCCTCGCAACATACCTATTTACCAAGGAAATGAAGGATGAATCCGCAGGCCTACTCGCTGCGGCATTTATTGGTATTGCGCCCGGTTACATTTCTCGTTCCGTTGCAGGTTCATACGACAACGAGGCAATTGCCATCTTCTTGTTGATGTTCACCTTCTACCTCTGGATCAAGGCATTGAAGGATGGGAGCGCTTTCTGGGGTGCTCTTTGTGCACTGTTTTACTTTTACATGGTTGCTGCCTGGGGTGGATATGTTTTCATTACGAACATGATTCCTCTGCATGCGTTTGTGCTGGTCCTGATGGGCAGATACTCGCCGAGGCTGTACGTTGCATACACAAGTTGGTTCGCTCTCGGGACGTTGGGCAGTATGCAGATCCCGTTTGTCGGGTTCTTGCCCATCAGATCATCTGAGCATATGGCTGCGCTTGGTATGACCTTCCGAATGCCTCACTTCTAGCCTAGCGATTGGCTGATGCATATGCAGGTGTTTTTGGACTTCTTCAGCTTGTCGGATTTGTCGAATTCGTCCGATACCAGGTTCCATCTCGTCAGTTTAAGACATTGCTCAAGGCTTTAATCTTTATCGTCTTCGCATTGTCTTCTGCTGTACTTGTGCTTCTTACAGTTTCCGGGGTTATCGCACCCTGGTCTGGTCGATTCTATTCGCTTTGGGACACTGGTTACGCCAAGATCCACATTCCTATCATTGCATCTGTCTCGGAACACCAGCCTACCGCATGGCCTGCTTTCTTCTTTGACTTGGAGATGCTCATCTGGCTATTCCCTGCCGGTATCTACATGTGTTTTAGCACTCTTCAGGACCAACATGTCTTTGTTATCATCTATGGTATCATGGCCAGCTACTTTGCTGGTGTAATGGTTCGTTTGATGTTGACTTTGACTCCTGTTGTCTGTGTTTCTGCTGCCATTGCTCTGTCAAACATCCTGGATGTTTACCTTTCGATCAAGACTCCTGCAGCTCCCACAGCGGGTGCCCCAGGTATTGATGACAGGAAGGAGAAGAAGCCTCGTGTCAACATTCTCAGCGCTGGCAAAGACTCCATTGTTGGGATTTACTCCAAGGCTTCCAACATTGCTGTTGTTGCTGCCTTTAGCATCTACCTCTTTGTTTTCGTTCTTCATTGCACTTGGGTTACTTCCAATGCTTACTCCTCGCCATCTGTCGTTTTGGCGTCTAGATTACCTGACGGATCGCAGCACATTATTGACGATTACCGCGAAGCTTATTACTGGCTCAGGAAGAATACCCCGGACGATGCCAAGATTATGAGCTGGTGGGATTACGGGTACCAGATCGGTGGCATGGCTGACCGCACCACTTTAGTTGACAACAACACTTGGAACAATACCCATATTGCTACCGTTGGTAAAGCTATGAGCTCCCGTGAGGAAGTTGCATATCCCATCTTGAGGCAGCACGACGTTGACTACGTTCTTGTCATCTTCGGTGGTCTTTTGGGATACTCTGGTGATGATATCAACAAGGTACCGTCCTTCCTTTTCCCATTACCTAGACCCCACTAACGCATCCAGTTCCTCTGGATGATTCGTATCGCGGAAGGCGTTTGGCCTAACGAAGTTAAAGAACGCGACTTCTTCACCCCTCGCGGAGAATACCGCGTCGACGACGCTGCCACCGATTCGATGAAGAACTCTTTAATGTACAAAATGTCATACTACAACTACCAATCCCTCTTCCCCGCCGGCCAAGCCCAGGATCGCGTCCGAAATGCAAAACTCCCAGCTGTTGGCCCTACTCTGAGTATTTTGGATGAAGCTTTCACCAGCGAGAACTGGATTGTGAGAATTTACAAGGTGAAAGATTTGGACAACCTTGGTCGTGATCATGTTTCCGCTGCTGCTTTCGATGCAGGTAAGAAGAAGAGTAAGAGGACGAAGGCTGGCAAGGGCGCACAGAGGAAGTTGAGGGTTGTTTAGAATTTTTCTTATACCGTTTTTGTTGTGATTTTTGTCTGGTTTTCTTTTTAACTGTATTGTTTCGGGATGGGATAGGATGGAATGAATGAATGGAGCCAGATACCTGCTTGAAGTGCAGCGACCACTTTTTTGTTCTCTTGTTCTAGCTCTTTATTCTTCTTACTCTTGGTTAGATGGATGGTGTGGACGGGTAAAAATAAAAAAGTAAACGATTAAAGTTGAGTATTGGCGATTGCGAGTTTACGATTGTGGGGGGAGTGGAAGCGTCATCATGCTACGACAGGAATAAATTCTGGCGTAGCTATGATCACAGATTATCACTCGGCCGAGGCTTAAGGGTTTCGCTTCGAAGAAAGAGTATGAAGGCGCGAGCGGAGAAAAAAAAATTGTCTAGTGATTGCAGCGAGAAACCCTATTACCTTACCCACTTGAACCACTCCATTCACGCGGTATAAGCGCCAACTCATCATCCATTATAGTATGATAGGAGAGAGAAAAAAATGTGTTAGAAAAAGGCAGCACATAAGATACAAGACTCTCCCACATTGATCCCCACGCTCCCTCCCTGGTAAACTCAATCTACCAGCAGGTAGAAAAGCTACAGTCTACTTCTTCGAAGTCTTAACCTTTTTCTTCGCGGGACCGTCCTCACGAACCTCCATCTCCACATCCCTCATCTCCTCGTCCTCCTCATCCTCCTCCTCGTCCTCCTCCCCGCCGGGTCCATCATCGTCATCGCTCCCACCGGAGCTCTCATGCGCGCTATCGTACTCCTCGGCAACATCGCTCTCACTCTCGGCCTGGAAGTCCTCGTCAACGCTCTCCTCGTCCTCGTCGGCGGAGCCCCTAGCGGCAGCAACGTCGTCGTCATCGTCCATGTCCTGGTCCTTGAGAGCCTGAGCGAGGAGCGCGCTGGAGTCATCAATGAGGTCATTCTTGATGCGCAGGTTCTTGCCCTTGAAGAAGTCTTCCAGCGAGGACTGCTCTTCGCGGTTGATGTTGTTGAATTGGTACTCACCACCGCCCTCGGACGACTTGAGTGAGACGGTCACATCAAATGTTCTGGAGGCGGAGACACTACCTCCTACTCGCGACATAGTGATGTGTGCAATCTTGTCAAAGGTAATGAATACTGCAGGCTTCGGGACGAAGATGAAGGCTTTGTCCAGGCAGAAGAGGTGGCCCTCGTTGGCTTTGAGGGAGCACTTCACCCCGGATTGTTGGTGATGGGAGGAAAAGTCCCTGCTTGGTGTGATTATGCGCTTGCCGGTTAGGCCTTTGAAGATCTGCGAGACGACTTGGTGCGCGGGGTTTTCGTAGTGCATCTGTAACTTGCCCGCGTACTTCTCATTGAGGAGTTCTTCGGTTATGTTCAAGTCGAATTCCATGTCTTCTTCGCGCTTGAATTGCATTACCAGGAAAGGGTATTTGGTCTGGCCTTGGCGGAGCGGTGGGTCTAGGCCTATCACTATCATGTTATGCACGTCATCCGGCTTCGGCAGGAGGAAGAACTTTTTGACGTTCTCGAATTGGATCTTGTAGTCGTAGGTTTTCCCACGCAGGCGGAAGGAAGACTCGTACATGTCTATATCGTAACGACCCCTGCAAGGCCATTATTAGCATCAGTGGGACGAGAAGTGAGATGAGAACAAACCGAGGAGTGAGAAACAAGATATCCAGAAAGGTAGCATAGGTATCTCCCGCCACCTCCCCGATATCGGCCTTCTCCTTAAGCGTATCATAAAACAGATTCGCAGCACTCATCTCTTTCTCTTCGCCTTCGGCGTCGCTGCCGGCGTCTTCATCTCCCTTCTTTACGGTCCCTGGAACATAAAACCTCATCTCAACAAGCTGGTCTAGTTGCGAGGCAGCTTTCTTCTTCTTCTTATTCCCAGCCTCGTCCGTCCCACCGCCGCCCGCATCAGCAGTGGCAAACTCGACCGCAACCTCATTCTTCCCGGCAAGATTCGAATTCGACACTTCGGCGAAGGGGATTTCGAAAGCGGGCTTGTTGGCAACATTAAAGTACAATTCCGACTTTGAAAACTCGGCCTTACCCCAGTTCCAGCCTTTCAGCGCGTGCTCACGGTGCTCGAGGTTGACCTTGTAGTATGCTTTCAGACATTCCTTGACTCTGTCCAGGTCCTGGTGCAGTGGTTTTGCCACCGTGTTAATGTGTATTTAGAATAGGGATGGCGAAGAAGGATGCATGTAACATACATCAAGCTCAAACCCATCCAACTGCACAATCCCCATGGTTCGCGTGAAGAGCTTCAATTCGTACCCGCGCGCCGCGCGGCTCCATTGTGCCGTACTCAGTTCTGTATTTGCCATCTTCCAGATCTCGCCGGTGGTCGGACGCCAGCCCATTCCGCTCGGGGCGAAGCGGAAACGACCAGGCGTGCGGGAGAGGTCGAGAAAGATGTTTTCGAAGGTCTCGATGTCCGACGGCATTTTGGTATGAGGGGTGGTATTATTATTGTTATCTTCTGTTTTTCGCTCCGCGTATGTGTATTGGCTCTGGTGGGAGAAAGGTAGGGAAGGAGGGGGGGGGGGGTGGTGGAGAGTCGACGGAAGAGAAAGATGCTAAAGAGTGAAAGTTTGGTGAGACGCGAAGGTTGGAAGGTGCAGGGGCTAGTAGTCCTGCCAAGACGGGAGGTCCTTTTTAGGTTAAGTGCCTTCTTGCAGAAGAATTCTAGAGCGCTCAGAATCCCATCACTGACCCGGCATATTACAAGAAGGGTCTGGAATGTGAGGACGAAGATAAGTGAGGGTAGGTTAATTACTTGGAGAGTCTAAGACGGGCGGAAGTACGAAGGAGGGGTATGATAATTGAATATAAAAAATTGATTACTAGTAACTTATGGAATTGCACTCGAGCAATTCGAGCTGGATCGATTTCATTTCCCTTGGTCTCGCGGTGAAAAGTGAGTATATCATACCTGTATCACTCGGCCATGCTCGTACCCATAGCTTTCACTTTTCTCTCGGGAACCGGCCAATGTAGTAAGGGTAGCAAAGAGGGACTTCATTTCTGTCCCTCCTATTAGTTGGAGGCTACTGCACCATACAACTGCCGCGGTTTTTAACTTTCGCTGATAATTTCTATCCATTGTTTATTACACCCGTACTGTGCTACGGCCTGTAAAATATCCTATCACCTACGCTAGGAAGGCTGAGATTGTCTTCGGCGACCACATCGATGGCATTTTGTTACTCGAGCACACCGAATCACTTGGGTATCGTATAGCTCAACATCAGGCCCTTGAGGCTATCTCTCACTGGGCTTCCAAGTCAATCATGGTGTCAATCATAAAGGTTGGGAGAGTAGCTACTCTGAAGCATATCTTGTTCTCTCCTAGACTCTGGAGGAAAACGGTTTCGACCTTCAGCAAAGATTTAGTCTCCTGGGACATTGTGCCCCCCAAACATGCTCTGGCAGATATAAGATTAGCAAAGCGCTAGAATTGGTGTTAATAGGGTGGCTATTAGTAGTTTAGGTCATCGGCTCTGAGGCAGTTACTCGAGTGCAAGACCTCTGATCGGGAGGGCAAGCCCCCAAAGCCATTGAAGACGGCGCAAGGAAGTGGCATATGATCATCAGGACCTAGCCCTAGCAGGCAATTTTTTCTTACAAATCTCAATCGCGTATTGTGGTAAAATTTTCGTGACGACTCTAGTGCCATTTCCAGTTTAACCAGTTAATGCGGTACTGTACTTGTCCGAGGCGAGAAGTACTCGTACTCGTACGAAAAACGGGGATATTTCGGGGATATTTCGGGGATAAGACATATGTTCGGGGCCAGTATCCACCGTTAATACCGTAAGATCTCGAATAGAAGAAAAATGTGCTAGGACGTTGGAATTTCCATTCTCACCTGCGCGAGGGGAAAACACCGCAAACTCAGCCTTCAGCTGAGACAAAACAGAAGGAATATAGACAGCGTCTTACTAGGAGAGGCAACTACGAGTACAACGTCCTATCATAGCACATTTTTCTTCTATTCGAGTTTTTACGGTAGGGGACAATTTTGGTGAGAATTGCCCAAAGTGGTGTTTACCCTACCCTATGTTCAGATACTTCTTGTCTGGGAGTATGATATGATAACTTGTTTCCTTCCATCCATATCATATCTTTCATATCTTATCATGTAGCAAATCTAATCAGATCAACTAAACCAACGGCAGCACACAATTATTTTCACGAAATTCCCCCCCCCCCCGCGAAATTTGTTTTTCCTCACGTCTTCTCACGTCTCCCCCCAATCTTTTCCCAGGAACAATCTTTACAACCACCTTCTTTTTCAGCAACCCCCCTTACTCTTTTCTCTATTTTTTCAAAAAAAAATCTCAGTCATATCCTACATTTAATCTCTTAATTATGCGTCTCCAAGTTCATGTTGTCCCAGCCGGTTCTCCTGCGACAGCTCCCGCGTCTTGTTCTTTTCTCGAAATCGCATCCCCCACGCTTACTCTGGAAGCTCTTTGTATCTCGATATCCAATCGCTTCGAGAGGCTCTACCCCCATCGACCGTACGGCTAAGACCTACCCATTCCTTGCATTGTTTTCGTTTAATTCGCTAATTATTGGTCTTGGTGGATTTAGGCCACTAAAAATCGAGAAGATCCAGGATTCCAACGGCAATGATCTTGATCTGAGTTACCTCGTTTCGGATGTGTTCAGTGATAAGCTAGAGGATAATCTAAACTCGATCGTTCGCGTTCTACAGAAATCTACTTTGCGCGAGTCTTCAATTCCTCCCGAGTCGAGTCTACGACCCCAATTTCCACGGAAGCGGAGAAGATTAGGTACTGTGACAGAGGTCAACGGTAATACCAGCCAGAGGCTGGCTCCTTCCCCCCACTCCTCCGAGAGAGGGGGGATAAGAGAGCGGCCTCCGAAGAGGCCGCGAATAAATGACTACGTGGTCCAGGACTCAATGGACGATCAGGAAGAGGGAGAGGAGCGTTGGGGAAACGGGACTTGTCATGATAATAGGTTTGGTGCCGGGCATGATGGCAGCGAGATGGTGGAAGTGGCTGCGACTCAGCAAAGCCGCCAATTGAGCCCTTCGTTGGGCAACAGAACTCCCTCACCCGAAATCGCAATCACAGGGACAGTCGAACATCCAGACCAAGCGCCTTTCATAGAAGTGAAAGAGGAAGATAAAGAACAAGCGGGGGAGATCCAGGGAATACACTGCTCTTCACCTCGCCTTCCTCGGGAGCCCGGCTCTGCAGAACCAGACCATCACTCTTCACCGACTCTACCCCCCAATCCTGCCCGAGGTGTTGATACAGGGGCCAACGGGATTAGACGTAGCATCTATGATATACCCACCTCCTCCTCTTCCGAGGATGAACCTTCACTGCCAGTCTCCTCTCGGAGCGGGGGAAGGCAGCGCAATTGCAACCCCTCTCAGTCACCCACGTTCCGCAAGAAGAGAGCTGAGGAAGCGAGGTTGGCTGCAGAGAAGGCCGAGAGAGAGCGTGCTAAAGAACAGGCCGCTGCCCGCGAAAAAGCAGCCAAAGCAGCCGAGGCACGCGTGAAGGCGGAGGAGGCAGAAAAGGAACGACTGGATAAGGAGAAGGCAGAAGCTGGGAGGCGGCAGAAAGAGACAGGGGAGGCAGAGCTACAGGAACAAAAACGAACTGCCGCCGAGAAGCTAGAGAAGCAGCGTGGGGAAGAAGAGCGCAAGCGTAGGGAGGAAACGGAGCATGAGGCACGCATATCGGCAGAGAAAGCCGAGAAAGAGAAACTTGAGCGGGAGCGACTCGAGAAGGCTGAACAGCAGCGGCTAGTTAAGGAAAAGCGGGAGCAGGAGAGAATTGTAAAGGAGAAGGCCAAACAAGAGGAGGCGGAGCGAGAGAGACTTGAGAAAGAACATATACAGCAAGAGAAGGAGGACGCATTGAATGAGAAAAAAGAAAAAGTCCGGAAACAAAAGCTTGCTCGCGCTGCGGAGAGAAGAGTCCAACGGGCCGAAAAACTCGAGCGCGAGAAGGCCGAGAAGCTTGAAAGGGAGAGGGCTGAAAAGGCCGAAAAGACCGAAAGACTCAAACGCGAGAAAGCCGAGAAAGCCCAGAGGGTCGCTCGGGAGAAGGCTGAGAAGGCTGAAAAGCTCGAGCGAGAGAAGGCCGAAAAACTCGAGCGAGAGAAAGCTGAGGAAGCACGGAAGCAGGCTGAACATGAGGAGAATAATCGTCTTGCAAAGGAGGCGAAAAAGCAGGCAAAGGAGAGAGCTAAAGGACCAGCATTAAACTCATCGGGGAAAGAGACTCCCTCCTCTCAGTCACTTCCTCAGTCATCTCAGGTTCTGATGGCTGACTCCGAGTCACCGGTTCCAACTCCGAATTCAACGCTCAAGAGAAGCAATCTTAAGGCTAAAATCCCCGAGGGTTCGAGAAAACGGTCGTCAGTTTCCTTCGCGGAAGATCTGACCGAGATATCATCGCCCTTGCCCACTGGAAAAAAGGATACACTGGCACCAGTTTTAGGATCGAAGGTCACTCCGATACTACCTCCCGGCTACGGTGCAAATAAACTTATTGCAGAGGCCGTCGTAATGAGGGCCCCAGCGGAGGCACGGCCTCCTACCAAAAAGACAAAATTGGCCGTACTTCCTCCCAAGCCCACTACGGCAAAGAAGATCTCTCCACAACCAAGTTTAGTACCAGCCCGGGCTTCTTTGCGGGGGCGGAAAACAAAAGAACATGCTCTGAAACCAAAACCAACTCTGGGGTCTGACAGTGAGTCTGAGGGCAGTACCGATGGGGACTCAGGAGAATCGGGAGAGGAAGAATCGGACTCGGGAGAGGAGGAGGAGGAAACAAAGCCGAGCTCAAAATCATCGGTCTTCAAGAGTACGGCACGTGTCAAGAGTGCCAAAAATGCTTCTCCACTGATGACGTTAAAACCCTCCTCTACTGCCGCAAACTCTCTAAAGACACCCCCAAGTACCCAGCAAAGCACTCAGCGCTCCTCCCGCCCAAGCCCCCATTCCGCCAGGAAAACACCCATCTCAGCACCCCCTACCCCAGCTATGGAAACTAACTCCGAAGCCGGTTCACAAGAGGAAACTGGCTCAGCGTCAGACTCCGACTTTGGCCCTGCTCCAAAAACTACGCCTACCGCCACCTCTACAAAAACCAGCAAGCCTAAAGCTACCAAACCCTCCCCCTCCCTACAACCCTATAGATCCCTCACTGATCTAGAAAAAATGCCCGTACCGGATGTGCACGACGTACACTCCTCACAACCACCAAACTCCTCCACCCTCCCACCTCCTTCAGGCACGGTACGTGGGGCGCACGACGAAGACGACGACAGCAGCGAAGAAAGCAGTGAGAGTGGCGGGAGTAGTGATGACGAAGAGGAAGTGGCAGGTAAGCGGGTGATTAACAGTGCGAAGAAGGCTGCCACTGCACCGGCCAAGAAGGGAGGATTTTTATCCAATTTTTGGGGCAGGAAGGAGAAATAGGGGAGGGATGTGTGTGATATGCGGCGGGCGAGTTTTTCCTATAGCATTTCGATTCTTAGCGTTGGGGGGATGCCTCATCTGATTAGCATTGCTTTCTGAGTTTTTTCTCACATTTCTGATCATCCCCGGTTTACTTTCGGTGTCGATAATTTTGTTGAAATAGAGTTATTTTCTTGTTTTTGCTGGGCCTGGAGAGGCCGTTTTGGCTGGGCTGCCGTGCTCCCAGTGACCGCTTGGGAGAATGTAGAATACCAGTAGCCTAGCGGGGAGGTTAGTTTAGTTGACACAGTATATCATGGCCTTTGGTAATTCTGCTCGTATCATGGTGACTTTTTATGTGATGCTGTTCTGCGCGTACGGATTGCACCTTCGTGTTGTTATCCCTGTCTAGAGGGTGTTTGGCTGAAGTATTCCACGACCAAGACCATAGCTAAATATATTGGAGGTTACAGGGTGTCACATCTGATGATCCTAGATGCTGATTAACACTGTATATATTGATATTCCAATGTCACTAGTTAATAAGAGCCCGCCAGTGGGTTTGTCACGATGCCTAGATATCCTACAACATTACCTTACCATTTCACCTAGAACTGAGCCCTTTAAATGTAACTGTTCACTTAAGCACAGTAGGGCATCGGTGCAAGATATAACACTATGTATAATACGTTATGAGTGCCGTATTGATGGAACATGGAAAAAAAAAAATCTTGTCTTCCTGGGAGGTTTCACCTAAAATAAGGTCAAGATAGATAAATAAGTTTCCAGTGTTTTGTTTACCTACACAGTGACAACCCCTATTATCTTCAGCAAGATTATCTGCAGACCGAGGTGGGGGGGAAGAGTTTCCCCATTAATTTGCCTGCACAAACCCCCGAGCACTTGCACCGGTACGAGAACTATCGGCAATCCGAGGTCAAGCACCAGGCCGACATGGGAGATCCCTGCGAAGTCACAAGAATTTCCGGGGGTTGTGATGCGATAGATAACTTTGCTGGGTGGCCATATCTATGGACTAGGCAAATCGACAAAACCGGTGGACATAACAACCGGTGCTAGCAGTAGCATAGGATCCAGGAGAGAAACAGACCAGGACTCTCTTCTAGTAACCGTATTCCTGGAGGAAGCTTAGGGGGAGGGGTCATGGTGTGTCGTAGGGGGGCTTAAATAAGCTTCTTTTGACCTCCGTTGGAAGGGTATTCCTTGTTGATCAGACTTTATCTCCTAGGTACAGTACGGTACTCGACACACAATAGCAGGTATAGGTTCTACCCCCATAGCCATAAAGACCTCTGCCTGGTACTGACCGTGCAGCGCCCTACACATGATCGGTGGGGGGGGTGCTGATAGGCGAAGGGTTGCAGACACACCTGTGGTTAGCTTTTTGGGTGTTACGTATGTAGCCCCCTCGAGGAGCGACCCTCTTGCCCTGTAGCATGACACCCTGCCACCCAGGACGCCGGGGACAACAGCCCTGTTTTGATAACCACCGGGTCCTCGAACTCTTGGGATCGCTTACCCCGAGGGCTACATCAACCTCACTGAAAGCCAAACAACGCCCAACACGAGGAAGTTAGCATCAGTGGCCCAAGGGGGGGGGTCTTATAATCTAATTCGATAGCAATTGGGGGGTGGGGGAGGGGGTAAGAAAAGTTCAAAATAGATTCCTACTTTTGGTGCTACCCTGGGCATGTTAGAGGAGTGCGGTGGCCCAAGGGCACTAGGGCGTGTAAATAAGTTCATATCGAAGATATCAAATGTTATATATACAGGAGTAGGCTAACTTACTAGCCTACCATGTTCATACCGCAAAGGCCGCAATCTTTAAAGCCCCTTTACCACCCGTAACATAAACAAAATACGGGTGATGTGACGGACCGTGCCTGGCAGCGTGGGCAGGAGTCACTTTTCCTACATAGTGATCGGGCTAATTACTAGTGTTACTGCATTAAAACCTGGTGGTGATGCAGGGGGTAGTCACCAGATATCACTCGTCTTGGCAATTACGTCAGCTGCTAAAAGCCAGCATGATGCTTCAGATCACCGTAGTCTATCGTCGAAAGAACTTCTGCACAGGCACCGTAGTCAACTAGGTTAAAACGTATTTTCTCTGCAGCAGGGAACTGGTAGGGTATCAAGGTTTGAAACACTTCTGGGGCTGGGTGTTGGTCTTTTTGCCGCCGGGGGTTCCTTGGAATCGTGTAGCCTTCCAGGAGGAGTTAGGCACTGCATAGCGCCGGCACGTCACAGCTGCTTCAGAATAGGGATGCGCTTCCTTCCCACTAATTACTCAAGTACCGTATCGAAAGAAGCACAACTCCATTCCTGTACGAGTACTCTAGCTAGACTCGCGTCGGGAGGTATGTTGGTTCGGTGGGTATGTCGGGAAGAGAGATACGCAGCGTGGGCAAGAACTAGAATTAATATTTGACGTTATTCCGACTATTCGAGTTTCTACTGAATACTGAAGTATACTTCCCCTGCATATCTGAGTTCTCGACATACCTCCAGAGTCAACATACATACACCCCGACGTGAGTTTATCATGGCGAGATTGATATATTAAGAAGGACTCTCCAGTGTGTCGGTTCCACCCACTCACACGCCGCGCTGAACCCGCTCCACGGCCTCATCCTCCTCGCATAGGGTGCCTCCCTCGCTTGACGAAATATTGCGTCAATGGCAAATAAAGGACCCAATAATCCACTAGCATATCGGACGTCATATCAACTCTACCCCAGTACCGTAGCCAGACGGTGTCTCAGCGCAGAACTTAAAACAGTCGTTCCACCGCTTCTCTAATAAAACCTAAGCCACCGACTCTGGGCTCTCACAGCTTTTAAGTCTCTAATATCTCTCGATGAGGTGATCCAGCACTACTCTTTTAAGTGTCATCTTTTCGTCCACAAATCTTTTAAGCTGATCACCACTTTTTACTACTACTGCCACTATCGTACCTTGCAAGCTCGTTCAAGACTGTTGAGAGTACTTCTGCGGCCATGTCTTCTCCGAAATATACGGAGGGTCAGAAGGTCGAGTATCACCCTATTGGAGGTGAGCATTCGTCTTTGCGTTAATTGTCCAAACGAATGGATGGATGAGGTAGAGTGACTATTCGAATAGGTAGAACCGGAACCTCAACTAGTACCGGAAAGATCGTTAGGGTCATAACAGAGCCTGAAGCCGCTGGCTCCGCCCGTGTCACAGTGCATGCTTCTTTCCATGACCCCCGCTACGAGGTAAGTTAGCCTCGCCATTGTCATTTCGATACATCCAACGTTGCTAAATGCTTGTTAGATCGAGAACGACAACACGGGAAAAAGGTCGGCGGTCAAGGAGGACAATATCGAGAGAACTATTGAGTAAATGTGCTTGCGCGCTAGTTTTTGCATCGTTTGGGGATAAAGTACATGTCGGTAGAGGTTGCCTCGAGTGTGGTTGTGCGTGATTGAGTGAGGGATTGTGGAGTTTGATGGGGGTCGCTGTTGATGTAAGTCCAAGGCGGGATGGATAGTGCTGAACAGCAAGATGCCTGGGCGGGGTCGGGGCGGCAGACGAATCACTGCGCAGTATTATGATGTTGTTTGCTCGTGTGGAGTAGTGGAATTCTCTGGGAAGCACAGTACGACCTGTATTGCAATACATATTATTATTTTATTCAAAAAGGTTGATTGTGGTGGGCTATTGTAGCATACACTGTTCCAAAATGAGAGTTTGCGAAATACTTGCCTGATCAGTATTTCAGAAACCTTCATTTTGGCATGGTTATTGAGTTTTGATTATCGAGTTTTTGTGGCAACTAGACGGGCCCTTAGTTTGGCAGGCTGGAAGGATTTCAAGAACAGTCAATGAGGTCCAACCTCTTGGGGGCTGATCCTATGTGTCGGGAAAAGGCTAACTATTCTCGGGGGCTATCTCTGAATCCGGAGATTAGGGGGCTGATGGAGATAGCGGTAGTGGTGATTTGGTTCAAAGACTGGGTTTCGCTTTTTTTCATCGCAATTAGTTAGGGGTTGGTTGATACAAGTACAAGTACTGCCTTTGCTTCCCTCCATTACTATGACACAATACTGGAGTCGACAGCGGCGGAGATGTTGTTAGAGTCTCCTAGGTAAGGCAGAGGAGGATATGCGGGAAGCTATTACTGAGTTTTGGTGTGAGGTCTCAGTTGGAGGTTGTTCGGATGCAGGTGGTGGGTTCGGGTGAATGTAGAGTTTGTGTTGCATCGTGGGATAAAGCAATTGTTGGGTTACAGCAGATTGTGGAGATGGCATGGTGTTCTGGAAGTGGATGATACCTGTTGGTGTGTCTGGGGGATTGGGGCTGGGGTGAGATAGAGTCTACCGCTATTCGGCTTTCAAACAACTCAGCCTATCATAAGCACAGCACCGTGCTGGTATACACATGTCCTTGACTCGGGAAATCATCTGAATGGGGGGAATGGTGATGGCTAGCCACGAAATTGTCCCCAAAGCGTTCCTTCAAGTAGAGAATTTATATGCATCATGAGACAAGCGAAGTTCACCAACTGGGCTCTGGCCCTTCTCGTTTTATTTTTTGGACTCTATTCAACAACCTTTGGCCAAGATGAGGAAATAGGAATGAATTTAGGATCTTATGGGTCTGGTTGCAGCTGTTTCCTATTTGGGTAGATAGGAGATCGGGGCACCGGTACTCCAGAATGTATGCTAGTTCCCGAGGCTCACTCGGCGAACATCTCGGCACGCCTAGGGATTATCCGGGACCGCAAAACCCTAAATCGATTGGGGGCCTGCAGGCCACCAGATCAAGCATGTGCCACAAAACCTTCGCTGATGAACCGCAGCGCAACCTATCACCTGTAACCATATCATAGGAAAGGAAACGGCCAGCTATCACCAATTACAGACAACGGGCATCATCCCCCCCCCCGGAAAAAGAACGACTCCCCAACTCAAACCTTCAACAAGAGGCAATCAAGGGACAGAGAACAAGAAGATAAGAAATCTCAACCTTTTAGCTCCCGCTCCTTTGCCGGGAGCCCCCTAAGAATGCCCCGCTCTGCCGTACCTACTCCCTCTATCGATCCCGAGGTCTCGCTGTCACTGCTCATCTCTCTGATTATCGCGGGTGTCTTCGTCGTCTACAACCTCCTTTATGAACTAGTTGGGCTCCCACCGCTCTGGGAGCTGATCTTCGTAATGATTCCCGGCCTATTACTAGGCCCTACAGCTCGCGAGACGCTAGAGAACACGTTTGGGATCTCAAAGGATGGCGGTTTGGGAATTGTGGCTCGAGTTCGGAATCGTGCCGCTAGCCTCGTGGGTGGACAGTTGGTTCCTGCGGGATACTGCCCAGATGGGGAAGGTTTGATCGGGGGATTGTGGAATTCTGGGAATACCTGTTATCAGAACTCTATTTTACAGGCAAGGGTCCTGGTGTTTTCTCGGGTGCGGGTGGTTTGGCGTCTTTTATGCTGACTTGAACAAATGTACTAGGCTATGGCTTCGCTCGCGCATCTCAAACCATATCTCGCGTCTCTTTCGCTCTCAGAACTGGAAAATGGAATGACGCCGTCTGGGGCTCTTATCTCGCTAATCACTGACCTTAACACGCTTACCTCCGGTCCCCGGGCGTCGACACCTTCGCCGATTATCGTACGTGGAACGGACAACTCCGGATGGATTTACAACGAGCAGCAAGACGCGCAGGAATTCTTCCAGAAGCTTACAGGATCTTTGGAGAAGGAAGTTATGAGGTTTTTGAGCGGGCGCAAGGAAGGCGCCGCGAGAGGGTTGGAAAGTGTACGGGAGTTGGAGGAAGTTGACGGTGAGAAGAGAGCGCTACCTTTAGACGCTACCTCGGATGCAACAATTGCAAATGATTTGCGAAGTCCTTTTGAGGGACTGTTTGCTCAGAGAGTAGGCTGTCTGCAATGTGGATATGTGGAGGCTATAAGTTTGCAGCCATTTACTAGTTTGTCGCTATCTCTACCGTCCCAGGTAGGTATCTTTGTGGTTCTCGTACCCGAGCTTCGCTAAGTTATCGTGCAAGTGGAGCTGTTCTCTAGAAGAGTGTCTATCTGAGTTCACAGCAATAGAGAAAATCCACGAAGTGGATTGTGACAAATGCACGCTTTTATCTCTCTGCAACAGACTCAAACACTTCCTCGAACCATCTGCCGAATCTGAAACCCCATCTCCAACCCTCCAAGAATCGACCAGACTCGAAATGCAGAAGCGTCTCACCGCCCTCGAACAAGCAATAGAGGAAGACAACTTTTCCCCAAATGTGCCCGGAGTAAAGATCTCTCCGAAGCAGAAGATCTCGTCGACAAAAACAAAACAAACCATGATTGCTCGCCCCCCACCAATACTAGTCCTGCACTTGAATCGGAGCCAATATGACATAGTGACCGGCCTGACTGGCAAGAACCACGCTGCAGTATCATTCCCCGCGCGCCTCGACTTAGGTAGATCCGGAGCAGTCACACGACATGATACTGCAAACGGAAGTTGGGGCCTAACCGTAGATCCGGCACTGCCCATGTCTGGACGTACACCTAGGTGGATGGAAAAGCCCATGGTAAGCCAGCAGGGCTCCGAGAACGCGGATAAGAGGATGCAACAAAAAGATTTCATCCGGGAGGGCAGCCCTGAGGGAGTTCTTTACGAATTAAAGAGCGTAGTTGTACATCACGGCGGCCACCATAACGGGCACTACACCTGCTATCGAAAACTCCAGAACACATGGTTCAAAACTAGTGATCACGAGATCAAGTGCGTAACCCTAACCCCACATAAATTCCCTTGTTACCGGGATACTCACATCCGTACAGTGTCGTCGAAGAAAGTACCGTCCTCAACATTGGAAAAGTCTTCATGCTGTTTTACGAGCGCGTGAATAGTTTTCATAAGGACAACAGTGTAGAGTTTGGGCATAACACCTTGGTAAATGGCGGACTTGGTGCGAAGCGTGTTGCCAACAACATCAGTAGTGAACTGGACGACGGCATCGACGAAGGCGAGCAGCGGCCAAATCTTAACGGCGCTGGTATATCACCCGCTCAGGATTTCCTCCCCGAGAGTACTTCTTCTTCATCTATACATACTCCCGAAACCACACCCCCCACAAGTCCGAACACCCCCCCTGACTCACCCGTAGAGGCTAGCGGAGGTGCGCACAAGCTCGTGGAGGCATACCTTGCCGCGCTGGAAACATATACTTCACTTCGCGGCACTCTAACATCGACTCTTTTCGCCGGCCATGCAGCACTATCGCAGGTGGAAACGGACGAGTTAGTCTTCGAAATCCCTACGACGGCGGAAATTGGTGTGGAGATTGGTCTGGATTCGGGTTTCCGTATTCACACTTCCTCACCACCGGCGGTAACAGAACCGGTGGCAAATGGCATCCGCAAACGAAAAGGTCAAGGCAAGGAAGCCTCCGCCAATGGATCTGCCGCCTCTGCCTTGTCCGCACCTTTAAGAAAAGCACAAGAGGAGTTCACCTCTGGTACCACCCCGCCCTTTCCTATCTTTTGGATGTGTTCTAGCTAACAAGGATAGCAACAGCAACCCTCCCAGCCATATCCTCCGCTTTGCAAACCCTACAATCCCTCGAGGCACGTGTAGCTTCAGATCCAGAAGCCTCATCATTGCTGAAAGGGAGGTATAAACAGCGGGTTCAGGAGATTATAAGCTAGTATTTTTCTTGCCCTTTCTTTTCTCTCTATGGCTTGTTTCAATAGTTGGCTCTTTTTCTTTTTATTTGCTGGGCAGCTAGTTGCTTCTTGTTTGTCACTTGGGTTCGGGTGGGCGCATTGGGATGGTGTTTTAGAATCTTCTTTTCTTAGCTTTTCTTAATTTCCTTTTACTGTAAAGCGGAGTAGAGATTATATAACTGTACTTTATTCTCATAGGGTAGGGTAGGGTGTGGGTGTATGTATGTTGGGCGGGTAGTTGTGAACTATGGCAGGAGGGGGAAAGCAATGAAGGGAGAAAGAGTTGTGGTAATTGGTTAACATGTAGAAGGGGCGAGGAGGGATGGGTTTAGTGCTGTAAATTTAATGGTGCAATGAGTTGTTTAACTTAGCACGAGGGGGTTAAATAGGATTCTGACAATTATGGTTTAGTTACTCGACCGTAAGAAGCACTTGGGTGCTCGGGGTGGAATCGGCGATGCTCTCTAAAGAAGTTTTTCAAGATCTTTGACGATTAGGTTTCAGTGCGACCTATTAGAAATATTCAACACGTCCACCTACCCTATATAATTAATCCTATGTGTTTGCTATAGTAGACACATCTCTGTAATGGCTTCCCATATAGCGAAAGTTATAGCATATCCGGCCACGGATGCCCCTCACTCATGCCATGCCATTCTTGGATAAAACACCCAATCCAGGCTCACCCTGGGGATTGAATTTTCTGACGCCTAGTACCCCCAGTAGCAGAATCGATTACATCAAGGGGGGCAGCGCCCTGGTCTTGCAGCTCGGGGATGGGATCTCTAGCTATGTGCCTTGTAGAGCCTAACTGCCTCCTCCTCCTCCTCCTCCTCCTACTTTCTCTCCGTGACCAGCAGCGATCATATATTTACCCAAGCTAGAAGTGCAATCGTCCTTGGGCCATTAGGCCCATAAATATCGTACGAATACTAGGAGTACGCCAGATAGAGATAATTTAGAGGCTCGAGGAAAGTTGTCAACAGGAAGAAAAGGGGTATTGTGAGTGAGAGATGACAGGAAGGAAGGAGAAAACAAAGGGGTGAAAATAATTTCATAGGCTTGTGCGTCCTATTACTAGTGCATAAGTATACCATAGGGACCTCAGAGACGCGGGCACAGCCCGCTCCGAGTGCGGCCATTGAACATCAATTACCCGCGACTTTTGTATTCTTTCTTGTTAGGCATTGATATTATGTTTACCGTATTGCCTCCTTTGTTTCTGGTACCCTTCCTTGTTTCCTCTGCCGTAACTCGGTTTGGACTGATGGAACCAGAGAGGGAAACGCAACTAAGTGGCCGTCATGGATGCTGGGGTTGTAGATAGCATCACAATGGTTGATTCTGTGAAAGACTTTCTTTACAGGAGGTTCCAGTGCACGAGAAGATATCAGCAAATCATGGGGACGGATTTCTTGCTTCATTGTTATTTTCACAGTCTACCAAATTTCCGATGTATTTTCCACTTCTGGCAATCATGGGATATTAGGAGGGACACTATCCAATAAGAGTTCATTCCTTCAAGTGATTAGAATGCAATAGCGCACTTATTTTATTGTCTTTTACACAAGTCCCTTACTGCTGCTTCGGACACAAAATTATTGAAAGGAGCAAAACACTTTACCAGGGAGTCTCCGGCGGTCTCCAGCAGTCCCCCACAGTCTCCTACTCCAACTTGTCTTACATTGTAGGGACTACTGCCCTCCTGAGGTTTTCAGGACGAGAATGGACCTCCCTTTGCCATCCCGTCCCGTCTAGGGCACTTGGCAGTCACCTTGTTGGGCGGTATGGGGGTCTCGGACAGTTGCGAATATTGACGATACAGAAATGCTAATAACTAGAAGGAAGGAAGATATTATATAGGTTATGATAACCGTGAAGCTTCTTGGCGAATTTTCACCCCAAGGAAGAATGGAATTAGTCAAAACCAGTAAGGGAAGAGAGCAATGAATTAGTTTCCAGGTATGATAGCAAACAAGAGCCTCTCAGAGCTCCACAGCTTTCCGGTACGAACGAAGACCAGGTCGTATTCCTCGTTAAAGTCACCCATGGTTTCGGGATATTCAAAAGGAAGAAAATTTCCAATATTTGTCTCTTGAGTCGATAGGGATTTCGCCATTACCGGTAACTTACCGCCGAAGAAAGTGATGTGCGAGTGAGAATAGATGATGAGCTGTTGATTTCGGGGCTACGGGTAGTCTACTAGCACACCAAATGTCAAGCATTTTTGTTTACAAAAATGTTCATGCAGAGGTCGGATCAAGGGGTATATACAAGTATGTTAAAATGTGTTAGAAAAGATTCTCATGTTATAAACATTAATAGGTTAATCAATAACGTGAGTGATAGGTCATTGATCCCTAGTTAGGTTCTTGCCTACTCAAACGTATAATTTGATGGGAATATATGACTTGGGGTTACACCTTGAAAACTGAAATAGTCGAGAATAGCGCTAGGACGTTTCTAATCCCCCCCTTAGATTAGGGGGTGAAAAGCGCTGCGAGAAGATTCTCTTTTAGCCCTCACTTGAGACAAGGAAAAGGAAAATATACAACAGACCTTACTAAGAGAGGCAACTCCAACGTCCTAGCGAGAGGTTCAATTATTCAGGTTCTTGCTGCAGTATATGATGAGACCTCTCCTTTCCCGACGTACTATCATTGCTGGACTAACAACATCTATACACGAGCAGCGAATGCTGCAGCGAGGGGGGTGAGGCCGTTAGTTGGGGTTCCAAAGGGCGGGATGCTGTTTGAGCAATTTTCGGTACTACAATCATCATTCCCTTTATTTGGAATTTGTGATTTGCCTCTCATCACTCGCTGTACTTTACCTATCATACAATGCTAGGCGTTCAAATCAATGGTGAATGCACGGTACAAAATTGCAATAGAGTATATGAATCGCCGTCACTAATTTATGGTGCCTGCTCGCTTACAATACAAAGTTCCTAACTTAGCTATGGCAATATCAACCAAATGGAGAAAGGATACCGGTGGATAAGAAAAGACGCCCTTCTCTAAAAAGAACAAAAAGGAAAAACGGGAAAAAGCATTATGAACACTCTTATTGTATGTTAAACAATTCTCCGTTCCTAGATATGCAGTACAAGAGTGGTGTTAGGCAATTTACATCTGGTGAATGTAGATTAACATCACCATTTAGGAATAGCTTTACCGGGCCCTCGCAGCATTGTGTGAATAACGCTAGACCTTGTTCGTCTGATATGGCTGGGTAGGATCTCCCTATTCAAGAAGCAATCGCGAGCATCCAATTCCCATATTTGGCATCCCATATTCATGGCGCTGCACCGTTATAATCACGCCCGTTTACTTGTACATCCCACCTTCTCATATTCACCAGTCTATCGCGATTTTAGTAATCTCCTTGTACGCGATTTACAGAGCAGTCCTGTAACTTCCCGGATATCGGCACGCCTTGCATGGCAATTACCCCCCGGGACAAGAAGTCCTCACTCTATTCACGTACCGTAGGAGATTACAAGCAGATATGTGGTTCGCATCTTGTTGGAAGGGGTGGTAATGTAAAACATTTCACACCTTCAGACTTCCGCCTTCCGCCATCTCGTCCCCGCATGTAACCCCCTGTAACATGACCAGGAAACCCTGTCCGGAATAATTCTAAGAATACTAGCCTCCCATCCCGTATCCACTACCTCCAGATCTGAGTCCCTTTTCAAGCCCATAGTAAGATACCATGAAATATCCTCTGAGCTTTGTGGGTGTTAGATTGGGATATCTTGGGAAATATTTTTCCGCTTCTTCTCGGACATGTGGCTCCCGGTAACGAATAGCCAAGTGTTTAGGCGCTCTCGGGCAGTATGCTGTGGAGGGCCCTGGGATTTGGATGGATGTTTTGCGGAAAGCTCATCTGAAGTGTCAGTGTAGATAAATTCCGGCCACAGAGAGGAGAGACTTGACTCACCGATTTAGCTCAACATCACGTATTTATCCTCGATGCTGATGGAAGCAGATAGTTGTCAGAGACCAGGAAAGCAGCTAGATGGACCAAGAGAGATAATAGCTTTAGTGGTTTCATTTATTTTGGAGTTGAAAGGATTGACTCAAGGGTTTATGGTTAGGTTTTCTCATCACAAGTACCCCAGAGGCACGCAGGCAAATGGGACCGTACACGAAGAGAGATCGACAAGTGTGGGAAGCGATGGAATGATTGAGACGGTTTTATTATTCTTATATTATGTTGTATTATAGACCTATGTTTTGATTAGTTAGTTTGGCGACCAGCGAATGAAGTTTCTGATTATACCTACCCTACTTTTTGGCCCTGGTCTAGTTCGAGAGTTCAACTGTTGAGCCATTTATTAGTTATCCTCCAACAATAGCTAATCACCACATTGCCAAAATTTCTGGCTATAGGAATGCCGATATTGACATGCTGCAGAACTCATGCTGTCTTGCCTATTGTTCTCATTTTGGGAGGTGGTGGGGGTGGTGTTGTTTGGGGTGCCAAAATCAAGGGTAACGAGAGAGCACTATAGGCACTATTGAACCGTACCAGTTCTGCGCTCAACTCGCCACATTGAAGTTGCTTTTTTCTTGGTGAGTTACCAAAAGTGGCGTGGCTCCAAACCTGGGAAAACTTAAGTAACTTAGTTATCAATCCCACGCTCTACTGGCTACTTCTGAACAACAAAACTATCTTACAAGCCACCTCCAGAGCCGGTAAGAGTACGGCAGTTCTTTTTTTTTTCCAGTTCTTGGTTAATGAACTACAAAACTCCTGTCTGAATCGTCCTGAACCGGCAGGGGAGACTACCTATTGACCACAAGGACCGCACACCATCCCTGCCTGATGAGCTTGTTTGGAAAAACCTGGAATCTGGACAACCCCGGGGCGGTTATTCCTAACACGCAAGGGATTTTCCGTTTGGTTTATCTTACGTAACCACTGGTAACAGGCAGCCTTAGTTCTATGTTTGGGAAAATGGCTGCTAGGGGTATTTGAAGGGCTGGGGAGCGGCTTATCTAGTATCGATAAGGCTGATAACAGGTTGTGATATCCCAGGCATGTGTTCAAATCCTCCGCCCACAGCAGAAAGAATCCTGAGTCATGTGCCAGCCCCGCAGCTCCCTAATACAGTAGATGGTTAGTCCAGCTTCACACAAAGTCACTCACCTCCCCACCTTGGAAGAACCCCTGCCCACCAACCAGCCATCATGGATTCACAGCATAAATTTTGCTCTTCTTTGTAAGAAGTACCAATGGTCAACTCTTTTTCCTCCCTTTATTCCCCCTCCCGTGCTTTGCGGGTGGTGGGTAGGAATCGTTATGGACAGCCCCTCAGAACCGTAGGCATGCTCTGGGGGACTGGGCAAGTCATAGTGAAAATACTGCTAGGGTCGCCTCGGGAGACTCGTCACCCATCTCTTTCCTGCAGATTGGAAAGGGGACTAGTTGCTAAGGGTGGGCGCTAGGGCTTCTGCAGTCTATCAGGCTGTGTTACCCCTTTCTCCCGAAGCCTGCCGCTCCCCGGTCAGGTACCCGTCCCGGGCAAGGGGTATCAGAAAACATGGGTTCACAAAATATATAGCAAAAAATCCTTGCTTGTCACAGGCTCACAACTTGTATTTTCCGATACATCTTTCGTATATTAGGACAAGTTGTCTGTCTGCAGGGTAGCTAGCAACCCATCTATTAGACCATTGGGGAGAGAATAGTGTTTAAGGTGGAGGTAGATCCTGAGGTCGAAGGGCTAGTGATGCAAATAGTCTAGTGCCCATCAGTATAGTAAGTAGGGTTTTACGAACAACTCGCTGGTATAAGTCAACCCTGCAAAGAGCGGATACAAAGAAGTCAAGTATGATATCATAGCTTGATTGACTTTTTCGAATTTTTGGTTGGCACATCCCACCCGTCAAGGGATCACCGACTTGTCTGAGTCGAAGTGTATCATTGGTGAATTTCAACCACACCAGAACAGTACTGTTCTTGCACTACGGTGGTGTACTTTTTTTTTAAAAAAAATTCCACTCTTCCCCAGACCTACCGCATTCTAGACCCCATCCTGACCCCTGTATCAAGATAAGTTACGACGTGGGGATCTCGCAAGGGTCGGAGACATGTCCTACTATAGCGCTCGAGGGCGTCCAAAGGGGATAATTTCTCCGAGCGAAGAGTATCCGAAATCCGAGTCCCGAGTTTGTGATTGCGCGGGTTTTTTTGGTGCCAGATATTTTACTAATCGCCTCTTTTCGGATGCTTCTTGCTTAGTACAGTACTGTACTTACAGATCCTTTCAGAGGGTCGAGGTTATGCTTGCCATGTAACATCCCAGCCCGCCATGCCAGCCATTCTGTATCTATAAGTAGGGTCCACATAAGTTGGACCTGGGTATTGAGGACCGAAAATGTCAATAGTCTGAGCTATGATATCTTTTATTCTCTCTAAAATTCAACCAAGATAGACGTTGGAAGGGTTAGGTTAGATAACATAGTGCTACTACTAATACCTTCGTAGACTAAGTGGCATTATAAAGATAAGAACTCCAAGTCTTGCTAGAGGGCCCTTTTCGGACTATCTCTTAATTACCTTAAGGGCAAAAATTGATAACCCCAATTTCAAAAGGATGCACAGATAGAAAGCACAGGTATCATACTGTGTTTTTAACCGACATAGAAAAAAGAGTTTTAGGTTGGGGAACAGAGAAAGAACGGAAGGAGATATACTAGTTGTTCATGGAAGGAGCCCTAAACAGTAATTTATGTGATATCATTGGAATAGCACCCAGCTAGCCCTTGTACACTCCAGGCGTATTAACCCATCGTGTTTCACACGAGCCACTCCCCTAGCGGTAACACCTGTGATCTTAATTAGCGATAAATTTAGCCTAATTTGCAAATTTAAAAATACATGTATCATACAAGAAAGGAAGCTCCCCCACACCAAACAGGAAAAGACATGCCAAAACTCTTTCAACAAAATAACGGCGCAATAAATACAAACCTTAAAGCGCGAGCCCCTGATCTTCGATTTTTTCACCCTTTCCCCCAGTTTCTTCATCTTTGTTAATGCCATGGATCTTCTTGAATTCCTCGACGATACCACGGTAATCTTCCGGAAAATATGGTTCGAAGAGGTCAGCAACGGCATCAGGCTTTCTTTGCGACTTGACACCAATTTCTTGGAGGAGGTGGTCTACAACCTATGGAGAGTTAGTAGGGTCCGAAGGGAACTCAAGGTATGGTAGGTAGTTACTGGAAGGAATTCGAAAAACTGGCAAGTGAATTTGTAACCCAAGTTCAGGTAGCGTCTTCTAGAAAAAACACTAGTAACAGCAACTTCATGCTCCATTTCCGCAAAGCTCTTTCCCGGATGAATACGTCCAGACATCCAAGCAATAGCCCACAACGCCATAATCTCAGACATTATAGCAGTCGAATACGTCTTAACCGTCCCGATGAAAACAAGTGACCGATCCGGCCCTTCTCCCGCCAAGAGCGGCAAAGGAACCATATTGCGCCAAAGCCGATATGGAGTATGCGCTATGGGGATCTTCTCGTGTGGTGGGGGTTTTCCAAGACGCGGGAATCGCTCAACTACCTCCCGATCCGCGATCTCCTCAAGACGATCCCATTTTTCTGTGACCTCGGGTGGGCATTGCTTGATGGGAGTTGGAAGACCGAGGCTTGCGCCCTCTTCAGGGGAGAAGACGGGTTGGGTTATGTCGTAGCCAGTGGCATAAATAACCACGTCGGCGCTGTGAGAGGAGCCGTCATCCAGATGGACTTGGTCGCCTTCGAGCTTATCGATGGTGTTGCGGTGAACATTGATTTGGCGGCCGCGGTGAATCCAGTCGAGGATGTCTGGCTGTGTTAGAGCTGTGACTCCCACGTTGAGCCAGTAGGCACTGTTCGATATATCAGTACATTAATAGTACATTAATACGCTGAACTACATTCAAACTACGTTGTGCTTACCCGTGATCAACAATATTTGGTGCTAACTTAGCCAGATTCTCGCTCTTGGTGTATTCCCCGTTACTTTGCATTGAATTTGTGGCGCGCTCCCAATACTTCCACTGGAGCCATTGTCCCAAAAAGTTTTTTCCGCTGTGTAATGCCCAGTGCCACCAATCGTCTGTGTGTAGATTAGGATTCAATTTGGAAAAGAGCCTGGAGGTGGGAAAGTCATCAGAAGCTTTCTCACCACCAGCTCCAGCAATCAGTAGAGGAACACCTCCACCTCCCTTCCTAACAACCCAATTAACGTGCTTCCCGTTCGTGACAAGACTGTATATGGCATCGATTGCAGACTTGCCAGCACCATACACGGTGACATTTTTGACAGCGGGAGATGTGACATAGTCGTGATGTGTACCTAGCTCTTTTGTGTGAAAGATCTTAGAAGTGGATTTCTGGCTCGGAACGTTGGGTATGATGGGCTTGGATGTCATCCCGGTTGCAACAATAAGTCTGTCGCAAGTCATGAGTTCTGAACCGTCGCCGATCCAGACGTCCCATCTCTTGCCGTCCTCATTACGAACAATTCTGCTAACGGAAGTGTTGAATTTGATGCGCTGCATAACACCGAATTCTTCGGCGTATTCGTTCATGTATGCATGGATTTTGAGGGCGGGGACAAATGCGTTTCTGTTTTCGCCCTCTGTTTCGATGTTAAGGTCTGAATACTCGTATCTACGGTATCGCTGTTGGGCCAGGAGGCTTGGATAAATACGTGCTCGACTCCATGTGCCTCCGATTGTCTCCTCGGATTCTAGGACTGTTAAGTCAACATTGGGTTCGACTTGAAGATATCTAGCGAAAGGTCAGCCGTCACTTCCGAGGGGAAAATGTACTTGTTGAAAAGAAAGAAGCATACATTTTTGCAGCAACCAGCCCACACCACCCAGCACCGATGATAATTACTTTCGTGGACATTGTATAAGAAATACAAATAAGAGGCGATAAGTCTCTAGGATGGGGCACACTGGATGATTAAATGGCAGATTCTCCGGAGTCCAAGCATATTATAAGTACTGGTACACCACCATTGTCTACCAAGACCCGCTGGAGCTTCGATGATCAGCCCCTGCTCCTATAAGCATTCGCACATGTAGGCCTTTTGGGAGTACATCTCTCCCCCACTTTGCTCCTTGTACTAGTACAGCCTCGCCCAGATAACCGGCCTCCGCCGGAAGTCGAACGGACTGTGGGGGTTTATCCAGAGTGTCAGATACAGGCACCCAATACAACTAAAGTGAAACTCGTAAAGGTCAGACATGAAGCAGGGTCAGAGAACGGTAGTAATCAAGACTTACTTCTCCATGAGGAAGATAAGCAAGGAAACATCCCATTTGAGACTTTCAGGGCCAGGGTCACAAAGGGGCATTTCGAGTGCCAAGCTTGGAGCCAGTCTGCCATATGTGTATGCAAGAAAGGTGTTATACACAGCAAACTCTTTCAACCTTAAAAATTTGGGTAAAGGTACCTCGGCTCAAAGGGCTTGATATCTAAATTCATTAACTAAATTTATTATGATCATAAGCACCAATACCCAACTTTCAAGAAGCTCGGCCACCAGCAAAAGGAGGACCGAGAGAGGGACAAGAAGAAAAGGCCATATTGCTGATGGAACAATAACCCCAGAAGTAGAACATGGTAACATTAGAAGGTTGAGGGAGTACAGATATTGGGGAGCGCACATATGGAGGAACACAAAAGTGTAGACGTATGGGGCCACACTCGGGAATGAACAAACATACAAGGTTATACCGGCAGGAGCTTTCTCTTATTAAGTAGCCGTTGGCTGGCAACCCCCAACAGGCAACACACCCCTTTACATCTCCGACGGCCATCACAGAGATTCTTCCACCTCCATTAATTAACTTAAAAGGCTAATTATTTAACTAACCTCTAGCTCTTTATCCCGGGAGGCCCCGCAAGGTTCCATTTTTTCGTTGTTTTATGCACCGTCGCCTTACACTTTCAACTACCCTCACACTCAGTTTAGCCCGCTACGGAGGCTATTAGCTGTCGAAGCCTACACTTCGAGGTTATGGCCCATCCCATTATCGGCTCTGGATCCCACCACACAACAAAAACGTTATTAACTTGGTCATGAAATACAAGTACCAGGGGAAATGTTTTCCTAGGAGTCAGGGATTATTTTGCTGGTTAACTATCCCTCAAGCTAGGACTTGCGCATTGCCATTAGCGAGTCGCATCACATAGACAGTGAATATTCTCTAGCAATCTATCTAACTGGCCACAACTTCCATACCAGCGAAGAAAATAGTGGGGCAAGTGGATTCCCCACCAAAAAAGCAGTGGTATCCGGAATAACTATTAACAGCCCAAAAATATTTGAAACCCAAGACATTTCACAGACAGCCCCAATTACCCCCGGGAACCACCTACACAGGTTCAAGGAAGTTCTCGTCAAAGTAATGCCTCTCTATAACTGCTGCGGTTGATTTTACCTCTGGCAATACTGCCTAACTGGCACTTTTTGGTGCAGAATAGTAAGATTTCCGGGCCCGGCCCTACTCAGAATAACCAGTGGTGCATATATGGTATCTGCATTGTCAAAACAAGGAGAGGTAAAGTGGAGAAGCAATAGGGCCGGTGTGTCAAATTATTTCACCCTAAGTTAATGCCAAACTCCAAGTTGGTATCAATGCTTGAAAAGTCCATATTTTGGTGTGTGATTTGGCTTGTCCCACTACTTTCTTCGCCCGCATGCTCCTTGGGCCCCGCCTTGCCCACCCAGGTCTTGCCTTCACATTATCTAAGGTGTAGACATGCCCAAAATACAAGAACGACCCGACGGGTAGGATAACCGATCCTGGGACCTGATCACGTCATAAAATAAACACCTGAAGGCAGCACACCATAGAATGAAGGTAGAAATTTAAAGAATGTCCCCGAGTATGTTTGGCCATGCTTCTTCACAGCAACGGCTAGCAGAACCCCGGTAGAAGGACCCAGACACGTCTTTGATGGATCATGGTTTTGGAGCTTTGACAGATCCTCCCATCATCTATGGATACGTTGCTAATTGCAAAACAGGGTGGACCAGAAGAAAGGGAAGAAATCTGTATTAGGTTCTTCGAATCTAGAAGCACCCAATGAATATGGATTTTCGGAGCCAACCCGATAGTGAAAAAAGGGTCTGGAGGCCTTTGGCTACTTCGGTAACCCCTCCATGAGCACCCACAACGTCCCCTATAATAGGGTCTCAATTTGTGAGAATTTTCACTTATAATGACTTGCGATTGTGAGGGTTAATAGTTTATAGTTTATTTGACCTGAAGGCCCTACATCTCCTGTGTGATTCTATGCTTATCACGTGCCCGTTGATCGCGGTGATCCTCATTGCTTAAACAAGGAAGAATGCCCAGTGAGCCGGGTTTAAATGGACCAACGTATTGAGCGGTGCCATAGATCATTATCATGACCTCCCCCCGTTGTCTTTACCCTCTGGCTCTATGGCAACTTGCTACTGCGGCTGAGAGAGGCTTTCCTTAATGCCAATAGTTCGAAACTATCACATAAGTTAGCTCTCTTTACAAAGGCTCATTTTTGTTGGATTGCCATGCGGTTAGGCGGTTAGGCGGATATGAATGGTAGAAAATATGCAGTCAGGAAAGATACAGTTATAGGGTATGTCCCATTGTGGTTTCTGGTGGTTAGGCACTTTGTCGTGGGTTGATTTCACATCCTATGCCGCTCGGCATAGGATATTTCTTTCATGGTTTTGTTGATGTCATAGGGCATGAGGCATCGGGTATTTGGTTTCATTTGTTTCTTCCATACCCTATGTCACTAGGCATACGGGAGTTGGCGCACTGGCAGGGCACAGGCTTTAGGAGCACAGTGGAGGAAGGGAGAGCAGGATAGTTCTAGATTGACTGTTTCTTTAGAGAGTTTGTTGCGTTTCGGGAGTGTTAGGTTGTTGTTAGTTAGACCGAGAGATATATCTCCTAGTTTGTATTTAGCTACTGTAGGTAGAGTAGGTGCCATCCAGACGTTTGTTCCTCCATCATCCGTTCCACATAGAGTCCCCCGCGATTGCACGGTTGCTCCTTTTCTTCGTGCTTTCCTTTAGGTTTCATCAATTTCTTCGGGCCCGTGAGGGACGTCTTTCTCTTGATTTAGGAGAAATAGTAATACTCAGTCATCGGCCTCGACTAGGGCGGGATGCTTGAAGGAAAAGAGAAAAAAACTCCCTGTAAGGACGACAATTCAGTGTCGGTGTTTTCCGAAACCCAACCTAGTTCTCGCCAATTAAGCATTAATAGGGAACCAGCCACCCGGGACTGCTGGAACCCTACCAACCCACGAGATATACATCTCAGCTGAAAGGTTAGATGGAGTCTACCAACAGGATTGGCATATAGTTAAGGATCATACTTGGCTCAGGCTTCCCATGAGTCGAGCTAGCTCTAGCCTATCGGCTTTACCCGGGCTCTGTTTAGGGCTATTCCCTTATTACTACCACCCAGGTGAAATAAGGGGTGGTTGGTTATGGGGTGTTCATGGTGAGTGATTTGGAGGGAGCATGGGAAGCTTGAAGATTAGGAGGATAAAAGAGACTTGTCTTCCTTCATTGCTATTCTCCCTGTATATCACACAGTTCCTAAAATTATCAGCACGCACTCTTTTATACACTCCCTTATTCTTCTATCCCCACGTTTACATATGGGACCACTGTGGGTAAACCTGGTTGCTAAAAGGTTTTCACGGTTCTTCTCTCACACAGATATGTAGGGGGAGAAACTATCGTTTTTTTGAAGGGTCAGGGTTAGCCCTCGCCAGGAACTGGAAGTTTTGAAGGAAAAAAATTAACACCTAGTCGCCCCAGAGTGTCGTGGGATGAAATCTAGCTTCCGCTTCTGCTATATTGCATTGCCTTTGGATTCTTATCCCCAGCCATTTCATATCCACCCAGCCCGTACTCATTCCCGAAGCTACTGCTAAATTACAGACTCAGAATAGTGAACAAGCGGCAGCAATGACTGTTGACAAACCTTAGCTCTCGATAGCTTCGGCTTGTATCCCAAACCCCTAATAGCCTGCTCCAACTAGTTCGTGAGAGGCGCTATATTTTACAAGTTATAATATCACTTATCTACCTCCTGTGGGTGTCACCGAGCCTCTATGGATCACCCACTTGTTTGAGGAGTAAATACGCCCAAGAGGTGAACCCCGACCAGTCTAGCTACGAATCAAAGGATCCATGGAGCGTGAACTGTCTCCCACCGGCGAACCCTAGTCGCATCAAGACAACCGGCAGGTCAATTGCTCAAGCATCCTAGACAAATTCCAGCCCGCTACATGCCAGTGCTGAGACTTTTGCCTAACCATTATTTCGATTCGGCTCAGCGGGGGGGCCCTATTGAGGTGATATACCTAAAATTATAAGGGAGAGGGGGTTACTTGATATAGTAGAACTTGGGTATACCGAGGGGCATTGGATTGCCTATAGAAAGCGCTTTCCACACTGATTCTCCAACCGATCCCTATCTCAACTATCGCCCATAGCTCCTCATGTTTTTTTCCCTCTTATAACTATATTCGGTGGGCACATTTTTCCTCCGCCACCACTGGATATTGGGGGGATGGAGATATGGGAAATTGCACTTCTGAATATCAGTATATGAAGTGCCCCAACTATGTACTATTGAATATTGTCAGTCCGATATTGTCATAAAAGAGAAACCCATCTTGTGTAGGGTCATGAAGTGTCACTCATATCCCAAGTTTTCCGCGAGCCCAGCTCGGACACCCTTAAATAGCCTAAGGCAAGCAAGCTATACTCAAATCCAAACGCACTAGTCGCTGTAGAACTCCTGCTAACAGTTTTACGTACTATAACTCTTCCTTAAATCTTTCAACGGTGACCAACAGGTGAATAATGCTATTGGAAATTCTTCCGACACAAAACTAGTAATTACTTGAGAAACCCCAGATGGACTTGGAGGCGATGCTCTCCAGGACAGAGCCAGGTCAGCAATCGAAAGTTATAACCCTACTCTAAGCCGGTATCACAAAACTCCTAAGTATCCATCCTCTGTAGCCAATAAAGCAAGTGCATTGCCTTGGTTGATTGCCCTCGTATACGCAGCCCACAGTGGAAGGCCACCAGCTTTTATAAGAAAAGGCACCCTATGGAGGGCTGCCAGGCACAAGCCAAGTGAGGAGAGATTCTGGGCTTAGCTGAGAGGCTTGAAGCGAAGAAAAGAGAAGAATCCCAGCCAGCTATAGCACTATAAGAGAGTCGAACCCTTATTACCTTGATTGTCCTTCAATAGGTTTCCTGCCAATTCTGAAATGTCCCACAACCTAATAGAGAAACAACAGGGTAAAGTCTCATGGGAATGAAGGGACTGCCGGCCTAACATCATTGGCAAAATCTCCAATTTTTCTTGGACCCCTTTCTCTTTGAGCGTGAGATTTCGTAATCAGGAAATCCTGAGAGACCCCACCTGAACAACCTGTAAAACCTGCCACATCTCTTTCTCCTACCCAAAGATCTTGTCAACATTCAGCATGTGAGTTACGGCCGCGGCATATTGTTCCCATACTTTAGCATTAAATAAATCTCTGTAGACAAGAGACCGTACGCTGAGTGAATTTCTTTCGTTTCTTTCGTTTCTTTGTTTCCCCTTTTTTTGTTCCGGCCTTTGCCCTGGCCTCTATATCCATAGCTTTCGAGTGAACGCTCAGGGGATCCATCGCAGCACTGCAATTCGAAACTACAATCTAAAAATCCCAAAGCCTATGTATCGTACCTTAACAAAATTAACCGTACACCCAGCACCAGGAAAAACTTAACCCATGGCAACCACATCATCCACCAATCCTACCATTTTTATCACAACAGTAAAAATTAAATAAAATAGTAAAATAT